>Ga0268349_1000148_pt1 | contig 13076 bp, 12 predicted proteins | sample G5R2_MAIN_18SEP2_FD_190164 | JGI IMG/M metagenome (GOLD analysis project Ga0268349, IMG submission 190164) | Phyllosphere microbial comminities from switchgrass, GLBRC, Michigan, United States - G5R2_MAIN_18SEP2017_LD1 | ecosystem: Host-associated > Plants > Phyllosphere > Phylloplane/Leaf...
ATTGCTGCCGTAGCCGTTGCTGATAAATGCAGCCCAGGTGCCATCGGGAAGCCGTGCCACTTCCGGGCGAGCATAGGCATAACCCAGGTCGTTGAACCCGTTACTGGTGTTAGCTGTGTCAGGTGCGCGAATTTCCCATAAAGCCTTGAATGAGTCTCCAGCACTGGCGTCGAATAACTGTATGGCATAAAACGCTTTGGCCGCGCCGCCCGTCCCTCCGAAAGCAATGGTTTTCCAAACGTTACTCACCTGTGCGTCAAATACGGACAGCGAGCCGTCGTTGAGAAACCTGTGTGTGGTGCCGTCCACGTAGGTAGGGTCTTCAACCTGATACAGGTTTGGCAACGTTGTGGACGGGAGGTAGGCGAAACGGCGTGCGCCTGTAGCGGCGTCTATAACGTTAGTGAAGCCATCGTTTGCATTCACCAGAACTGTATTGCTCATACCCTTGGCCTTGGTGGCCAGGTAAGTGCTGTAGCTGGTGTCTCCAGTGAGGTCTGATGCCGTCTGTGCAGTGGCTGAAGCCAGCACCACAGGAGAATCGATCACATCACCCAGCAAAAGCGAGCGGGTTTTCAGGCCTGCTTTGTTGGTGCCTTTTGCCCATTCGATAAGGTCTACCCCTGTGAGGGTGGCCCCTGTGCCGTTCCGGGTACTAAGGCTTGCTAGGCTATTGGTAAGGGTTGCCTGCTGGGTAGGCGAGAAATTGGCAAACGCTAGGTCGATAGGCCGGCTGGTCGTGGTGTTCCAGGATTGGAAGCTGCCCGAGCTGGAACCAACCTTCATGGTCGTGTCTGTCGTCCACTTCGGCGCTCCGTTGGTATCCAATGTCCCATCGCTGGCAAATGCGTAGGCGCGGAGGGTGCCGCTCCAATCCGAAGGGTTGTAAAGGCTTTGGTAATAGTAGTTGGCGTTGTAAGTGACTGAAGAGGCTGTCGTACCTCCACCGCCAGACCCTGCCTTGGAGCTGATTTCGTTAAGTGCCTGAGTCAATGCCGCTGTCAGGGTCGCACTGTCTGTGGCTTGGTAGTACCTGCCACGCCCATAGCTTGCAGCGTCAGATAACATTTCGTTGGCTGCAGTAAAGCCTACGGTATAGGTGGACATGTTTTGCTTGGGGAAATCGGTAGCGTCCCAACTTTTGGAAGCTGCGTCTTTACCACTTGAGCGCATGTCGATGTCATAGGCGAATTTCGCGACATCGTCCAAGTAGAGCGTATCCCCCTCCGTATCGCCGTTGAGATTGTCCCCATCATTGGCTTTGTTGTCCCAGTTAGGCAGGTTGTTCGCCTTACTGGTCGCGGGGTCATCGGTAGGGAATGTACGGTCATACGTTGGCAAGCCATCGGTAATGACAACGCCGAAGTTACGCTGACACCGGTACTGGATCGGGCTGGTATAGGTGCTGGGTGACGTATTGTAATAAGGCGAAAGGCCACGAAAATAGCGCGTGATTTCATAGTAAGTTTCAGCCAGGGGCGTGTTGGCTTGGGCACTTAGGCCGCTTATGGCACTCAGCAGGCTGTTGTAATTGGTATTGGCCTGTGCAGCCGTGGTATCGCCCCTTGCTTGCAAATCGGAAATGGCTTTCGCGATATTCCCCCCAGGCCCCGAGTCCGAACCTGTAGGTGGGTTGAACGTCGCCAGCCCCATGCGTAGAGCGCGGTTTGCCGTAACCAACGACGAAGATACGGTGCGGGCCACATTTATGCGGTAGTCCGTGGGAATAGAGCCGTCGGTATAATCTTTGGTTTTTACAGAGGGGCCCAGCAGCCCGATGAGGTAGGACAGGTAACGGGTTGAGTAGCGTGTATTGCCACCACCTACAGGATCAGGCAACTTCAAACAGACGCGGTTATTCAAACCACCATTAGCGGAACGGGAGAAAGCATAATACCCGTTACCGCACCCAGTACGGACCAAGTTTGCAAGGAAAAAGTTTTCATTTTCCATATTCTGAGCAGAAACGTTATTACAATCCTCATCATAATTATAATAATTATAATAATAATTATAGGTATAATAACAAGTGTACAATTGCGCACGCACTACCGTTTGATCGAAAGCCGTCGCCCGAATAACGTTATTCATACTGCCTGAGTTATCGACCAGCAGCATCACGTTGGGCGTTACAGCAGCCGAGCTTAACAAGGGCGCAGTGGTTGGCGTGAACGCCGCGTAAGCAGGCGCTGACAAATACAAGGCTAGCACAGCCCCGCCGAGCATGGCCTTGAAGGTGGTGCGCCATGTGCGGGGTTTAGTATTTCGCATAAATGCTCTCCACTACGCTGCGTGCAGTGCTCTGGTCTGGGTCCGGAGACCCTACGTAGCCTATTGCAGTAATCCGGTACAACGTGGCGGACTGGCCATTGATCCAGACTGCCCCCGTTGTGGCACCAATGCGTTGCACAGCGTACAAACCACCGGCGTCTGCGCTCACCCACGTCACATACCCGAACGTTCCGGGGCCGGTAACTTTTGATGTGTCCGGGGGCGCGCAGGCCGCAGGGCTCGCACACAACGGTAGAGGATAGGTAGGCGCCGATACAGCAGCCTCGCCGACCCTTAGCGCTGCCTCTGCCAACTGGAACGACTGGTTCCGGAACTGGGCGCTGTTGCTCATCTTTTCCTGCAAAGTAGCGTTCTGCATGGAGTTGAGGCCTAACAGGGTTAGCAGCAGGAGAAACACCAACGCAACGATCAATGCCATTCCACGCTGGCGCACGGTGGGCTGTGTTCTATACAGAGCCATTATTTGTGTTCCTTACTGCAACCGGTTGCGCAAAGCAGCCACCACGGAATAGCTCTGGTCTGCGGCACGGTTGTTAGGGTCGGTCATTTTAAGGCTCAGCCGAACAGTACGTATCAGCTCCATTTGCACTTTGGTAGGCGCCGCCACATAGCTGGTCACTGCAGCACTGGTGGCATCGGCTGCCAACCCGAACGACACGTTGAACTCTGAAACATTGCTGATCAATGGCTGCTGTGCTCCTACCGCCCCCGTGTAGATAGTGTTATTGCGAAACGAATAAAACACCTGGCGAATCAGAAACGCTTGCTGGCCGCTTGCCGCTACCGCAGCGCCATTGTAAGCGGTTGCGGTGGCTAGGCAGTCAGATAGCACCGTCCACGTCGGCGCAGTGCTGGCGCTGCCCACGTCCGCTGTCACCAACATCAGCCTGTTTCCATTGGCGTTGTCGAGCGTCCACGAAATAGGTGTTGTTTGCGCGTCCTTGAAAACCAGCGGGCTGTTGGCGGGGGGTGTGATGGTAGCCAGGCAACCAAACATACCAGCCATGCGAATTTCCTGGCTCATTCGGCTGAGAAGATAGCGAGCATCTTCCTGCATCGCGGAGGCTGCATTTTGTGTCAGGTAAGTGTTTTTGGCAGAGATGAATGCCTGGGTCACCCCAAGTACGATGATCAGCCCCAATGCCATGGACACCATGAGTTCGATCAGGCTAAGGCCTTGCTGTCTGTACTTCATGGCGTTGTCGTCGCACTGGCAGTGGGGGCAATTACACGGCTGGTAAGAACGAAGCGCTGGGTGGTAGTCCCTGTGCCGTCACTGTTATTGGAGGTAACCGTATTCCCTGCCCGGCTGTCATCCCAGGTAATCGAAACGGTGTAGGTACCTTTATCCGGAGTAATAGAGGCGGCGAGTAATGACTGATCGATACTTAACGCCTTAACGTTATATGCGAAGTCATATAAATCCTGATTTTTCGGGTCTGTGGGGCTAGGCGCAGTAGGTGCCGATGCTAGGTTCGGCAATGTATAGTCCACCGCATTATTAGCCCGTATCCGCTCCATCATGTCATAGGCAACAAAACTTGCCTGGGTTCGTATTCGGGCACTATCCGTATACTTGAGAGAGTTGAGCTGAAGTGCAGCAGCCCCCAGCAATGCCAGGGTCATTATCAACATGGCAACCAGCACTTCGATAAGCGTGATACCTGCCTGACGCTTCATCCGCAGTTTCCGCCTATTACCACACGGCCGTTGACACACACCATTACCGTTCTCGCCTCGCTGCCGTTGACGTAGTTAAGTGTGGTCGCTACCGAAGGGCTGTCCAAGGCGCCAAGGCCATTGAATTCGATGTAATCAGGTGTACCAGCATTGCCTACAACACCCAACGTGGCACTACCGCCTAGTGCGGGAAGCAATCGCAGGACCGTCAATGAGGCCGATGCGGAAACCTTGGCCACCTGAAGTTGCCCTGCCCACAGCTGGCCGGGTACAGGCATCAACCGCGTGTGCAGCCCCTGGTTGATTGCCTCTAGCCGCGCATAGCCCAATGCCCGTGCAATTTCTGCCATGTCTGCGTTGGCACGGTTGCGTGCGATCAACGTCGTAAACGCTGGCACCAGCATGGTCACGGCAATGACCATGACCGCTACGGTGATAAGCAATTCGATGAGGGTAAATCCCTTGATACCTTGACGCATTGCGGCCTCCACCTCGACGCGCTGACTATAAACCAGCTCAGCGTCGGACTTCTGGGCAAAGCATATACGGTTATTTCATGGGAACCAGTGCATCGGACGCACAGGGATCGCAATTTTTTCAAGGAGTGAACACATGCCCCGCCACCGTAGAACCTCACAAGGCCTCACGCTCATTGAGCTATTAGCGGTAATGGCTGTGCTTGCTGTGCTGTACAGCCTAGCGGCACCTGCTTTCTCTAAATTGATCGTCGACCAACAAAGGCTGGCGTTTGCTGATGAGCTTGCCAGTGGGTTACGAAATGCTCGACTAGAGGCTGTGCAGCGAAATCGAACGGTAATCTTGCATCCCTTGGAAGGTGATTGGACCAATGGATGGCGGATGGTTGTGGACAACAGTGGCAAAGGGCCTGAAGACACAAGCAACCCGGTCATTGTGCACCGGGCAGGCCCCTGGCCGTTTGCTGTCGTACCTACGCAAAACCTTCGAGAACAGGTTGCCTTCGATTTTCTGGGCGTGCCGCGCTTGGCAAACCGCGGTGCATTAGCCGGCACCTTCCATTTATGTGAGCCCGGCGTTGCCGCTCATCGAAGGGTGGTCATTGCCCGCAGTGGTCGGATTCGAGTGACCCGAGAGGGCCTCACCACAAACCTTTGCCCCCTCAACTAAGCGTTTTCACCCGCAACTCCTTGGGCATGGAAAACGTGACGTTTTCCTCACGGCCAGCCAGTTCGTCTGCGCCGGTGGCACCCCACGCCTGGAGCTGCTGGATCACGCCACGCACCAGCACTTCCGGCGCAGAGGCCCCTGCTGTGATGCCGATGCGACCCATGCCATCGAACCAGGCCTGGCGTAGGTCTTCGGCGCCGTCGATCAGGTAGGCCGGGGTGCCCATACGCTCGGCCAGCTCGCGCAGGCGGTTGGAGTTGGAGCTGTTGGGGCTGCCGACCACCAGTACTACGTCGCACTCATCGGCCAGTTGCTTGACCGCGTCCTGGCGGTTTTGGGTGGCGTAGCAGATGTCGTCCTTGCGCGGCCCGCCGATGTTGGGGAAGCGGCTGCGCAGCGCATCGATTACCCGGCTGGTATCGTCCATGGATAAGGTGGTCTGGGTCACGAACGCCAGGTTGTTCGGGTCTCGCACTTGCAGGGCAGCCACGTCAGCCTCATCTTCGACCAGGTAGATAGCGCCGCCGTTACTGGCGTCGTACTGGCCCATGGTGCCTTCCACTTCCGGGTGGCCTTCGTGGCCGATCAGAATGGTTTCCCGGCCATCGCGGCTGTAGCGAGCCACTTCGATGTGCACCTTGGTCACCAGTGGGCAGGTGGCATCGAACACCTTCAAGCCCCGGCCAGCCGCTTCATGGCGTACGGCCTGGGACACACCATGGGCGCTGAAGATCACGATGACGTCGTCTGGCACCTGCTCCAGCTCTTCAACGAAAATGGCGCCACGGCTGCGCAGGTCTTCAACCACGAACTTGTTGTGCACCACTTCATGACGCACGTAGATCGGCGGCCCGAACACTTCCAGCGCCCGGTTCACGATTTCGATGGCTCGGTCCACGCCCGCGCAGAAGCCACGGGGGTTGGCGAGTTTGATGTGCATGCTGGGCTCCGCGGCGCTGGGCCTGTTGAATAGGCTCAAAGAGCCTTTACGTCGATGATCTGGACTTCAAACCGCAAGGGCTTGCCTGCCAGCGGGTGGTTGAAGTCTACCGTCACCTGCTGGTTGTCGAAGGCCTTTACGATGCCCGGCAATTCGGTATTGGCCGCATCGTTGAAGATCACCAGCAAGCCTTCGGCCAGCTCCATGCCGTCGAACTGGTTGCGTGGCATCACCTGAACGTTCTGGGGGTTGGGCTGGCCAAAGGCGTTTTCTGGCGGCACCGTCAGGTCACGCTTGTCACCGGCCTTGAGGCCGAACAACGCGTTCTCAAAACCCGGCAACAAGTTGCCATCGCCTACTTTAAAGGTGGCGGGCGCCTTGTCGAAGGTGCTATCCACGGTGTTGCCGTCTTCCAGGTGCAGCGCGAAGTGAAGGGTCACTTCAGTGTGCTGGCCGATACGAATGTCACCCATGAACGGCTTCTCCGGTTTTCTTGCCCTTGAACATGTCCAGCGCCAGCATGATCGCCCCTACGGTAATGGCACTGTCTGCCAGGTTGAAGGCTGGGAAGTACCAGCGCTTCTCCCAATGAACCAAAACGAAGTCGATCACATGGCCCAGCACGATACGGTCGTACAGGTTGCCAATGGCACCGCCCAGCACCAGGGCCAGCGCAATGGCCAGCCAGGTGTCGGCGCGGCCCAGCCGCTTGAGCCACACCATCAGCGCCAGGCTGACCACAATGGCGATCAGCGCGAACAACCAGCGCTGCCAGCCAGAGCTGTCAGCCAGGAAACTGAAAGCCGCGCCTGTGTTGTAGGCCAGGGTCCAGCTGAAGTAGTTGGGAATCACCACAATTTGCTGGTACAGCTCCAGGGTGTTCTCGAAATACCACTTGGTGGCCTGGTCCAGCACCACCACCAGCACGCTTAGCCAGAGCCAACCCAGGCGCCCGAAGCGCCCCGCCATATCAGGCATAGTGGCGCACCTCGCCTGCCGTGGTGATGTTGGTCACACAACGGCCGCAGATGTCCGGGTGCTCGGCATTGGCGCCTACGTCTTCGACGAAATGCCAGCAACGGGCACACTTGGTGTTGGTGGACTTGACCACCTTGAGCTTCAACCCGGCCACATCAGTGACCACGGCATCGGCCGGCGCAGCTGCCAGCGGGGCCAACGTAGCCTTGGACGTGATCAGCACGAAGCGCAGCTCGTTGCCCAGTTTGCTCAAGTCGCCAGAAACGGCCTCGTCGGTGTACAGGGTCACTTCGGCTTGCAGGTTACCGCCAATGGCCTTGGCCGCGCGCTGGTTTTCCAGCTCCTTGTTGACCGACGCCTTGACCGCCATCACGCTGTCCCAGAACGCACGGTTCAGCTCGATGCCGTCTGGCAGCTCGGTAAGGCCGGTGTACGGGCCGTTGAGCATCACGGACTCGTTGCGCTCACCTGGCAGGTAGCTCCAGATCTCATCGGCCGTGAAGGCCAGGATAGGCGCGACCCAGCGCACCAGAGCCTCGGCGATGTGGTACAGGGCGGTCTGGCAGGAACGGCGCGCCACGCTGTCTGCGGGCGTGGTGTATTGCCGGTCCTTGATGATGTCCAGGTAGAAGCCGCCCAACTCCTGCACGCAGAAGTTGTGCACCTTGGAGTACACGTTCCAGAAGCGGTAGGTAGCGTAATGCTCTTCCAGCTCACGCTGAAGCAGCAGGGCACGGTCCACCGCCCAACGGTCCAGGGCCAGCATCTGGTCCGGCGGCAACAGGTCGCGTGCCGGGTCAAAGCCACTGAGGTTGGAAAGCAGGAAGCGCGCGGTGTTGCGGATACGCCGGTAGGCGTCGGCGCTGCGCTGCAGGATCTGCTCGGACACCGCCATCTCGCCGGAGTAGTCGGTAGAAGCGACCCACAGGCGCATGATGTCAGCGCCCAGCGTGTCACTGATCTTCTGCGGCGCCACCGTGTTGCCCAGGGATTTGGACATCTTGCGGCCGTTCTCGTCCACGGTGAAGCCATGGGTGAGCAATTCACGGTAGGGCGCGTGGTCGTCGATGGCACAACCCGTCAGCAATGACGAGTGGAACCAGCCACGGTGCTGGTCGCTGCCTTCCAGGTACAGGTCCGCCCGCGGCCCCTGTTCGTGACCCATAGGGTGCGAACCGCGCAGCACATGCCAGTGGGTGGTACCGGAGTCGAACCACACGTCCAGGGTGTCGCTGATCTTCTCGTAGTCGGCCGCTTCGGCGCCTAATACATCAGTGGTATCCAGCTTGAACCAGGCTTCGATACCCTCTTGTTCCACGCGCTGAGCCACGGTTTCCATCAGCTCGACGGTACGCGGGTGCAGTTCGCCGGTCTGCTTGTGCAGGAAGAACGGGATCGGCACACCCCAGTTGCGCTGGCGCGAGATGCACCAATCTGGCCGGTTGGCGATCATGGAGTGCAGGCGCGCCTGGCCCCAGTCCGGCACGAACTCGGTCTGTTCAATGGCTTTCAGGGCCCGCTGACGCAGGGTGTCGCCTTCCACAGGCTGTTTGTCCATACCCACGAACCACTGGGCAGTGGCGCGGTAGATCAGCGGGGTTTTATGACGCCAGCAGTGCATGTAGCTGTGGTTAATGGTGTCCGAATGCATGAGCGCGCCCACGTCAGCCAGCTTCTCGACGATGGCTGCACCGGCTTTCCAGATGAACTGGCCGCCGAAGAACGGCAGGCTGTCCACGTACACACCGTTGCTTTGCACGGGGGTGAGGATGTCGTCGTTGTGCATGCCGTAGCGCTTGCAAGTCACGAAGTCGTCTTCGCCGTAGGCCGGGGCGGAGTGAACTACACCTGTACCGGCGCCCAGCTCTACGTACTCAGCCAGGTAGACCGGGGACAGGCGCTCATAGAACGGGTGTTGGAACTGAATGTTTTCCAAGGCGGCGCCAGGCGCGCGGGCGATGATTTCGCCGGTGCGGCCGTAACGCTGCAGGCAGCTCTCCACCAGTTCCTCGGCCAACACCAGCAGGCGGTCACCTACATCCACCAGGGCATACACGAATTCAGGGTGAACGTTGAGTGCCTGGTTGGCCGGGATGGTCCACGGGGTAGTGGTCCAGATCACGATGGCAGCCGGCTTCTCCAGGCCTGGCAGGCCAAACGCGTCGGCCAGTGCTGCCTGGTCGGCAATTGGGAACGCCACGTCGATGGTGGTGGACTTCTTGTCGGCGTATTCCACTTCGGCCTCGGCCAGGGCCGAGCCACAGTCGAAGCACCAGTTCACAGGCTTGAGGCCCTTGAACACGAAGCCATTGCGTACCATTTCGGCCAAGGCACGGATTTCACCGGCCTCGTTCACAAAGCTCATGGTTTTGTAAGGGTTGCTCCAGTCGCCCAGCACGCCCAGGCGGATGAAACCCGCCTTCTGCTCTTCGATTTGCTCGGCCGCATAGGCACGGCACAGCTCGCGGGTTTTATCGGCGGACAAACCTTTGCCGTGGGTGACTTCCACCTTGTGCTCGATCGGCAGGCCATGGCAATCCCAGCCCGGCACGTAGGGAGCGTCGAAGCCCGCCAGGGTGCGTGACCGCAGGATCATGTCCTTGAGGATCTTGTTCACCGCATGACCGATGTGAATGGCACCGTTGGCGTAGGGCGGGCCGTCGTGCAGGACGAACTTGGGCCGATCCTTGCCAATTTCGCGCAACTTCTGGTACAGGCCAATGCTGTCCCAGCGCTGCAGTATCTGCGGCTCGCGCTGCGGCAGGCCGGCCTTCATGGGGAAGGCGGTGTCCGGAAGGTTTAGCGTGGCTTTGTAATCGGTCATTTCAGGCTCTTCATTAGGCGGTTAGCCCTGCCAATGGGCACGGGCGGCGGCGACGTCCGCGTCGATCGCTGACTTCAACGCCTCCAGTGAGGCGAAACGCTGCTCATCTCGCAGCTTCTGGTGGAATTCCACCGTCAAATGCCGGCCATACAGATTGCCAGCGAAGTCCAGCAGGTGTATTTCAAGGTGCGGCCGGCCATCACCGGCCACAGAGGGGCGTACCCCTATGTTGGCGACGCCGGGCCATGTACGGCCCTCTATAACCGTGCTGACTAGGTAAACACCGGTAAAAGGCACACGGTGCCGCTTGAGCTGCACATTGGCCGTGGGCCAGCCCAGCTGACGCGCCAGCTTCTGGCCATGCAGTACGCGGCCAGTGATGCAGTACGGGCGGCCTAGCAATTGCCGGGCCTGGGCGAAATCAGCATTGGCCAGCGCTATGCGCACCTGCGTGCTGCTGACGCGAACCCCGCCCTCCTCTACCGTACGCGCGGCTTCCAGGGTAAAGCCGTGGGCGCGCCCGGCCTGGGCGAGAAAATCGAAATCTCCCAGGCGGTCGCAGCCGAAGCGAAAGTCGTCGCCAACCTCCAAATGCTTCACGCCAAGGCCGCGCACCAGGATGGCATCCACAAACTCGGCAGCCGTAAGGCTACGCAAGTGCTGATCGAAAGGCAGGCACAGCACTTGGTCCACACCTGCGGCAGCCAGCAACTGTACCTTTTCACGCAACCGCGTAAGGCGCGCTGGGGCCGCGCCGGGCGCAAAATACTCGCGCGGCTGCGGCTCGAAAATCACCACGCAACTGGGTACGCCAAGCTCACGGGCGCGTTCACGCAGGCGCTGAAGGATGGCTTGGTGCCCCCTGTGTACGCCGTCGAAGTTGCCTATGGTGGCAGCACAGCCCCGATGCTGGGGGCGCAGGTTGTGAAGGCCTCGGACCAACTGCATAGCGCGCTTCTTGCTCATAAAGTCGCCGATTATAACCATACCCGGCCGCCTACGACAGGCAACAGCGCAGGCAGAGGGCCATGGGGTGATGAAACTGATATTCGGGCAGCGCTCCAGGTTTTCAATGAGTCCCCCGACGAGCGAACTGATGAAGGCGCATACCCATGGCCAGCAAGGCCATAAAGTAGGTACCCGCGCCTGCGACTACCAATACCCCGAGGCGACCGAAACGCGCAAGCATGGTGCCTTCTGCCCACGGCGGCATCACAGCCATCAGGCCGACCAATACCCCAGCCATGGCCAGCACGGCAATCCCGAGACGTATTAGGAAGCCTAGCCAGCCTGGCTGTGGCTGAAACAGTTTCTGGCGCCTTAGTTGCCAGTACAGCAAGCCCGCGTTCAGCGTCGCCCCACCGCTGATGGCCAAGGCCAGCCCAGCGTGTTTGAGTGGCCCGATCAAGGCCAGGTTGAGCAGTTGGGTTGCCAGCAGCGTCACCACTGCAATCTTGACGGGCGTTCGCAGGTTTTGCTGAGCATAAAACCCCGGCGCCAGCACTTTAATCAGGATGATGCCCAGCAGCCCCACAGAATAGGCCACCAGCGCTCGCTGGGTCATGGCGGCGTCGAAAGCGTCGAAACGGCCATACTGGAACAGCGCAACGGTGAGCGGCTCTGCCAGCAACCCCAGTGCGATGGCGCAGGGCAGTACCAGCAGAAAGCACAAGCGCAGGCCCCAATCCAGAATGCGTGAATACTCGTGCCGGTCCTTGTTGGCATAGGTGCGCGCCAGGGTGGGCAGCAGAATGGTGCCCAGCGCCACGCCCAGCACGCCGGACGGGAGTTCCATCAAACGGTCGGCGTAATACATCCACGACACCGAACCGGCCACCAGAAAGGAGGCAAAGACGGTGTTAATGATGAGGGAGATCTGACTGACCGACACCCCGAGAATGGCCGGCCCCATCTGCCTGAGCACCCGGCGGGCCCCGGCATGCTGGAGGCTGACACGCGGCAGTACCAGCATGCCGATCTTGCGCAGGTGCGGCAGCTGGTACAGCAATTGCGCCAGGCCACCGGCCAGCACCGACCACGCCAAGGCCATCACCGGCGGATGGAACAAAGGCGTCAGGAACAGCGCAAAGCCAATCATGGCCACGTTGAGCAATGTGGGCGTAAAGGCAGGGACCGAGAAGCGGTTCCAGGTATTGAGAATAGCCCCGGCCAGCGATGACAACGAAATCAGCACTATATAGGGGAAGGTGACCCTGAGCAGCGACGTGGTGAGTTCGAACTTTTCCGGCGTGTCTGCAAACCCTGGCGCAGTGACATAAATGACCCAGGGCGCTGCGAGCATGCCCAGGGCGGTTACCACAGCGAGCGCCAGGGTAAGCAGGCCTGCCACGTAGGCCGTGAAGGTTCGCGCCGCCTCATCCCCCTGCTGCTGGCGGTACTCGGCCAGGATAGGCACAAAGGCTTGGGAGAAAGCACCCTCGGCAAAGATACGGCGCAGCAGGTTGGGCAGCTTGAAGGCAATGAAGAAGGCATCGGTCGCCAGCCCGGCACCAAAGATCCGCGCCACCAGGGTGTCGCGCACGAAGCCCAGCACACGGGAAATCATGGTGATGGAGCTGACCGCAGCCAGGGACTTGAGCAGGTTCATGAGGAAGGAGTGCCGCTGCGCCAAAAAGCCGAAAGTGTACAGGGCTTGCGTAGCAAGGAAAGGATTTCTGTAAGCTGCCGTTCGTCCTGCCAGTTGAGTAATCTCACTGCTACCGCCCTTGACATTAGCTCGGCGCATGGGCATGATTCGCGCCCTATTTGTTTGCTATTACCCAAGTCTTTCGAGGAGCTCGACGGTGGCCAACTCACCTTCCGCCAAAAAACGCGCAAAACAGGCTGAGAAGCGTCGCAGCCACAACGCCAGCCTGCGTTCCATGGTTCGTACCTACATCAAGAACGTAGTCAAGGCAATCGACAGCAAAGACGCCGAGAAAGCGCAAGCTGCCTACACCTTGGCCGTGCCTGTTATCGACCGTATGGCCGACAAGGGCATCATTCACAAGAACAAGGCCGCTCGCCACAAGAGCCGCCTGAATGGTCACGTGAAGGCCCTGAATCTCGCTGCTGCCGCCTGAGCATGCTGATTCAAGAAAACCGACCCTAGGGTCGGTTCAGGTTGCTGACAAACCCTCTAGCCGAAAGGCCAGGGGGTTTTGTTTAATAGGCCATCGCTTTTTACGGATCCGGCCTGATGCTCAAACCGCCTTC
>Ga0268349_1000150_pt1 | contig 12970 bp, 12 predicted proteins | sample G5R2_MAIN_18SEP2_FD_190164 | JGI IMG/M metagenome (GOLD analysis project Ga0268349, IMG submission 190164) | Phyllosphere microbial comminities from switchgrass, GLBRC, Michigan, United States - G5R2_MAIN_18SEP2017_LD1 | ecosystem: Host-associated > Plants > Phyllosphere > Phylloplane/Leaf...
TGCCACATTCGCGATGGCCGGGGCCAGCCACCTGAGCCCGGTGCCACCAACGCCGTGTCCATGCTGGTACGGCTGTCTGTGCCCACGGTTGATCCTGGCCTGGACGTTGTACGCCAGCTTGGCTTTACACCGGAACCGGTATACGGCATGCAGCTACAGGACATGGCTATTCCAGGTGTAGCGCCTGAAGGTCGTGTGCGTGTGGACTATGACCCCGTGCCCGTCACCTTTGCAGATGGCTTTACGCTGGAGCTTCGCAAGCCTAGGTTGCGTATTGATCAATTGGGCTACGGCCCATTGGCCCCTGAGGTACGGATGTCGGCCCGCATTGCCCCGCCGATGATCGGGCTGGGCCTGCTGGAGGCCATTCCGGAACAGGCCATTCTGGATACGGCAACCGCCCAGGCTGCCGCTGGCAACGGGGTAAAAGGGCGGCCCAACCGCGTGTTTGACGATGTTACCGGGCAGCAGGTTGTTGGCCGGTTCGGCTGGAAAGCGGCGCAGCCCACCGTGGACCAGCAAAATGCCCATGCCTTTGCAGGCGACCTGGGGGTCACCTCCTCGGTGCACCTGAACGACGACTGTACGCCCGCCCAAGCGGCCTGCCTGCAGGCCATCAATGGCAATCAAAGCGCCGAAGAACCTTTCGAGGTCAGTGATAATATTCGCCGCCTGGTGTTGTTCTACAGCCGCAACCTGGGTGTGCCAGCGCGCCGTGGCGAAGGTGAGCCGCAGGTGCTGCAGGGCAAGGCCCTGTTCTATCAAGCCGGCTGCCAAACCTGCCATGTGCCCCAGTACCGTACGCGGGCCGATGCCGCCGAACCCGAGCTGGCCAACCAGGTGATCCGCCCGTATACCGACCTGTTGCTGCATGACATGGGCCCCGGCCTGGCAGATGCCCATAGCGAGTTCGAAGCACGGGGGCAGGACTGGCGCACACCGCCACTGTGGGGCCTGGGCCTGTCGAGCACCGTGAACCCCCGTGGGCGCTTCCTGCACGATGGCCGTGCACGCTCCCCCCTTGAAGCGGTGCTATGGCACGGCGGCGAAGCTGCCGAGGCCAAGGCTCATGTACTGGGCTTTGATGCCAGCGAGCGCGCGGCATTGGTGGCCTTTCTCGAATCCCTATAACATTCCTACCCTTTTACCCTGGAGCCTTTCATGTTCCGTCCCAAGCTGTTGTTCACCAGCCTCGCCGCCCTGGCCCTTGGGGCCTGCGCCCCTCAGGACCCGCAGGCCGTGACCAGCGCCGCCCTGGCCAAACAAGTAATATTGCCGACTTACAGCCAATGGGTAGACGCCGACCGCCAGTTGGCCCAAAGCGCCCTGGCGTTCTGCCAGGGCACCGAAAGCCTGGACAAGGCCCGTGCAGACTTCCTCGCTGCCCAGAAAGCCTGGGCGGCTTTGCAGCCCCTATTGATCGGCCCACTGGCCGAAGGTAATCGCCCCTGGTCCGTGCAGTTCTGGCCGGACAAGAAAAACCTCGTAGGCCGCCAGGTCGAACAACTGGTGGCGGGCGGTGCGGTAGACGCGGCCTCCCTGGCCAAGGCCAGTGTGGTGGTTCAAGGGCTGTCCGCCTACGAATACATCCTGTTCGACAGCAAGCCGGAAGTGGCCGACAGCGCACGCAAGGCCAGCTACTGCCCGCTGTTAGTGGCCATTGGCGCCCATCAGAAAGCCTTGGCCGAGGACATACTCGAAGGCTGGAAGCGTAACGACGGCATGCTCTCGCAGCTGAGTACCTTCCCCAACCAACGCTATGCCGATGCTCACGAAGCCATTGCAGACCTGCTACGTGCGCAGGTTACCGCGCTGGACAGCTTGAAGAAAAAACTCGGCGCCCCTATGGGTCGCCAGAGCAAAGGCGTGCCTCAGCCCTACCAGGCCGAAGCCTGGCGCAGCCAGGCTTCCCTGAAAAGCCTGCAAGCCAGCTTGAATGCGGCCCAAGCCGTGTGGAACGGGGTGGACGGCAAGGGCTTGCGAAACCTGCTACCTGGTGACCAGAAGCCTTTGGCACAGAAAATCGACGCTGCCTATGCGGTAGCTGGCAAGGCCTTGGCTGACAACACCAAAACCCTTACTGAACTGCTGGCCGACCCCGCCGGCCTGCAAACCCTCAACCACCTCTACGACAGCCTGAACACGGTTCACCGGCTGCACGAAGGCGAGTTGGCCCGGGCACTCAACATTCAACTGGGCTTCAATGCCAACGACGGTGACTGACATGTGGCCACGTTCGCTTTCGGCATTGGTTGGCCGACTCACCGACGCCTTGCAATTGGGAGGCTGGCGGTTGGCGGGCAACCGGGGCGCAACACCTCTGCTGCTGTCTGCACGTGATGACGCGCAAGGTGGTCACTACGCGGTAGGTTACCGTTTGGATGGGCGTGTGGCGTTCAGCACGCCGGTGTCCCAACGCTGCCATGCCATCATCGAGCACCCTTCGCAGCCTTTGGCATTGTTCGTCGCAAGGCGGCCGGGCACTGAGTGCTACCTGCTTGATCTGCGTGACGGCCGACTCGTGCAAACCCTGCACGCTCGGCCAGGCAGGCACTTTTATGGCCATGCCGTGATTCACAGCAGCGGGGAGTGGCTGTACACCACCGAGAACGATACTACCGAGCCGGGCAAAGGCGTGGTGGGCCTGTACCGGTTCACGGGTGAGCACCTAGCCTTTGCTGGCGAGCTGACGACACATGGGGTCGGCCCCCATGAACTGGCCTGGATGCCCGATGGCGAAACCCTGGTGGTTGCCAACGGCGGTATCCGAACTGAAGCTGAGAGCCGCGTGGACATGAACCTGGACGCCATGGCGCCCAGCCTTGTACTGATGCACCGAGACGGCACCCTGATCAGTAAGGAAACCCTGGCCCAGCCTATGAACAGCATCCGGCACTTGGCGATTGCCCATGACGGCACCGTGGCGGCATGCCAGCAATTCATGGGCAGTGCAGAGGATGTGGCGCCGTTGCTGGCGATCAAGCGGCCCGGGGAGGCGTTCATTCCATTCCCGGTAAGCGACGCACAACTGCGCTCGATGGGCCACTACACCGCCAGTGTCGCCATCAACGATGAGCTGCGGCTGGTGGCGATTACTGCACCGCGCTCAAACCGCTTTTTCGTCTGGCACCTGGACACGGCTGAGGTAAAGGTAGATGCGCCCATGCCGGACTGCGCTGGTGTGGCCGCAGTGAAGGGGGGGTTTGTGGTGACATCCGGCCAAGGGCGCTGCCGCTATTACAGCGCCCACACAGGGCAATGGCTAGGTACGCCCATGGATCTGCCTTCGGCTTATTGGGACAACCATGTGCAGGTGGTTGGGCTGTAGACATTCAGCCCCGTGCCCCTGTGGGAGCTGGCGAAGCCTGCGAACTGGGGGCGCTTTACCTCGCAGGTTCCCGGCCTCCGCCTTTGGCTACGACCGGTCCTACAAGCCTCCCGACGCATACTGTTGGAGCTGGCGGAGCCTGCGAACTGGATAGGGCGCTTCACGCCGCAGGTTCCCGGCCTCCGCCATTGGCTACGACCGGTCCTACAAGCCTCCCGACGCATACTGTTGGAGCTGGCGGAGCCTGCGAACTGGATAGGGCGCTTCACGCCGCAGGTTCCCGGCCTCCGCCTTTGGCTACGACCGGTCCTACAAGCCTCCCGACGCATACTGTTGGAGCTGGCGAAGCCTGCGAACTGGATAGGGCGCTTCACGCCGCAGGTTCCCGGCCTCCGCCTTTGGCTACGACCGGTCCTACAAGCCCCCCGACGCATACTGTAGGAGCTGGCGAAGCCTGCGAACTGGGGAGCGCCTCACGCGCCGGAACGCAGGCCCTGGGTCAGCCCAAACATCAATAGGAGGGCATTGTGGCTTGGCTGTACCGCTGAAGCGGATTCACCCTTCTGGGCTCGCGGCGACACGCAGAACCCCTGCCCGTCTTCAGCACGCAATACGCCGGGGCGTGGTTCGTCCCATGCCGCGAACGCTGCGGTCGCCACTGCCAGTGAGCCCAACAGAAACAAACTTCGTGCAAAGTGTAGGTTCATCGCTCTAACCCTTTGACAACGCTGCCAAACGCGTTCTCATAAAAGTAGACCAGCTTGGTCCAGTCTGCCTTGCTGAACGACGAATGGCGGCGCAATTGCTTCATGTCGTGCTGGGAAGCAGCGGCGGCAGTGAGGCGGCGCCTGCACTTTTCAAGGTCCAGCAATGCCACCTCAGCGCGAAGCCCACTGGCGCCTTCCACTACCCGCACAAATACGTGCTTGATGTACAGGCAACTGTGCTGCCAACGCCCTTGGTGCATGCGGGCCAGGTTATCGGCCAGGTCCTTGAGCAACTGGTCGTGCACCGCCTCGCCGTAACGTTCGCGGCCGCCTTTTTCATACCACTGGGTAATCTCCTCGAACCCGTCCAGGGACTCGGTCACCAGCAAGGCTTTCCAGCCCAGCGCCGTGTCGCGTTGAGCATCGCAGAACAACAGCTTGGGAACGCGCACGTTCAGCTTACTCAAACCCTGCAAGGCATCTCGCTCGCGCAACACGGTGGGGCGGCCGAAAGGATGCAAAGGTGAGCGGTAAATGTGGCCCACTTGGCGCTTTACATAAATCAAGTGGTCATTGCCCAGGACTACACGCTGCACACCGCTTTCACCGCCCCGCCGCCGGTTGGGTTCTTCTACCCACTCGCCTTTGGTGCCCCAGTAGTGATCGAACCCGGAGGGCCCGCTGGGCTGTTTGAATTCGCTTGCCGGTTGTACTGCCATGCTACTCACTCCTTACGTAATACGTACACTCGCCACATGGCATACAGCGGCAAGAAATCTAAACGCTCCTGAAGCCTGAAACCTGCCTGAGCAAACTCGGCCTCGACCGTGGCAGCTGGCAACATGAACCGGTTCTGGTAGGCCGGCCCTTCTCCACGGCGAGCGCGACGATGCTCAGCCCGTTGCCGCTTCCAAGCCTTGAAGTTGCCGTCTACCCACAACGACAAAATGACCGAATCCCGGCTGACTCGATGAAACTCGCGCAGCATTGCCAACCGATGGCTGGACTCTCCGATGTGGTGCATCAACCGCATGGAGAAAATGCTGTCTACCGCGTTATCCGGCAAATCGATGTCAAAGGCTGACGTCTGCATAGGCCGAACACGTTCCACTACGTCTTTGGGTTGCATCCTGCAAGCTGTAGCAACCATGTTTGGCGAATTGTCCGCTCCGATGATCACCCGGTTTTGCTTTTCCGCCAGCATGGGCCAGAAGCGCCCCGCGCCACAGGGCAGGTCCAGAACCAGGCTGGGGTCGCCGGCCAGTTCGAGTGCCTTGCGTGCCAACTGCACATCGCGCATGTGTGACAGGCGGCGTGACAAGCCGTCCTGATGCTTTTGGAAATAACGCTGCGCGTGGGCTTCGTCGTATTTTTCGGAAAATTCAAGCTTGATGGGGCTGGTCATTGGAACCTCCTGAAACCTGTGCGCACCTTAGGTGCCAGGAGGTCATCGACCAGTCATCTAAACGTGAAAAAACCGTCATGGACGTTAACAGGCCGGACTTGCTGTTGCCAGATGTTTCAAGACGTCGCCGTCTGAAAATACGTTTCAGCGCACAGGGTGTACGGGAGGCGTCGGCACCAGCACCACATGAAACGCGCAACCCTGGGGTTCGTTCGCAGTCAGGGTGACTGCCCAGCCTTGGTCATCGCAGATACGTTGCACCAGTGACAGGCCCAACCCAAGGCCTTCTCCACGCTTTTCATTACCGCGTACGAACGGCTGGAACATGGCTTCGCGCTTTTCTTCAGGAATACCGACCCCTGAATCCTCCACGCTGAAGCCTCCCTGGTTCAAGCTTAGGCGAATGAAGCCTTGGTCGGTGTAGTGCAAGGCATTACGCAACAGGTTGCTCATGACGGTATGCAGGAAGGTGGCGTTGAAGTGCTCACCACCAGGTTCGCCCCGTTCATAAACCAAGCGTAAGCCCTTCTGTGCGATGGGTTGCTGCCACTGGGCCACAAGGTCGTCGGCCACTTCACCTAGGGTGGTCTGGGCACCCATGGTTTCATTGCGCTGTGCACGGGCCAGCATCAGGAAGGTTTGAACCAGCTCACGCATTTCTTCGCAGGCACGGGTAATACGCTCAACCTGGGCATGGGCGCGGGTGTCCAGGTTATCGTTGGCCAGCAACAGTTCACAGGACGTGGCTAGCACCATCAAGGGGGTTCGCAATTCGTGGCTCACGTCGCTAGTGAACAGCCGCTCGCGGGTGAGCGCCTGGCGCAGCCGCCCCAGGGTAGCGTCGAACGCAACAGCCAACTGCCCTACTTCATCCTCGGCGTAGTCTGGCGCCAGGGGTGGAGCAAGCCCCAGCAACTGGTCCCGGTGCCGTACTTGCCGGGCCAGACGAATCACCGGCGCCATCACACGGCGAGCCAGCACCCAGCCCAGGAAGCCGGCCAGCGCCAGGCTGAGTACGAAACCCACCAGAACCACGGCGAACAGGATGCGCTCGCGCTCCTCGAAATCACTTTGGTCTTGAAGCAGCACATACCGCCGGCCATCCACGATCTCGACCATGGCGTGGTAGGACAGGTCTCCACGAAACACCTCATGAAACCCTGCCGAAAGGTGCCGAAGGTCCTTGGGGAGGGCGAAGTCCCCCTGGCCATCGCTGAAATAGAACAGCTGGTCCGGCTCTGGCCGGTGGCTCCAGTCGTCCATGGTGTCCATCAGCAGCAGGCGCTGAAGGTCCCCTCCAAGGCCCGAAGAGATCAGCTTTTCTTCCACCAGGTGCACCGTGGCCACGATACCGACCGCGAAAGCGCCGGCCACCAATGCGCTCATCAAGGCAAAGGCGATGATGATCCGTTGGGCAAGGCTTTGCTTAAACTCCATCACGCCCCTCGGTGAGGCGGTAGCCCACACCGTGGACGGTATGCAGCAGCGGCTTGGCGAAGGGTTTGTCGATCACTTGTCGCAGCTGATGCACATGGCTGCGCAGGCTATCACTGTCTGGGCAATCGTCCCCCCACAGGGCTTCTTCCAGCACCTCACGCCGTAGCACATGCGGGCTTTTCTGCATCAGCACCGCCAGCAGCTTCAACCCTACCGGGTTGAGCTTGAGCAACTTGCCCTCGCGGGTCACTTCCAGGGTGTCCAGGTCGTATTGCAGCTCACCCACTTGCAAGGTTCGCCGGCCGCCGCCTTGAGCACGCCGCATCACGGCTTCGATCCGCGCGGCCAATTCCGACAGGGCAAAGGGCTTGACCAGATAGTCGTCTGCCCCATGCCGGAAGCCTTGGAGACGATCATCCAGTTGGTCCCGCGCCGTAAGCATGATCACGGGCGTATCACGGCGTGCGTCTTCGCGCAGCCGCTTGCACAGGGTAAAGCCGTCGATACCGGGCAGCATCACGTCTAGCACGATCAGGTCGTAATGCTCGGTGGCTGCCAAGTGCAGCCCCGACAGGCCATCTTGGGCACAATCGACCGTATAGCCTTTGAGGCCAAGGTAATCGGCCAGGTTGGCAAGAATGTCGCGGTTGTCTTCCACCACGAGAATGCGCATGGGTGTTTCCTCTGTGAACGCTGCACGGCCTGAAGCGGGGGGCAGCTTACCCCCTGTTTGCTGCCTTCGGCCAGCGTAAACGTCACTCCGAAATTTTCACACCGGCTTGACGCCACTGCCACGCATGCACGGACACAGTATGGCGCCATCCGGCCCTTGCCCAGTATTTGGAGGCACCATGGTGTTGCATCGTTCCCGCCCGCTCAACTGGCCGCTTGCATTAGGTATTCCAGCGCTGTTAGTGGTGGGCCTGCTGCTGCTCGAATTCACCAACCTGGACATGTGGATGGCGCGCATGGCCTATGACACCCGTGCACGCCAGTTCCTTGGCCGGCACAGTGCGTTTCTGGAAAACGTATTGCACGACCGGGCCAAGCAGGCCGTGATTGCCATTGCACTGCTCGCATTGCTGGCATTTGCAGGGGCGTTTGTTGTGCGGCAGCTCAAGCCATGGCGTAGGGAGCTGGGCTGTGTGGTGCTGTCGATGGCCCTCTCGACCAGTTTTGTCACACCGCTCAAAGCCCTTACGGCTGTGCAATGCCCTTGGAGCCTGACGCAGTTCGGGGGCAGCGAAACCTACAGCAAGGTGTTCGACACCCGGCCGGAAACCGACAGCCCTGGGCGCTGCTGGCCGGGGGGCCATGCCGCCACAGGCTTTACGCTGTTTGCACTCTATTTCGCCTTGCGTGACCGGCGGCCACGGCTGGCGCGCTATGCCTTCGGTGTAGCGTTGGGGCTGGGGGTGGTTTTTTCTGTAGGCCGCATGCTCCAGGGCGCGCATTTCTTTTCCCACAATATGTGGACGGCCGTGTTCTGCTGGTGGATCTGCCTCGGGGCCTATTGCGCGGTGTTGTACCGTCGGCCGGTGGCTGCCCTTGGCGGGGCGGTTGAAGCGGCGGGGTAAAGGCAGTGAAGCCACCGCCGGTTAGGGTGGCCTGATTAAGCCTATTCGCCCGCTGTCGCAGGCTCCTACATGATGGACGATGTAGTGCGTAAGGAGAAAAGCATCCCCGTAGAAACGACAAACCCCTGCACGTAGGCAGGGGTTTGTGTTGACGCTGGCCCTGCCGTTTTACCGGCAGTGCCTTATGGCGCAGGGTGAGGCTGGCTTACATCATGCCGCCCATGCCACCCATACCGCCCATGCCACCCATGTCTGGCATGCCGCCAGCTGCCTTGTCTTCCGGCAGGTCAGCGATCATGGCTTCGGTGGTGATCATCAGCGAAGCGATGGAAGCGGCTGCTTGCAGCGCGGAACGGGTAACCTTGGCTGGGTCCAGGATACCCATTTCGATCATGTCGCCGTACTCGCCGGTCGCTGCGTTGTAACCGTAGTTGCCGGTACCTTGCTTGACCTTGTCTACCACGACGCTTGGCTCGTCGCCAGCGTTGGCCACGATCTGGCGCAGTGGTGATTCAACAGCGCGGCGCAGCAGTGCAATACCCACGTTCTGGTCTTCGTTGTCGCCTTTGAGGTCAACGATGGCCTGCAGGGCACGTACCAGGGCAACACCACCGCCAGGTACCACGCCTTCTTCAACGGCTGCACGGGTCGCGTGCAGGGCGTCTTCAACGCGGGCCTTCTTCTCTTTCATTTCAACTTCAGTACCAGCGCCAACCTTGATCACTGCAACGCCGCCAGACAGCTTGGCCAGGCGCTCTTGCAGTTTTTCGCGGTCGTAGTCGGACGAGGTGTCGGCAACCTGGGCACGGATCTGGGAAACGCGGCTCAGGATGTCTTCCTTGGAACCTGCACCATCGACAACAGTGGTGTTTTCCTTGGTCATGGTCACGCGCTTGGCGGTGCCCAGGTGCTCCAGGGTAGTGGTTTCCAGGGTCAGGCCGATTTCTTCGGAAATCACGGTACCACCGGTCAGGATGGCGATGTCCTGCAGCATGGCCTTGCGGCGGTCGCCGAAGCCAGGCGCCTTGACGGCTGCCACTTTGACGATGCCGCGCATGTTGTTCACCACCAGGGTGGCCAGCGCTTCGCCTTCAACGTCCTCGGAAACGATCACCAGCGGGCGGCCGGACTTGGCAACGGCTTCCAACACTGGCAGCAGTTCACGGATGTTGGAGATCTTCTTGTCAACCAGCAGCAGCAGCGGGTTGTCCAGCTCGGCCACCATGGTGTCCGGCTTGTTCACGAAGTAAGGGGACAGGTAGCCACGGTCGAACTGCATGCCTTCTACAACAGACAGTTCGTTTTCCAGGCCCGAGCCTTCTTCAACAGTGATCACGCCTTCGTTGCCGACTTTTTCCATGGCTTCGGCAATGATGTCGCCGATGGCACGGTCGGAGTTGGCAGAGATGGTACCTACCTGAGCAATGGCCTTGTTGTCGGCGCAAGGCTTGGACAGGCTCTTCAGCTCGGCAACAATGGCGATGGTCGCCTTGTCGATGCCGCGCTTGAGGTCCATTGGGTTCATGCCGGCTGCGACAGACTTCAGGCCTTCGCTAACGATGGCCTGGGCCAGCACGGTAGCGGTGGTGGTGCCGTCGCCTGCTTCGTCGTTAGCCTTGGAGGCTACGTCTTTCAGCAGTTGGGCGCCCATGTTCTCAAAGGCGTCCTTGAGTTCGATTTCCTTGGCAACGGAAACGCCGTCCTTGGTGATGGTCGGTGCGCCGAAGCTCTTGGACAGTACAACGTTGCGGCCTTTCGGGCCCAGGGTCGCTTTGACAGCGTCCGCCAGAACGTTAACGCCAACCAGCATTTTCTTGCGAGCGGAGTCGCCGAATTTTACGTCTTTAGCAGCCATGATAGTTTCCTATGAACAGAAGGGATGACGGGAGGCCAGTGCGAGCACTCAGCCTTCGACGACGGCGAGGATTTCGTTCTCGCTCATGACCAGCAGGTCTTCGCCATCAACCTTGACAGTGTTGCTACCCGAGTAAGGACCGAATACGACCTTGTCGCCAACCTTGACCGCCAGGGCACGCACTTCACCGCTGTCCAGAACGCGGCCGGTGCCAACTGCAACGATTTCACCACGGTTTGGCTTCTCGGCAGCCGAACCCGGCAGAACGATGCCGCCGGCGGTCTTGGACTCTTCTTCGCTGCGGCGAATGACGACGCGGTCATGCAGAGGACGAAGCTTCATTGTCGATCTCTCCTGATTATGGTTGTTCATCGGCCAGGTTAACCCGGCCCATTGATGCAGTCCGGCTATCGCCGGTCGCGTTGCGCGATACGCCCAACGCAGATTATTGACCGGCATTCGCGCCGGAACCTTGCGGTGACCCATACATGAGGCCGTGCACCTGGATTGCAAGGCCGGCCTTGAAAATTTTTTGCCTTTTCCATGGCCCATAACGCACTACGCCCCCGAAAATGGAGGCGTAGTGCGTTGTGGCGGTGGGTCAGGAATCGCGGTGTTCGTACTCACCTTCAATAACATTCGGCTGCCGGGCACTATGTGGCGGTGCGCCGGGCCCTGCATCCGTGAACGAAGGCTGGCGCATCACATGCGCCTGGGTGCGGTCCCTGAGCTTGCCCGCCATCACTCCACGAGTAATGGGCAATAGGAAGAACAGACCAACAACGTCGCTGATAAACCCCGGAATAATCAACAGCAGGCCACCCACGGCGACCATTGCGCCGTTAAGCATGTCCTGAGCCGGCAGCTCGCCGCTTTGCAGGCTGGCCCGCGTTCGCAGGGCGGTAGCCAGGCCGGCGACACGAAGTACCAGCACCCCTATCGCAGAACCGGCGATAATCAGCAGCAAGGCCGGGAAGAAGCCTATGGCCTGCCCCACCTTGAAGAAAACGTAAAGCTCCAGTACAGGAAACAGGAGCAGCAACACCAGAAACGCACGCATCGAACTATCCTCGGCGAAAGTCACCTGCATATGTGACGACGATACGCCTCATTTCAAGCCAACGCTTGTGACATTACTTTCAACAAGCCTTGGAAGCCGCGCCAGTGCTGGGCCGGTGCAGGTGTTTCCAGGTGTTGCGCAGGCGAAATTGTTACCAGGTGACGCCGAAGCCAGCGGTGTAGCGGCTGCTGTCCAGGTTGTTGCCATTGGACGTACCTGTGACCACATCCTTCTCGTATTTGAGGTTGAGCGAGGCCCATTCGGTCACTTTGTAGCGCAACCCGGCCTCGGCATCGAGGCTGTAGTCTGCAACGTTGCTCAAAGGCCGACCCAGTTCGCCCGTGGTGAAGAACTCGACGGTTTTGCCAATGAGGTAGCGGTTGTAATCCCACTTCACGGCCACCGAATAGAAATTCTCTTTCGAGTCATCGGCAAACAGGTAGTCGGTGCGGTTGACCAGGCTGCCCAAGGAGAACGCACCCAGCTCGTTGTCCCAGAACTGATAGCCTGGGCCAGTACCCACGGTGCGCTGGCGACGGATGTCTTCAATGTTGTCGTGCTTGTAGTTCAGGCGGCCCTGCCAGTACCACTGGTCCGTAAGGAAGCGGTCCAGGGAGTACTCCATGCCCCAGTTGTCTGTACCCGTCGTGCCGTCTTCCACTTCGCGGTTGTACTCGCCATCGGCGATATGGCGCCACTGGCCGTGACGGGCTGTGGTCTTGAAGCCGATGTTGTAGTCGTCGGTATTGGTATCAGCGCGTTTGAAGTCCATGGCGGCATCGATGTTGCCCTTCCAGTTCAGGTCTTGCACCAGAGGCTTGGGCTTCATCAGCTGGTGAATGCTGGCCAGTTCCACGGTCTGGGGCGCGTCACCACTGGATAGCACGACCTTGCCTTCGTCCGAGGGCTTGAGCGAATTGATGACTTCGTCATCGTTCGCATCCTGGCGTACCAGCAGCGGCTGGTCGCTTTCCAGGGTCTTGACCTGTTTCATGTCCACCGGGATAGACCCACCGTAAGCGGTATCGACCATCAGCTTGCCGCCATCGAATACCTTGATGGTACCGGTGATACGGTCGCCGTTTTTCAACCAGACAGTGTCGGCGAAAGCGGAAGACATGGTGCAGGTGACAGCCACACACAGCAGGGTTCTGGTGAACATAGGCGACTACGGACTCGGTTTCGTGGAAGATCAACGTTATCTTGCGACAACACAGGGCTCAGGACTGACCTGATTATGCCAAATGAGTTCCGCTCCGCTGACTGTAATAATGTAACGGATCCGTTACCTGATCCGCGCAAGCTTGCGTTATATACAGTGCTCTCTGCTGTTCCACCGGGGCACGTGGTGACATACGGCCAGTTGGGCGAGCTGGCAGGCCTTGGCCGTGCGGCGCGGTGGGTAGGCCGCCAGCTGAGCCAATTGCCGCCTGGCTCTACCCTGCCCTGGCACCGCGTTGTGGCCGCCGGGGGCCGCCTTAGCCTGCCAGTGGGTAGCCCAAGCGGAGATGAACAGCGTGCCCGCCTGCGGGACGAAGGCATGACAATTAACGGGAATCGTGTGGATATCCTGAGGCATGGCTGGCGCCCGGGCGAGCACA
>Ga0268349_1000151_pt1 | contig 12937 bp, 12 predicted proteins | sample G5R2_MAIN_18SEP2_FD_190164 | JGI IMG/M metagenome (GOLD analysis project Ga0268349, IMG submission 190164) | Phyllosphere microbial comminities from switchgrass, GLBRC, Michigan, United States - G5R2_MAIN_18SEP2017_LD1 | ecosystem: Host-associated > Plants > Phyllosphere > Phylloplane/Leaf...
TCCATGGTCGGCGTGACCGATCACTATGATCGCCGCAAGGCTATGCGTCACCTCAACAGCGGTGATGTGGTAATTTTCTCTGCCGGCACTGGCAATCCGTTCTTCACTACGGACTCTGCAGCCTGCCTGCGCGGTATCGAAATCGACGCCGATATCGTGCTCAAGGCCACCAAGGTGGACGGCGTGTACACTGCAGACCCGTTCAAAGACCCCAATGCCGAGAAGTTCGAGCGGTTGACCTACGACGAAGTGCTGGACCGCAAGCTGGGCGTAATGGACCTCACTGCCATTTGCCTGTGCCGCGACCACAAGATGCCGCTGCGGGTCTTCAACATGAACAAGCCTGGCGCCCTGCTGAACATCGTAGTCGGTGGTGGCGAAGGTACCCTGATCGAGGAAGGCGAATAATGATCAACGAAATCAAGAAAGATGCTCAGGCGCGCATGCAGAAGTCTTTTGAGGCGCTGGAACATGCTTTTGGCCGCATCCGTACTGGCAAGGCCCACCCCAGCATCCTCAGTGGCGTGCAGGTGCCTTACTACGGTGCCGACACCCCCATCAACCAAGTGGCTAGCGTTACCGTGAAGGACGCACGCACCCTGCAGGTGGTTGCCTTCGAGCGCAATATGCTTGGCGCTGTCGACAAAGCTATTCAGAACGCAGGCCTGAACCTCAACCCTACCAACCTAGGTGAGCTGCTGCTGGTGAATATGGCTCCCTTGACCGAAGAAACCCGCAAGGGTTTCACCAAGCAGGCCCGTGACGAAGCCGAAGGTGCCCGTGTCGCCATTCGCAACATCCGTCGCGATGCTCTTGGCCAGCTCAAGGACCTGGTGAAGGAAAAGGAAATCAGCGAAGACGAAGAACGTCGTGCTGCCGACGAGATCCAGAAACTGACCGACAAGTTTGTGGGCGACGTCGAACAAGCGGTCAAGGCCAAAGAAGCCGACCTGATGGCTGTATAAGAAAGGATCTGCGCGTTCCATGCATAACAGCAAGCCTGCAGCGCCCGTGTCTGTTCCTCGACACGTGGCAATCATCATGGACGGCAACAATCGCTGGGCCAAAAAGCGCCTGCTGCCTGGTGTGGCAGGCCATAAGGCTGGCGTGGACGCTGTTCGTGCGGTGATCGAAGTCTGTGCCGAGGCCAAGGTCGAGGTGCTGACCCTCTTTGCCTTCTCCAGCGAAAACTGGCAGCGGCCTGCCGAGGAAGTCGGTGCATTGATGGAGCTGTTCTTCACGATGCTAAGGCGCGAAGCACGACGCCTCAACGACAATGACATCAGCTTGCGCATCATTGGCGACCGCAGCCGCTTTCATCCTGATCTGCAGGCGGCCATGCGTGAAGCCGAAGCGTTGACCTCCGGGGCAGGGCGGTTCGTTCTGCAGATCGCTGCCAACTATGGTGGCCAGTGGGATATTGCCCAGGCTGCACAGCAGCTTGCGCACCAGGTTCAGGCCGGCAAGCTCAAGCCGGAAGACATCACGCCAGCGTTGCTCCAGGGCAATCTGTCTACCGGTGAACTGCCCGTGCCAGACCTGTGTATCCGCACGGGAGGCGAGCACCGTATCAGCAATTTCCTGTTGTGGCAGCTCGCCTATGCCGAGCTGTATTTCTCCGACCTGTTCTGGCCGGACTTCAAACACGAGGCCATGCGCAGCGCGCTGGCCGATTTCGCCTCCCGGCAGCGTCGCTTTGGTAAAACCAGCGAGCAGGTGGAGGCTGGAGCCCGTGCCTGATGCTTAAACAACGCATACTCACCGCGCTGGTGTTGCTGCCCTTGGCCCTGTGCGGGTTCTTTCTGCTCAATGGTGGGGCCTTTGCCTTGTTCATTGGTGCGGTAGTCACACTGGGCGCCTGGGAGTGGGCGCGCTTGGCCGGGTTCGAGGCCCAGGGGCTGCGGGTCGGTTTCGCGGCCGTGGTGGCGATCCTGCTGGCTGCCCTGTACAGCTTGCCAGGCCTGGCACCCTGGCTACTGGGGCTGGCTGTCATCTGGTGGGGGCTGTCCACCTGGCTGGTGATGACGTACCCAGCGTCCGCCCGCTACTGGACCACAAAAGGCGCCAAGGTCGTTATCGGGCTGCTGGTGCTGCTACCGGCCTGGGAAGGGTTGCTATTGCTGAAACAATCCGCTTCCGGCATGGGAAACCTGCTCATCGTGGCGGTCATGGTGCTGGTATGGGTGGCTGACATCGGCGCCTATTTCTCTGGCCGTGCCTTTGGCAAGCGCAAGCTTGCACCGGCTGTCAGCCCTGGAAAGAGCTGGGCGGGGCTGTATGGTGGCTTGGGCATTGCCTTGCTGGTGACGCTGGTCACCGGTTGGGTACGTGGCTGGGCGGCCAATCAAGTGCTTGTCGCGTTGCTCATTACAGCGGTGGTGGTGCTCGTTTCAGTGGTGGGTGACCTGACGGAGAGCATGTTCAAGCGCCAGGCCGGCATCAAGGACAGCAGCCAGTTGCTGCCGGGTCACGGAGGCGTGCTGGACCGTATCGACAGCCTGACTGCAGCGATTCCGGTATTTGCGGTGCTGCTGTGGATGACGGGGTGGGGGCTGCTGTGAAGGCACTGCAACGTATTACCGTACTAGGCGCTACCGGTTCGATCGGGCAAAGCACGCTGGATGTGATTGCTCAGCATCCGGAGCGTTACGAAGTCTTTGCTCTCACGGGCCACGCTCGGCTCGACGAGCTGTTTGCGCTGTGCCAGCAGCATCGGCCTAAGTGCGCTGTCGTGGCTACAGCGGCCGATGCCGCCCTGTTCAGCCAGCGACTGCGTAAAGCAGGGCTGGCGACAGAGGTGCTGCATGGCGAGCAGGGGCTGAGCGAAGTGGCCAGTGCTTCGGAGGTCGATGCCGTGATGGCGGCGATCGTGGGCGCAGCCGGGCTCAAGCCCACGTTGGCGGCAGTGCGGGCTGGCAAGAAGGTGCTGTTGGCCAATAAGGAAGCGCTGGTGATGTCCGGCGGGCTGTTCATGCAGGCCGTGCGGGACAGCAAGGCCGTATTGCTCCCCATCGATAGCGAACACAATGCCATCTTCCAGTGCCTGCCTGGCAACTATGCGCAGGGGTTGTCCCAAGTAGGCGTACGCCGAATTCTGCTCACGGCCTCGGGTGGCCCGTTCCGTGAAACGCCCTTGGCAGACCTGGCAGCGGTGACGCCCGAACAGGCGTGTGCGCACCCTAATTGGTCCATGGGCCGCAAGATTTCAGTGGACTCGGCCACCATGGCGAACAAGGGGCTTGAGCTTATCGAAGCGTGCTGGCTGTTCGACGCGCATCCGTCCCAGGTCGAGGTGGTCATTCATCCCCAGAGTGTGATTCATTCGCTGGTGGACTACGTGGATGGTTCGGTGCTCGCCCAGCTGGGTAACCCGGACATGCGAACGCCGATTGCCAACGCGCTGTCCTGGCCGGAGCGAATAGCTTCCGGGGTAGCCCCATTGGACCTGTTCGCTATCGCACGTCTGGATTTTCACGCCCCGGACGAACACCGGTTCCCCTGTTTGCGCCTGGCCAGGCAGGCCGCGGAGGCGGGCGGGAGCGCGCCTGCTATGTTGAACGCCGCCAACGAAGTAGCGGTTGCTGCCTTTCTCGACCGGCGCATCCGCTACACCGAAATCGCGCGTATCATTGACGCTGTTCTGAGCCAGGAGCCAGGCGGTAGCCTTGAAAACCTGGATGCCGTATTTGAAGCCGATGCCATTGCTCGGCGTACTGCCGTGCAGTGGTTGACTCGGCAGGGCCGATGAGTTCCGATTGGTGCGCCCCGGGGTTGCATGAAGGCACCCGGGTGCTGCGGAGATACCTATGAGCGCGCTCTATATGCTGGTCGGCACCCTTGTTGCGTTGGGTGTGCTGGTGACCTTTCACGAATTTGGCCACTTCTGGGTCGCCCGCCGCTGTGGGGTGAAGGTACTGCGGTTTTCGGTAGGGTTCGGTACGCCACTGGTACGCTGGTCAGACAAACAGGGTACAGAATATGTAGTAGCGGCCATTCCTCTGGGCGGCTACGTGAAAATGCTCGATGAGCGTGAGGCCGAGGTGCCTGCTGAGCAGTTGAACGAAGCGTTCAACCGCAAGCCGGTTCGCCAGCGTATCGCCATCGTTGCAGCCGGTCCCATTGCCAACTTCCTGCTGGCCATCGTGTTCTTCTGGTTCGTTGCCATGCTGGGCAGCGAACAGGTGCGCCCTGTGATCGGCGCCGTCGAAAGCGGCAGCCTGGCAGCCAGCGCAGGCCTGCAGCCTGGGCAGGAAATAACGTCCATCGACGGCGAACCTGTAACAGGGTGGTCCGGCGTAAACATGGAGCTGGTACGGCGGTTAGGCGAAACAGGTCGGCTGCAAGTAGGTGTGGTTAGCGATGGCGCCGCCAGTATTCACGACCTGAACCTGGTGGAATGGCTCAAGGGCAGTGACGAGCCGGACCCTGTGCGTTCCCTGGGCATTCGGCCTTGGCGCCCTGTGCTGGCGCCCGTATTGGCAGAAGTCGAGCCAACGGGGCCTGCCCACGCAGCCGGGTTGAAGTCCGGAGACCGGCTGGTCTCCCTCGACAACGTGGCCTTGGCGGACTGGCAGCAGGTGGTGGATGCCGTACGTCAACGCCCCGGCCAGCAGGTGCTGCTGCACGTTGAGCGAGAGGGGCAGGGCCTTGATGTGCCAGTGACCCTGGCCAGGAAAGGGGACGGTGAAGCAACGACCGGTTACCTGGGGGCGGGAGTAGCGGCAGGGGCCTGGCCACCGGAAATGCTGCGTGAAGTACGGTTCGGCCCGCTGGACGGCTTTATCGAAGGCGCCCGCCGTACCTGGGAGATGAGCGTTCTGACCCTTGATTCGCTGAAGAAAATGCTCTTTGGCGAGCTCTCGGTAAAAAACTTGAGTGGACCGATAACCATTGCTAAAGTGGCGGGCGCTTCGGCCCAGTCGGGCCTTGGGGATTTCCTGAATTTCCTGGCTTATCTGAGTATCAGCCTGGGGGTTCTCAATCTGCTGCCCATTCCTGTCCTGGATGGGGGGCATCTGCTGTTCTACCTGATCGAATGGGTCAGGGGTCGCCCGGTTTCGGACCGGGTACAGGGCTGGGGGGTTCAGATCGGTATCAGCCTAGTGGTGGGCGTCATGCTCCTCGCGTTGATAAACGATCTGGGTCGGTTGTAATGAGTCGTACAATTGCGAACCTGCCGCCTATGCGGCAGTTTGTTTATTGCCAGTTGGAATAAGAAAGGACTTCATGAAACGTCTGCTGCTTACTGCGGTGCTGTCCGCACTGATGGTCACCGAAGTTCACGCCGAGTCCTTCACCATCTCCGATATCCGAGTCAATGGCCTGCAGCGCGTCTCTGCCGGCAGTGTCTTCGGCGCCTTGCCCCTGAACGTGGGCGAGCAGGCCGACGACAGCAAGCTGGTGGATTCCACGCGCGCGCTGTTCAAGACCGGTTTCTTCCAGGACATTCAACTGGGCCGTGATGGTAACGTCCTGGTGATCAACGTGGTGGAACGGCCATCGGTTGCCAGCATCGAGATCGAGGGCAACAAGGCCATTTCGACCGAAGACCTGCTCAAGGGCCTGAAACAGTCCGGCCTGGCCGAAGGCGAAATCTTCCAACGCGCTACCCTTGAAGGTGTGCGTAACGAGCTCCAGCGCCAGTACGTGGCCCAGGGTCGTTATTCCGCCACGGTGGACACCGAGGTGGTCACCCAGCCACGCAACCGCGTAGGCCTGAAGATCAAGATCAACGAAGGCACGGTCGCGGCCATCCAGCACATCAACGTGGTGGGCAACACCGTGTTCCCCGAAGACGACCTGGTCGACCTCTTCGAACTGAAAACCACCAACTGGCTGTCGTTCTTCAAGAACGACGACAAGTACGCGCGCGAAAAACTGTCGGGTGACCTTGAGCGGCTACGTTCCTACTACCTGGACCGCGGCTACATCAACATGGACATCGCGTCCACCCAGGTGTCGATCACGCCGGACAAGAAACACGTCTATATCACGGTTAACGTGAACGAAGGCGAGAAGTACAAGGTTCGCGACGTCAAGCTCAGTGGTGACCTGAAGGTCCCCGAAGACCAGATCAAGGACCTGTTGCTGGTCAAACCAGGCCAGGTGTTCTCGCGCAAGGTCATGACCTCTACCTCGGAACTGATCACTCGGCGCCTGGGCAACGAAGGCTATACCTTTGCCAACGTCAACGGCGTGCCACAGCCTCACGATGACGATCACACTGTAGACATCACGTTCGCGGTAGACCCCGGCAAGCGCGCCTACGTGAACCGTGTGAATTTCCGCGGCAACACCAAGACCGAAGACGAAGTGCTGCGCCGTGAAATGCGCCAGATGGAAGGGGGCTGGGCGTCCACCTACCTCATCGACCAGTCCAAGACGCGCCTGGAGCGTTTGGGCTATTTCAAGGAAGTGAACGTGGAAACACCGGCGGTGCCTGGCACCGACGACCAGGTGGACGTGAACTACACCGTCGAAGAGCAACCTTCCGGCTCGATCACCGCCAGCGTGGGCTTTGCCCAGAGCGCCGGCCTGATCCTGGGCGGTTCGATCAGCCAGAGCAACTTCCTGGGCTCGGGCAACAAGGTCAGCATTGGCCTTACCCGTTCCGAATACCAGAGCCGCTACAACTTCAGCTTCGTGGACCCTTACTACACGCCAGACGGCGTGAGCCTGGGCTACAACGCTTTCTACCGTAAAACCGACTACGACGACCTAGACGTCGACGTGGCCAGCTATGCGGTGGATAGCCTGGGTGCCGGCCTGAACTTCGGCTACCCCATCAGCGAAACCTCGCGCCTTACCTTCGGCCTTACCGTACAGAAGGATGAGATCAACACCGGCACCTATACCGTTGGCGAGATCTACGACTTCATTGAGCGTGAGGGCGACAGCTTCACTAACTTCAAGGCATCTGTAGGCTGGTCGGACTCCACCCTGAACCGTGGCACCCTGCCAACCCGTGGCCACTCCCAGAGCCTGACCCTGGAAACCACCACGCCGGGCAGCGACCTGTCGTTCTACAAGGTGGACTACCGGGGGCAGCTGTTCACGCCGGTGACTGAGAACTACACGCTGCGCTTCCATACCGAGCTGGGTTATGGCGACGGCTATGGTTCCACCGATGGCCTGCCGTTCTACGAGAACTACTACGCCGGCGGCTTCAACTCCGTACGCGGCTTCAAGGACAGCACCCTGGGCCCGCGCAGTACAGCGGCCCTCAATGACCCTGATCAGGATTCCCTGGCCTTCGGCGGTAACGTAATGATCACCGGTGGTGCCGAAGTGCTCTTCCCGATGCCGTTCGTGAAGGACCAAAAGTCCTTGCGCACCTCGCTGTTCTGGGACGTGGGCAATGTGTTCGATTCCAAGTGCCAGTACACCACCAAGAGTGCTCAATACCCGGTCAACACCAAGGACTGCGGTTCCATTGACTTCTCCAACATGGCGTCGTCGGTCGGCTTGGGCGTGACCTGGATCACCGCCCTTGGCCCGTTGAGCTTCAGCTTGGCAATGCCGGTGAAAAAGCCCGAAGAAGCCGAAACCCAGATCTTCCAATTCTCGTTGGGGCAGACGTTCTAAGCGTCACGCCCTGGCACCTACACAACGACTTCGCAGGAGTTCTACTGTGCGCAAGCTGACTCAACTGGTTATCGTGGCCGCGGCGCTGTTCGCAACCCCGGCCTTCGCAGAAATGAAAATTGCGGTGCTGAACTATCAAATGGCCCTGCTCGAATCGGACGCGGCCAAAAAGTACGCGGTTGATGCAGAGAAGAAGTTCGGCCCTCAGCTGACCAAACTTAAAAGCCTGGAAAGCAGCGCCAAGGACATCCAGGACCAACTGGTCAAGGGTGGGGACAAGATGCAGCAGCCTCAGCGCGAGCGCCTGGAGCTTGATTTCAAGCAAAAAGCTCGTGACTTCCAGTTCCAGTCCAAGGAGCTGAACGAAGCCAAGGCCTCGGCTGACCGTGACATGCTTAAGGTGCTCAAGCCCAAGCTGGATCAGGCGGTAGAAAGCGTGATCAAGTCTGGTGGTTTTGATTTGGTGCTTGAGCGTGGCGCAGTCATTGATGTCAAGCCTCAGTACGACATCACTCGCCAAGTCATCGAGCGCATGAACCAGACGAAGTGATGATGACGCCTAGCCTTACCCTCGGCGAGATCGCCGATACCCTGGGGGCCGACGTCGTCGGCGCCCGGGGGCAACTGATCGATGGGCTGGCCACCTTGCAGGAGGCCGGCCCTTCTCAGCTGAGCTTTCTGGCCAACCCCCAATACCGCAAGCACCTGGCGACCACGCAGGCGGGCGCAGTGCTGCTCAAGCGTGAGGATGCCGAAAGCTTTCAGGGCAATGCCCTTGTAGTGCCGGACCCTTACCTGGCGTACGCGCGCATCTCTCACCGGTTTGACCTGAAGCCCCGAGCCCCGGCAGGTATTCACCCCAGCGCGGTAGTGGCCCCTGATGCACAGGTAGACCCTACCGCCAGCGTGGGCCCGTTCGTGGTAATCGAGAGTGGGGCGGTCATTGGCGCAGGTGTAACGCTGAGTGCCCACTGCGTCATTGGTGCCCGCAGTGTGGTGGGCGAGGGTGGCTGGCTGGCGCCTCGTGTAACGCTTTATCACGATGTGCGCATCGGCAAGCGGGTGGTTATACAGTCGGGTGCCGTCATTGGCGGCGAAGGGTTCGGGTTCGCCAACGAGAAAGGCGTATGGCAGAAAATCGCCCAGGTCGGTGGCGTCACCTTGGGGGATGATGTGGAAATCGGTGTAAATACCGCCGTGGACCGCGGCGCCCTGGCCGACACCCTGATTGGCAATGGCGTGAAACTGGATAACCAGATCCAGATCGCCCATAACGTACAGGTGGGTGACCACACGGCCATGGCCGCCTGTGTAGGCATTTCAGGAAGCAGCAAGATCGGCAAGCATTGCATGCTGGCAGGCGGGGTTGGCCTGGTTGGCCACATAGAGCTGTGCGACAACGTCTTCGTAACAGGTATGACCATGGTCACGCGGTCCATCACCGAACCAGGGGCCTATTCCTCCGGTACGGCCATGCAACCGGCTGCCGAATGGCGCAAAAGCGCAGCGCGTATCCGTCAGCTGGACGACATGTACCGTCGCCTTGCTCAGGCAGAAAAGCGAATCGAGGCGGTGACCCAGGCCAGTGACGGATCATCAGATGGCTGATTGCTTTTCAATGTCAGTTGCGCATCACCGCTAGACCGCGCTGCTGAAGCAAAGGAGTGCCGCACCTGGCAACCCGCGGGCTTGGGCGCTCTCCCTCTTTTATACAGGCTTTCCCCCGATATGATGGACATCAACGAGATTCGCGAATACCTGCCGCATCGCTACCCCTTCCTGCTGGTGGATCGGGTAGTTGAACTGGATGTAGAAAGCCAGCGCATTCGCGCCTACAAGAATGTCAGCATCAATGAGCCTTTCTTCAACGGTCATTTTCCCGCGCACCCAATCATGCCCGGTGTACTGATCATCGAGGCCATGGCTCAGGCTGCGGGTATTCTCGGGTTCAAGATGCTGGATGTGAAACCGGCTGATGGCACCCTGTATTACTTCGTAGGTTCGGACAAGCTGCGCTTCCGCCAGCCAGTTACACCGGGGGACCAGCTGATTCTTGAAGCGCGCTTCATCAGTTGCAAACGGCAGATCTGGAAGTTCGATTGCAGCGCCTCCGTAGACGGCAAGCCGGTATGTTCAGCCGAAATCATCTGTGCGGAACGCAAACTATGAGCTTGATCGACCCTCGTGCAATCATCGACCCGTCAGCCGTACTGGCTGAAGGCGTCGAGGTGGGCCCGTGGTCGATCGTCGGCGCAGGGGTTGAAATCGGCGAAGGGACGGTCATCGGCCCTCACGTAGTGCTGCGTGGGCCCACGCGTATTGGTCGCCACAACCGCATCTACCAGTTCTCATCCATTGGTGAGGACACGCCAGACCGGAAGTACAAGGGTGAGGCGACCCGTCTGGTCATTGGCGACCATAACGTTATACGGGAAGGCGTGACCATTCATCGCGGAACGGTACAGGACCGGTTTGAAACGACCTTGGGCGATCATAACCTGATCATGGCCTATGCTCACATCGGGCACGACAGCGTGATCGGCAACCACTGCATCCTGGTCAACAATGTGGCGCTGGCCGGGCATGTGCATGTGGGTGACTGGGCCATACTCTCTGGCTATACCCTGGTGCATCAGTACTGCCATATCGGCCCTCACAGCTTCTCAGGCATGGGCACCGCCATCGGCAAGGATGTACCTGCCTTCGTCACGGTATCTGGCAACCCGGCCGAGGCACGCAGCATGAATTTCGAAGGCATGCGCCGGCGCAACTTCAGTGACACCACCATTCACCAGTTACGCAATGCCTATAAAGTCGTGTACCGCCAGGGGCTAACCATTGAGCAGGCGCTGGCGTTGCTGGAAGAACCCAGCCAGGCCTGCCCCGAAGTGGCCCTGTTCGCGGCGTCCATTCGCGAAGCCACGCGCGGTATCACCCGCTGATGCCAGCGCCCTTATGCGTGGCATTGGTAGCAGGTGAGGCAAGCGGCGACATTCTTGGCGCTGGCTTGATGCGCGCTTTGAAAGCCCGGCACCCCGATGTGCGCTTTATTGGAGTGGGTGGGCCATTGATGGAGGCCCAGGGGCTTGCGTCCTATTTCCCTATGGAACGCCTGGCGGTCATGGGGTTGGTGGAAGTGCTGGGCCGCCTGCGTGAACTGCTGGCACGGCGCAAGCTGTTGATCCAGACCTTGCTGGACGCGCGCCCGGACGTCTTCATCGGTATCGATGCACCGGACTTCACCCTTGCCATTGAGGCACGTCTGCACCAGGAGGGCATCAAGGCTGTGCATTACGTCAGCCCGTCCGTGTGGGCGTGGCGGCAGAAGCGTGTGCTGAAGATCCGCCAAGGCTGCGACCTCATGCTGACGTTGTTCCCCTTCGAGGCCAGGTTCTATGAAGAGCAGGGCATGCCTGTGAAGTTCGTGGGCCATTCGCTGGCAGACCAGATTCCCTTGCAGGCAGACCGTAGCCAGGCTAGGCAGGCCATCGGCTTGCCCCTTGAAGGGCCGGTGGTAGCACTGATGCCAGGTAGCCGCGGGGGCGAGGTGCGCCGGTTGGGCGCCCTGTTCTTTGAAACTGCCGAGCGCCTGCTGGCAGCCCGGCCGGGCCTGCGCTTTGTGTTGCCTTGCGCCAGCCCACAGCGTCGTGTGCAGCTTGAGGAGGCACTGGGTGACCGGTCCTTGCCTATCACCTGGCTGGACGGGCAGTCCCACGCGGCGCTTGCGGCCTGTGACGCGGTATTGATCGCCTCTGGCACTGCCACACTTGAAGCGCTGCTGTACAAGCGCCCAATGGTGGTGGCCTACCGCTTGGCACCCCTCACCTGGTGGATACTCAAGCGCATGGTCACCAGCCCCTATGTGTCCTTGCCGAACCTGCTGGCCCAGCGCGCCCTAGTGCCTGAAGTACTGCAGGACGCCGCCACACCCCAGGCATTGGCCGAGGCCCTGCTACCCTTGCTGGACCAGCCTCAAGTACAGACAGCGGCATTCGACGCTATTCATCGCATGCTTCGTCAGGATGCTTCCAACCAGGCAGCCGAAGCGGTGCTGCAACTGCTGGCACGCTGACCAGGAACACCACATGAAACCGACACAATTACAGATGGGCCTGGATTACACCCTGGTCGAAGAACTGGTCTGCGGTGTAGACGAAGTAGGCCGTGGCCCCCTATGCGGGGCTGTGGTCACGGCAGCGGTCATTCTGGACCCTGCTCGCCCTATCCACGGCTTGAACGACTCCAAGAAGCTCACCGAGGCCCGGCGCGAAGCGCTGTACGAGGAAATCATCGAAAAGGCGCTCAGTTGGCACATCGCCCGGGCCGAGGTCGACGAAATAGACCGGCTGAACATCCTGCATGCCACCATGCTGGCGATGCAGCGAGCGGTGGCCGGCCTGCATATCACGCCACGCATGGCATTGATTGATGGCAACCGGTGCCCTGCGCTGGCCGTACCCAGTGCCCCGGTTATCCAGGGTGACGCCAAAGTGCCTGCCATCGCAGCGGCGTCCATTCTTGCCAAGGTCAGCCGAGACCGTGAAATGACAGCCTTCGAGCTGATCTATCCCGGTTACGGTTTGGGCGGGCACAAAGGCTATGCCACGGCCGTCCATCTGGAAGCCCTGGCCCGGCTGGGGCCGACACCTATTCATCGGCGCTCGTTTGCGCCCGTGCGTGCGGCCTTCGAAGCCCGCGACGCAGGCTTTGCCCAAGCCTGACGCCTGAGCGGCGGCTGCAATCGCGCGCCGCCGCCGGTACACTGCCCCGCTATCGTTTTCTAAGCCAACGGAACGTCCATGTCGGTTTCTTTCGTACACCTCCGCCTGCACACTGAATACTCCCTGGTAGACGGGCTGGTACGGATCAAGCCGCTGGTCAAATCCCTGGCGGCCATGAACATGCCGGCGGTCGCGGTCACTGACCACAGCAACATGTGTGCGCTGGTGAAGTTCTACAAAGCCGCCATGGGTGCAGGCATCAAGCCCATCTGCGGCACCGACCTTTGGCTGGCCGGTGCCGGGGCCGACGCCCCCCTGAGCCGTATCTCCCTATTGGCCATGAATGCCCAGGGCTACCGGAACATCACTGAGCTGATCTCTCGTGGCTACATTGAAGGCCAGCGCAACGGCCTTATCATCATTGAACGCGAGTGGGTGGCTCAGGCCAGCGAGGGTGTTATCGCCCTGTCCTGCGCCAGGGAAGGGGAAATCGGCCAGGCCTTGCTGGGCAACGATCCGGCTCAGGCTGAAACATTGCTTCGCCACTGGATGGGCGTGTTTCCAGACCGTTTTTATGTGGAAGTGCAGCGCACCAGCCGGGCAGGGGATGAAGACTACCTGCATGCCGCCGT
>Ga0268349_1000152_pt1 | contig 12906 bp, 14 predicted proteins | sample G5R2_MAIN_18SEP2_FD_190164 | JGI IMG/M metagenome (GOLD analysis project Ga0268349, IMG submission 190164) | Phyllosphere microbial comminities from switchgrass, GLBRC, Michigan, United States - G5R2_MAIN_18SEP2017_LD1 | ecosystem: Host-associated > Plants > Phyllosphere > Phylloplane/Leaf...
GCAGCGCGCAGGGTCTGCGTGCTCTTGGTCTCGGCCTGTACGTCGGTGATGGCCGCGCTGTTCTGTGCTACCTGCTGAGCCAGGCCCGCAGCGGTTTCCAGTGACTGCCCTACGTCCGTCCAGTAATCGGTGTTGGGTGGTGGTGTTTTTGCAGGTACCGCCTTGGCCGCCTGGTAGATGCGCCCGTCCTGCACTACCATTTCGCCGACGGCGTAGGGCTGAGCTGCCTGGTAGGCCTTCAAGCCGTCCAGAGCTGCCACCTGGTCCTTCAGGTCGTCGATTTCGCTGATCTTGTCCTGCAGATGCTTGGCCAACTCGGTCTCGCTGATCTGGCCCGCCAGGTAGGTCAGGATCTCGCCCCCCGCGCTGCTTGACTGGCCCATCACCCACTTTGTCCACGGTCCATTGTTACCGCTACGGTCGCCCAGGCGTGCACGGAAGAACCGCGTCACGCCGGCGGCCATGCCGGACTTCAAGTAGGTCCGTGCCGGGTAAGAGATCAGGCCCAACTGCGTGGCATTGCTGCCATCAGAAGCCGGCGACTCCTGCACCTCCGTGTAGAGCGTATCCTCCGCACCTTCAGGAAAGGCCCAGTTCAGGCGTATGCCGAATACTTCTGAGATCGTCGAGAAGCTGGCCAGCGCCGGCGGCTCACCAGTCTTGCCATACAGCTGGGTCGCCTCTGAATAGGCCCACAGCGATGTGCTGTTGCCCACCCCGACAGCAGAGATCCGGGCGGTATAGGTGCCGGTGTAGATCCCTGCTACCTCAATCGAAGTGGTGTAGGTCACGCCTGCATACACCCAGTCGCCTGAGTTGCGCTTCCACCACACGTTGTAGCTATTGGCCCCCTTGGCCGCGTCCCAGGTCACGCGCATGGTGGCGACCGCCAGGCCCTGCTTTACCGCATCAAAGGTCGATAGGACGACATTGGCGGGCCTTGCCTGCACAGCGCCAGGGAGCGTGGTAGTCGGCGGCGTCACGATCTGTGCGCCACTGTCGATGGCGGCAAACTTGCTAGCGTTATGCTGTACCGCCACCAGGTCGTATTGCAGCTTGTCGTCGCCGAAATTCTCGGCCACGGTCAGGATGCGGTACGTCTCGGGCACCACTTCAGCGGTTTCTACCGCATAGATGGATTCCGACAACGGGGCTTGGTCAAAGGCCTGGGTGACCGTGATCGTACGCCCGCTTACCGAGCGAATGGTGCGGGTCTGTGCCTTGCCGTTGGGCTGGATGATGACCAGCGTATCGCCAGCGGACACGGTCAGATCATCGTCGACCACCACAGCTGTAGTCGTAGCGCTCTTCAGGCGACCGCCGATAGGCCGACCAGCATGGTTCTGGTCAGCCACGCGAATGACTTGGCCAGGCCGGGCGATAACTCCGTCCAGGCCCACGCTGAAACTGATTGTGTCCGTTTCCAGCTGGTTGGTCAGCAGCGTGTAATGTCCCGCGCGCTGTGCCTGACCTTGGGAGGCGCACGCGAATGCAGTTGTCTCGGTTTCCCGAATGCCGTAACGCGCCAAAGACTTCTGATTCTGGACGTACTCGACCTTCTGCTCGCCGAAGTTATCGCGGTTGGTCCAGGCCACCTTGCATACGCTATAGCGGGTAGTACCCGAGGACCCGGCACGGGAGAACTTGCCATCGATCACATTAGAGTTGGTGTAGGTGTACACCGGATCGCTTGGCATATCCGCCGACACAGTGACCTCACTGCCGGCGTAATAGGCCATGCCACGGAAGATGCTGGCGATGTCCTGCAGCACGGTGAGCGCGTCATTGCGCGATTGCAGGTACAGGTTGCAGGTGAAGCGCGGTTCGGTACCGCCCTTGCCGTCATCCACCAGCACATCGCAGTACTGTGCGATCTGGTACAGCGCCCACTTGTCGACCTGGGATTCGCTGATGAAGCGGCCTAGGCCATAGCGATCATTCAGGATCAGGTCACGGTAAACCCAGGCCGGGTTATCGGTCCACGCCAGCTTGAAGGTTCCATCCCAAGCGCCGGTGTAGGTCCGGCTCGATGGCTGGTAGTTGACCGGGACTGAGATGATCCGGCCTTTGATGCGAAAGGCGCGTTCCGGAATGGATGAAAACTGGCTTGCATCGATCTTCAACCCGAGTAAAGCGGTGTACGGGTACTGGAGCTTGGCGTCGATCACCTCGGTGTAACTAACCACCGAAGTAGTAGCCTGAATCGTTGAGCTGGTGGAATCAGCAGTACTACGCACAACCCGAATGGACCAACCCTGCTCTGCCTTTGGTAGGTCAACCCGGTGAGAACGCTGGTAGCCACTGGTGGTCTTGCCGCTGAAAGCAGTGTCGATCACGGTGGCATAGTCGCTTCCGTCAGTGGAAAGCAACACCCTGTAGTTCACCGTGTAGCCCACGGTGTCCCCGTCGCTCTCCTGTTGGTACAGGGACGACGCACCCAGTTGCAGGCGTACAGCGGACAGCTCCAGATTGCTGATAGCCTGCGTCCACGGCTGTTTGGCCGTGAGCTCAACGCCTACCGAGTGCTCGGTTTCCACTGCTGGAAAGCCAGTGATGTAGTCCTGATCTGCTTCGCCAGTGCGCTGCTCCCAGGTAACGCCTGTGAAGTTGAGCGTGCCGTCGCTGTCGGCCAGGGGAGTCTCATCGAAGTAGATTGACTGCGCACCATTGACCAGGCCGACAATTGGCCCCTCGCTGATGGCGTCCAGGATGTTGGCGTAGCTGGTGTTGACCAGGCTATCAGGGCTTTCTACAGGCGTGTGCGGCTTGGAGCTGCCCTTGGCGCCCTGTACGGCCATCATGTTCATGCGTGCCCCTATTGCTCGTCTTCAGCGACGATGCCCAGCGAGATGCAGGCAGAACCCACAGTCATTTCGCCATAGCACAGCGGGACCGGGTTGCCTTGGGTGGTGGTGTTCTTGATGCCCGAGAAGTTGTAGCTCGGGGTGTTGTCGGGACTTTCAGCGCTGTCGATCTTGGCTTGGCCACCCGTTAGCATCTGGGCGACTCCACCTAGCGCCAGGGATATACCGATAGTGCCTGCAACACCCCAAGCCCCTGCACCGGCCACACCTACAGCGGCGAAGCCCCCCGTCGCGATTGTTGCGGCCGCAATCAGCGCGATGCCCAACACAACTTGCAGCCCTCCGCCTTTGCTGCCCTGCACCACAGGTGCAATTCGGATGTCGTTGTCGCTGGGTGGGTCACGCAACTGATCCTCCGCCAGATTGCGCTTGCCATAGAAGATCGCGAAGGCCAGGCCCATTCCCTTGGAGTCGATGAGGAACTGGTCAAACCCCTTGTGCAGCACACCCAGCGCGCGAACTGCCTCAGCGGCAGAGCTGACCGCCAGACGATGCAACCGACCGAACCGAGCGCCCAGCTTTCCATACAGGCGGATAGTGCGGATACGCTCAGCCATAGGGGGAATCCTTGTGTCGCATGTAGAAACGTGCCGCCTCTCGCCAGAACCCACCAAAGGGGTCCCTTTTGGAATCGCGGCCGTAGAGATGGTGCAGGATGCAGCCCGGTACTGGGTGCAGGCCTAGCTCAGTCTTGAGCGTGCCGTCGGCCAGGTATACCCCGGCGTGGTTTGCTACCGGCGCCCTAACCTGCATGACGATCAGATCACCCTGGCGCAGGTCTGAGGCGCTTACAGGCTCGAAGCCTGCTGTGGTGAAGTTCTTGGCATAGAGGTCCTGCCCTTTGTCCCACCAGCCGTCCTCGCGTTCGAAATCAGGTAGCTCAATGCCTAGCTCGCGCTGGTAGTAGTCCCGCACCAGCGTGTAGCAATCGAGCACGCCGTGCTGGAAAGGCCTCCCTACCAAAGGCGCTTGGTAGCCGCTCGGCTCATGGATCAGATGACCGGTGGGTTCGCCTTCACGGATCTCGACCACCAGCCAGGGCAAGCCGGTAGCTTCCATGGATACCCGGTCAGCATGGCTCAGCCGTGCCGATTGCCCAGGGTGACTGTGCACGATGGCTATAACCTTGCCCGTGTCTTCCGCCTCGGCCCACGCCTCAGCGCTAATGCGGAAGTCTTCCAACGGGTTCGCTGCGGTGTTGGCAGTAGGCACATACCGGTTCACGCGGTCTGCTAACACGATGAAGCCGCAGGACTCGTCGGGCAGCCGGGCGCGGGCGTCGTCGTAGATCGCCTGGATGGTTTCTTTAGAAAGCCGCATGGAAACCTCAGTAGCCAGCGCTGGGGTATGAGCCATAGCGCAGGGGGTTGTTAGCGCCGAACCTGAGCTTGCAGCCAGTGAGCGTGCCTGAGCACATATCCTTGGCAGGGTCGTCGGTCAGCACGTCGTCATCAGTGGCATAGACGCCGCCGGTGTAAGCGCAGTAAGGCCCTCGATAGCCGCCGATGGTTAGCCACTGGCAGCAGTTCGCCACGATCTGGCGGCCAGGGAGTTTGCGGTCCGTGGCAATCAGCGGTGACTTCAGCACGAAGGTTACGGTCGTGTTGTCGGCTGACTGCTTCTGGTCGATGGTGTAGAGGTCATCGGCGAAGGCCTCGGTCGGGTCGGCTTCCGGGTTGCCGCCCGGAAAGTTGGCGGCGTCGAGGTACCGGCCAAGCGTGCGATGGCGGATCACCTTGCCGTCTACCAGATCTTGGTACGTGGAACACAGCGCCGTGATAAAGCCGGTAACGTTGGCCACGGTAAGCGAGGGATTGCTCTGCTGCCCCTCCCCGGTCATGCCCATCCCTTCGACCTTGATCGGCCAGGGCGAGTACTCCAGGCCCTGCCAGTAGATCGGCCCCACCTGGGTGTAGCCGTGGAATCGGTATACATCACCGCCCAGGCCAGCAAGGTCCAGTTCGAATAGCTCGACGTACTGCCCTACCTCCAGGCGCTGGATGTCCTCGTAAATGCTTTCAGCCATCAGGTCACCTGGTAGGTCTGTTCAAAGGTAGCGGTGAGCATCCAGGCACTTCCGCCCACATGTGTGGGCTTGAACACTTTGCACTTGAAGTAGAGCGGTCCGTCGAACGGCGGCTTCCAGATGAAGGCCTTGTACCCCTGCTGCTTGCGCAGGAACGCGAGGATGCTTCCGATCCGCACCTTGGTACCGGTGAAGGTCAGGTCCCAGGACTGGGTTTCGTTGTTGATGCCGTCGGCCGCTTCCTGCATGTAGCCGTTGCCGAACTGCGCCGACCGGGTGCGCTGGGTAAAAGTGCCTGGGGCAGACTTGTCCGGCTTCCACGTAAAGGTGTCAGCCATCAGGCCCTCCCGTTAATTGCTTTGCGAATGTTGCCCTGCGGGCTAAGCGACTTGGCTTCCAGTTCCTTGTACTTCTGAGTGACGAAGCTGCCTATCTCGGTCCCGAATGACTCCAGCCCCTGGGTGTTGCTACTTACCTGAGAGCTACCATCGCTGGCGATGTGTATATGCACTTGTGGGGCGCTAGAGTTGGAAGCTCCAGACAGGCGAGAGGCTGTGCCGGATACATACCCGCCATCGGCATACCCCTTAGCGTTCAGCCCTTCCAGGTAGTTGCGCATGCCCGGCTGACTGACCACTTCCTTGCGTAGGACGAATTCGCCGCCGTGCACCACCCCTTTGGGGTCATACTTTCCTCCGTCGCCGGTGTAACCGCCACCTGACATGCCAATACCCAGCCAACTGGAGAAAGCGCTACCCGTGTAGCCTGCTGCCGTGCTGCCGGCCGATGCCGCTGCACCTCCGCCAAACAGGCCAGATACAATGCCGCCCAGCCCGCCAATGCCAGCGCCCCCGGAGAACACACTGGAAGCGGCGGACTGCAGCGCCATTTTCGCTACCATCTTGGCGAAGCTGACCGCCACGTCGCCGAAGCTTTCATCCGCGCCGAAGGCAAAGTCCACCAGTGAATCGGTCAGCCCGTCATACAGGTCGGTGAATGCCGTCTTCATCTGCCCAGCAACGTTCTGGCCGTTGTCCAGGTAGTTCTGCCAGGCAGCGGAGGCGCCAGCCGTCCAGTCACCCTGCGCCGCGGTCATATCGTTGTAGTTGGCCAGCACAGTGTCGTGCAGGTCCTGCTGGGTCTTGTTCAGTGCGGCCAGTTTTTTCTGGTACTCGTCCAGGCTCATGCCCCGCGAGCCATCGCCGTACTGGTTGGCCAGGTCCAGCTTCTGCGAGTTCACCCGGTCATCAATGGCGTTCTGCGCCTGGTAGAGGCTGCTCTGCCGATCACCCATGCCAAGTGTTGCGGCTGCCTGCCGCCCTTGCTGGCGCAGCGTGGCAACTTGGTTATTCAACGCGTCGGTGTAGGTTTTCACCGCCTGGGTCTGCTTGGCCAGCCTGCCCTGCTCGGCCGTGGCCATCACTTCCAACTGGCTATCAGCATCCTTCTGAGCCTTGACCATCGACGTGCGAGCGTCGGCAATCTTCTGGTCCAGTTGCACGCGCTGGGTAGCGGAAGTGCTGGCCCGGTTTTTCGCCTCCTCAAGCGCAGCTATCTCTGCCTCATACCCCGCCGTCACCTCTTCACGCTCTGCCCGGATCAAGGTGGAGCGCTGGGCGGTGTAGGTTTCCTGGCTGATCACCCCGGCGCGCTGGGCAGCGTCCAGTTCCTTGTACGAGTTCTGATAGGTGTTGACCAGCTCGGCCAGGGCGTTTTTTTGGTCATTAAAGCTGGAGAGATCGACCGATCCTGCCGCCTTGGGTTTATCCGCAAATTGCTTGCGGGCTGCATCACGTAGCTGGTTGAGCTCAGCATCCGTATAAACCTTACCACCATCACCGGCGGCAGACTTCTTCGCCAGTTCGTTAATTTCCTTCAGACGATCAGCTAGCTTCTTCTGATTGCTATCTGTGGTCTTGAGCTGCCCATTCAGTGTTTCTTGGGACAAAACCGATTCGCGCTGCCGCAGGTTGTAGTTGGCCTGCGCCTTATCAATATTCTGTTGGGTCTGAAGTTGATCAGTCAGCGCCTGAATCGTACTTTGAAGCTCCTCGCGCCTTTTTTTAGTACCGAAACCTCCACCAACAATGCTGTTTTTTGCCTTTTTCTCTAGATCGGTAAGATCAGACTGAGCAGCGGCTAGCTGACTCTGCAAACCAGTCGGCCGGCCAATGTCGCTAACTGAATCAACTGCACGCTTAGTAGCGTTCCAGACCGCATTCCACCCGCGCTCGATTAGGCCCAGGTTTCCTGTGATCTCGCCAGTTCGCTCATGGATTGTTGAGGCATACGCCTCCGTAAGAACCCGAGTGGCCCCTACGGTGTCACCCTGCTGTTTCAGCGCTGAAATTTGGGCGTATGTAGCGGCGCTCAGGAAGCCGTATTCCTCGTTCAGCTTCTTCGCAGCCGCGACCGGTTCTTTGCCTATTTCAACAAACTCGGCAACGGTATCCTCCACGGAGCGCCCTGTAGCCTGACGCATCTCCAACGCCGCCCGGGTTATGGTGCCGAAGCTATCGCTACCAATCTTTGCGCTGCTCGCCAACTGCGTGAGGACTTCTGCTGCTGCGCCGGTTGTTCCGACGGTCGCGCCGATCTGCTTAGCCAAGTCAGAAAGGGCACCTACGTTAGTACCGGCGGTGTTGCCGGTAAGGATCAAAGCCTTCCGATATTCTTCAGCTTCTTCACTGCCCTTGTAATATGCAGCACCTAAAGCAACAGCAGCGGCTGCCGCGGCCGTAAAAGGCGTCACTAGCCCCGCGACATAGCCACCTAATGCGCGCGCAGCAGCGCCCGCACCGCCGAACATATCCTTCAGCTGGCCGCCCTGCTGCAACAGAACGGTCAATGGAGCTTGGCCACCCTGGAGGCTGACCACTATATCGGTGAACTGAGCCGGCACGCCGCGCAAAGCGGCAGCGGTCTGCTTGGCAGATATCCCTGTCCTTTGAAGGGCATTATCAGCCTTATCAAACTGAGCCGTAGTTTTACCTAGAGCTTGCGCACCAGCATTCAGAGCGGGCGTATCAATTAGCGTAGGCTTTTTGCTGGCTCCTTCGACGATCCTGCGATTTGCCTGGTCAATCTTGTTGAGGGCGTCTACGACCGGAGCTACCTTAGTTGCAGCCTCCCCAAGGGCGCTTGCCTCTTTCACGATTGCTACAGCCGCTTTATCGGCAGTCTGAGCCGTAACAGCTTGGGCAGCATTCGCATGTTCTGCCTGAGTACGCAGAGCAGCCATAGCAGAAGCGGCGCTCGCAAAGGCCGCGGCCGACTGCTGGATAGACTGGCCAACCGTGATCAGAATGCGAGATGTTTCGTCCTGTTTACCGTTAAGCGACTGCAGCTCACGTACGGTCTGCTGAGTGTTAGTGGACATCTTAGATAGCGCACGACCCCAGGCATCGCCTGCCTTCTTGGATTCATCCTCGGTTTTTTTGCCAGCGTCTGTGAGCTGATCAAGGTCAGTAGCCGCTTGCACGGCATCGCCGGAATCAATGCGAATGCCCAGCTCTGCGATTGAGGTCATGCTTTTCTCCAGGCATAAAAAAACCCGCCGAAGCGGGCTTGAGTCCGAATAGTTCGCTATAGGAGCGGGGTACCGCAATGCTTACAGACCGAAGCGTTCCTTTTGACGCGCTCCGCGCAGGCCGGACACACCTTCGTGGTTTTGCGGCCTATAACGAAACCCGCAATAGCCAACAAAGGCACCGCGATAAACAGGAAGCCGGCTTCCAGCTCGGCATGTGAGCCAGATTGGGCGCTGGATAAATCCAAGACGCCGATCACAGCTGCTACTACAGCCAAGAAATACATGAGCTTGGGCATAGGTTCATTCCATGGGGTGGAAACGCCATGCTAGCACTTTTAGGCGCGCTCATCCCTTGCCGCCATGCACCTCAGCGCCTCTCCTTCCATGCATCTGACATCATCGAACACGCTGCGAATCGCCTTGGAATTCATCCCAAGCAACTTCCCGGTCACTGGTATTGCTGCGTAGTCCAGGCCTGTAGCCCCAGCCATTCCCATGCGCCACTGGGTGGACATTGCCCTGAACAGCTGGAAGGCCGGCCATACATCGGGCAGAACGTCCACTACAGCCTCTTGTAGGTCCGAGGCCTTGAGGCCGAATGCGCCCAACGTCTCGTCACTGGCGCCGGCCTCGTACATGGCCTCGGCTACGCTTGCAAGTTTCCCAGGCGGTGAGGATGGTAGGCATTCTGGTAAGCCTCAATGACTGCTTGGGGTGCACCCACACAGGTGGCTACCAAGGATGTGACGCTTTCCTCGTTGAAGGGCTCATCGAACGCCCAGCCAGCCACCACATCGCTGATCTGCTGGGCCTGGAGCAGGATCTCTGCCTCGGTGGATGCGGGCAGGGTCAGTTCCTCAGTCTTCACACGGTCTAGCAGCGTCTGACGGGCCGCGCCCCAGCGCTCGAACAGCTCAGCCAAGGCCTTGCGGTCCATGTACTTGAACTCGAACTCAACCTCCACCGCATCGCCACCGACACGTGGAATCTGCACCGGGGCCTTGAAAGTGGGGTTCTGTGCGATCTTGAATGAGGGCATGGGTTAGGCGCTCGCAGGGGTGTAGCGGGTTGGGTCGGATTGCAGCGCCAGGCTCACGGTGCGGGTGAGCAGGTTACTGCGGGACACCGCCGGCTGCTTGGAGAACGAGGTGTAGGCGCCATACAGCAACTGATCATTGCCAGGCAACACCAGGCGCGCAGCTTGTACCGTTTTGGCAGCATCGGCCTTAAGCAGCACAGCATTGAATGGCTTGGTCGGGTCATCCGCAATCGTCACCGTCATGCTGCTGGCGGCCTTGTCGGTCGGGATCTGCTTACCTTGGTCATCCTCAAGGAACACCACGTCAAGATAGTTCTGATCACCACCGCTGAAGGCCAGGTCGGTGACCTGCGGGATCTGCACCCAGGTCAGCACCTTCTTCATGCTGCCCCCGCCGGTGCCTGTGGGGAAGACCGTCGTATCGCTAGTGTCGATAGCTTCCAGGGTGATGGCGGTAGCAGTGGCAGCCTTCACGCGCACTACCTTGTTGTCCAGCTTGCTCCATCCCGAACTCAGCAGCACGATATCGCCCGCAGCCAGGGTAGCGCCGGTGACCTTGGCCACGGCCTCAGAGGCGTTAGAGATGTCGCTTACAGCCAGCACGGCATCGTAGGTAGCGGCGTGCTGGAAGTAGCCGCCGTTCGGGATCTTGTAGCCCATGTCGAGTTTCCTCTGGTCGCAAAAAAGCCCGCACATGGCGGGCCTGGGGTGCCCAACGGGGCGGTTAGAATGTGTCGGCGCGGTACTGGATCGACACGGGTAAGGTGCTGGTTGTATCTCCGGCGAGCGCTGCAGCCGTGGACAACGGCGAGATCACGAAAACAGCCAGGCCGCCCCAGTCCAGCCGAAGATTGTTTGGGAACAGCTGCCTTAGTTCATCAGCTATGCCAGAGGCCTCTGCCCGGCCTGAGCCTGCCTTGGTCACAATGCTCACCTGGAACACGCCCTGGAACGATGTGTGAGCGCCTTCCAAGTCATCGCTGGTGGTGCGAGCGGGCATAAGGAATGCCTGTAGATAGGTCCCGTCATCCTCTGGCGGGCTGAAGGAAAAATCCTCATAGGCGATGGGCAGCGCTGGGCTGCGGGCATCGGCCCAGGCGGCGAGTCGCGTCTCGAACGCGGCCCTGATCAGCGTGTCGCTCATTTTTCGAGTTCCGAAACGGCTTTGTTGACGAAGGCTTGAAACTCGGTAACCGAGACGCGGACCATGCCGGCCGGCGCCTGGCGCGACCAGCCTTCATACTCCAGACGAGGGCCATAGGGCAGGTTGTTCATGATCCAGATCGCTCCGGCACCCAGCTCAAACTTCTGGATGATTTGCACGGCCGCGCTTTTCGTGGCACCGCCGCCTGCGTCCACCCGCTCAATGTTTTCAGTAATCGGCGTCTCGATGCTGACCTGCCAGTTGCCACGGAATCGCCCACCCACATAGCCCTTGCCAGATACCAGGTCCATGCCATCTTTCAGCAGGCGCCCTGGCTTCAGCCTGCCGTTCTTCGTGAGATTGGCCGGATCATTGCGAAGCGCGGCGTTATGCGCCTTCACCTCGTTGTTGTACTCGGTGGCAGTCTTGTTGGCAGCCCAAAGCTCCGGGTTACCCACGGGCGACCGGTCGATGACCGCATAGGTGAGGTCCAGGGCCACCTTCTGAACCACCTGCTCGGCATTGGCCTTGGCCTTTTCCGCAAATGCCTTGAGGTCTAGGGTAAAGCTCATCTTCTGGCCTGCACGCTGAAGCCGACGGCAAGGCCGGCGTAGTCCCAGGGTTCGACGCTTTGCACCGTGTAGTGCTCGCCAGCGAAGCTGATTCGATCCAGGCTCTGCGGTTGAGGCGTGTCTGTGCCGTTCAGCAGCACAGGAGACACTAGGATCTTGACGTCGCCCTGTTTGATCGCGGCGCCATCAATGTCCGACTGTTTGTAGTTCTCCCGCAGGCCAGAGCCTTCAAACACTTGTACCGTCTCAGTGGCTTTGCCAGCGGCAGGGTCGTATTGCCCCTTGGTAATGCGCTGGAGGGTGAGCTCTGCGCCCTTCCCGCCTGCTGAACGAGGTGCCAAGGCGCGGGCCGCTGCGGCTTTGGCTCTATCGTAGAGGTCGGCCATCAGGATCTACTCAGCTTGACCTGGCTGCCCGACTGAACGAGTCCAGTGAATTGGGCATAGGACTGCCGGATGGCAGCCGCCTTCGTCACGGTGCTGGCTGCAGCGGCAAACTTGGTTGTAATTGGGCCTACGGTGTCTTCGATGATTGCACCCTGCTTCGTGGCCGGGTCTATCAGGTCGTCGGCATAGATCTCCGCCGCCAGGGCCATCTGCCCGGCCTTCACTGAAGGGGGGATCGTGTTGCTCAAGATCGTAAAGCCGTTCTTGCGCACATCAGCGCGGGGCCAGGACAGTGGCTGATCCCAGCGCACTGTGCAGCCTTTCCAGGGCATTGCCTCCATCTGGAGCGTGGCCCGGCGCAGCAGCGCTTCCTGGGCAGCCTCGTCCGCAGGAAGTGTCTTCCCAAAGTTCGCCGCATACACCGCCAGCTCTGCGGTAGTGGCGTAGCTTTCGGCGCCGGGGACGACGCTCCCGTCCTCAATGATCAAGGCCACAGCTATCTCCCCGTGGGTAATTTGGATGCCGCGCCACCAATACGACAGCGCGGGCTTGTTTACTCGGCCAGGCGCCAGCCTGCACGGGCATAGTCGCCAACCATGTCCGGATGGACATCAGCGGTGGCCACTTCGCCGTCAGAGCGCTCGTTCACCATGCGCACGGTTGGCACGCCTTGGGTCAGGCCAGGCGCAGGGGCCGGGTTGAGAGGGACATTACCGAACACCTGTGCCTGGTGGTCGCCAGCAGGAAGCTTTGGATCGATGACGCTAACCTCGCCGGCCGTGGTGACCTCGCCACCGCGCTCTGACTGGCTGTTGAGTTCCTGTGCTTTTGCAGCGGAGTCGTCCGCCTTCTGCTCCGCCTCATCCGCCTTCTTCTCGGCGGGCGTTTGGTCCCCCTTGTCGGCTACTTCCTGGAGTTCCTGGGCCTTTTGGGCATCTGCAGCGGCTTGTTCCTGGGCCTTCTGCTCTTCGGTTTTGCGAGCCATGGTGCGTTCTCCTGTATGGATCATGAGGCGGCAGGTCTCCCCGCCGCCGGTGAAGATCAGCCGCGAATCAGGGCGATGTGGTCCGGCTTGACGGCTTTCACACCCCAGGCCAGCGCGATCTCCCAGTAGATCTGGCGGTACTGGCGGTACTGGACCAGCTGGAAGTTCAGGCCGGACACCGGGTCGGTGACGGTCATCACATCGTCTGCCGCATCGATGGCGTTACCGTCCAAGTCCACTGGCATGGCAGGCTGACGGGCAGCCAGTACCAATGCAGAGCGGGCGAAAGCCACGCTTGGGCGGTAGCTGTTGCCAACGGTGATCGCGGTGTTGTCCGCAATTGCGGTCAGCAGGCCAG
>Ga0268349_1000153_pt1 | contig 12884 bp, 19 predicted proteins | sample G5R2_MAIN_18SEP2_FD_190164 | JGI IMG/M metagenome (GOLD analysis project Ga0268349, IMG submission 190164) | Phyllosphere microbial comminities from switchgrass, GLBRC, Michigan, United States - G5R2_MAIN_18SEP2017_LD1 | ecosystem: Host-associated > Plants > Phyllosphere > Phylloplane/Leaf...
GCCACCTCGTGCTCCAGCCCATAGGCCAGCAGGTTAAGCGCCGAGGTGGCGCCATGGGTGAAGATTACCTGGGCGGGAGCGTTGGCCTGCAGCCACTGGGCAACTTTCTCGCGGCTTTCCTCGAACGCCTGGGTGGCGAGTGCACCGGGCAAATGCTGCGCACGGTGCACGTTGGCAGCACCATGGGCGTAGTAATGGGCCATCGCATCCAGCATGGCCTGTGGCTTTTGCGTGGTGGCGGCGCTGTCCAAGTAGGTTTGTTGCTGCCGCTCCAAGGCGGCGATTGCGGGAAACTCGCCCCGCCAGGGAGATGGCTGAAACATGTTTTAGGCCTTGGTGCCGGAGCGGGGAGCAACGCCGCCCCGGCTACCCTCATCAGTTATGGGCGTGCAGCGCTTCGTTCAACTCGATGGCCGACTTATGCGTTTTGCATTCCACCGCGCCGGTTTCGGAATTGCGACGGAACAGCAGGTCATTCTGGCCAGCCAGGTCGCGTGCCTTGACGACCTTGACCAACTGGTTGGCGTCATCCAGCAGGCGCACTTTCGTACCCGCGGTAATGTACAGGCCTGCCTCCACCGTATTACGGTCGCCCAGCGGTATGCCGATACCGGCATTGGCGCCGATGAGGCAGCCTTCACCCACCTTGATCACAATGTTGCCGCCGCCGGACAGCGTACCCATGGTAGAGCAGCCGCCGCCCAGGTCCGACCCTTTGGCCACGAATACGCCAGCCGATACACGGCCTTCGATCATGCCTGGGCCTTCGGTGCCAGCGTTAAAGTTCACGAAACCTTCGTGCATGATGGTGGTGCCTTCACCGATGTACGCGCCCAGGCGAACCCGTGCGGAATCGGCAATACGCACGCCGGCCGGCACCACGTAGTCGGTCATTTTCGGGAACTTGTCTACCGAGAACACTTCCAGTAGCCGCCCCTTCAGGCGTGCTTCGAGCTGCAGTTCGGCCAGCTCGGCCAGGTCCACAGCGCCTTGGCTGGTCCAGGCCACGTTGGGGAGCAGCGGGAAGATGCCGGCCAGGTTCAGGCCGTGGGGCCGTGCCAGGCGATGAGACAGTAGGTGCAGTTTGAGGTAGGCCTCTGGCGTGGAGGTCAGGGCTGCGTCTTCGGCCAGCAGCGTGGCTACCAGCGGCTTCTGGCTTTCGGCCAGGCGGGTGAGCAGCGCGGCTTGTACCGGGTCGATGGCCTTCAAGGCTTCAGCCAGTTGCGAGGCCTGAGTGCTGCTGAACGTAATGGCCTGGTTGCCGCCGGTGTAGCCCAGGGGGCCACTCACCGCATCGACCAATGCCTGGGAAGGCGAAACCAGCGGTTGCGCGTAGAACACTTCCAGCCAGTTGCCTTGACGGTTCTGAGTGCCAACGCCGAAGGCCAGGCTGAACAGGGTAGTAGACATGCACGATTCCTCTTGAAGGGCGGGGCCGGCTGATCAGCTCAGGGCCGCCGCGTAGTGATCTGGCTTGAACCCCACCAGGGTGCTTTCACCCAGGTTGAGTACCGGGCGCTTGATCATGGAGGGCTGGGCCAGCATCAGGTCGATTGCCCGTGCCTGGTCCAGGCCTGCCTTGTGGGCGTCCGGTAATTTGCGAAAGGTGGTGCCCGCACGGTTGAGCACGGTTTCCCACCCGTGGGCATCGCACCAGCGCTGCAGGTGCTCGCGGTCGATGCCTTGGGTTTTGTAGTCATGAAAGGCGTAGGCGATGCCGTGGTCGTCGAGCCAGCCACGGGCCTTTTTCATGGTGTCGCACGCCTTGATGCCGTAAAGAGCGTAAGTCATTGATTTAAAAAGGGTGAATCGGCGCCCCCAAATCCTCCCCAATATCTCGCAAAAATTCATCTGGGCGAATTATGCGTTATTGATAGAGATAGCGCTATGCTAGGGCGGTGTCGTGGGATATGGCAGTGGTTCCTGTCTACGATTGCCAGCCTTCGATGGCGGCGGTAAGCTGCACTATCCTCAATCTGGCTCACGTCAGCGGGAGGTAACGTAAATTTTCAACCAAGGTCGCAATGGACGTATGCGATCAAGCCAGCTGGTACTCGCTCTAAGTCGAAATGACGCGGCTGAGCTCTGTTGGCAATGGTGCTATAGGAGACTACATGACTGTTCCAGCTACTATTGCAGATGATCTGTTGCGCGAGCTGAACAGCTTGAATGACGTAGACGTAAATCCGTTTCAGATAAATGGGTTGCTCAAAAAAGCTGATAAGTTGTTAGAGGCTAACGCTTTTGCAGCATATGTTGTCAAAGGTATCTTGTACTCGTACATTTGGGACGTTAAAAAGGTAAGGGAGTTTTTCGCTAAAGCGGAGCTTATTTCTCCCATGAATCCCTTTTTTCTTAAGAATCAAGCAGTCGCCTTAGCTCGAATTTCTTTTGATTCGGAAGCACGAGAGTCCTATCTGAAAGCTTTGAAAGTAAGCCGTAATTCGGAAGTTGTGTTTTACGAATATCTGGTGTTTTGCTTAACTACCAATCGTCCAGATTTAGCTGATTCTGCATTGGATATTTTTAATAAGGCTGGAGGTGAAATTACGCCTCGTATTGCTGAAAAAATTGATAGCAACAGGCAGGCTCTTAAAAGATTTGAGCTTGCTGAAGTCAACCTTGATTTTGCAGAAAGAATGCATTTCATCGTAGGGGATGTCATCAGATCTTATAAGGTCAGAGATAGAAATGTAAGTCATGTTTTTGTGACTGAAGATGGCCTAATATACCTTTCGGTGCATGTTTCTATAGAGGCAAATGTAGACTTGGTTGTTGAGATTAATGAGCATCTTACAGACGTTGTTCTCAATAATTTTGATTATGATGAGTCTGATAAGCTGATATATCAGTTTGTGCCGGTAACAGGTGACCCTGCTATGGATAGAGGGATAGCACAATTGGCAGTCCAGGGAGTTTAAAATGACTATTGGGTCGTGTGATATACTTCAATATGCCTTTTGTTTGAATAAAAAAGAAAATATCGTTGAAGTAGAGCGTAGAAATATCGTAGGCAGGGCATACTATGCTGTTTTTCACACCGCAATGGACTATGTTGAATTCGATCTTAAAATAGATCTTGCTGAATCAAAAATGTCGACGCACTCTAAGCTTTTCGACGCTTTGAAAAATTATTCTACGTCAAGTCCTCCGTTGAAGAGTAAACTTCAAGCCCTTGCTCGCGAGCTTAAAAAATTACATAGCCATCGTGTTGCTTCTGACTATAATCTCGGGACTACCGTCACACAATCTACAGTAGATCTGGTTTTGGCAGAAGCTAACCGCCTGACTAAGAAAATCTCTGAGCTTCAGGCGCTGGCCGCTTAATTTCTGCCTTAAGCTACATCAATCCACTCGGCGCCACGGCTGTCTCTGTACAGATCCGTCATTTTGGCTGATCGATGGCCTAGCAGTCGCTGTGCATCTCTCCCTTCAAGTTCATGCAGGCGGGCAGCAAGCGAGCGCATTTCGTGGAAGGTAGGCGGGCTTTCGCCAAAGATGATCTGATGCTTAGCTGCAGCTCGATCGCGCGCTGCAGCGAATTCTTTGCTGATCGTATCTAGGACTATCGGGTCACCAGCTTTTGCTCTGCTGATAGTGCGACCGTGGTGTACCAAGTGCTTTGAAAGCACTCGGTCGCGACATTTGCGAATGACTACACCTAACTGTAGATCAAGGCACTCAAGGCTGATTTCAGTACTGAGCCTAAGCCTGGCGCCGGTCTTTGATTGGACAACTTGCAGGTATCCGTCGACTTCATCCCTAAAGAGCATGCTTGCAATATCGTCACGCCGCTGGCCTGTGAGTATCGCCAACTCCATGGCCCTGGCGAGCCAAGGCTGCTTCACTTCTGCATGAATCGCCTTCCAGTGTTCCAGCGTCAGCCGTTCGCGCCTGACGACCACCTTCGCTGCCCGGGTCACATCAACCGGGTTGCTGTCCACCCAGCCTTCCGCTATCGCTTCCATGAACAGATCCCTGAGCAGGGATCGCATAGCGCGCGACATTTGGGCCTTTCCTTCGGCAGCCAATCCCTTTAGGTATTTGGCCACATCCATGGTCGCGATTGAGCGTATGTCACGGGTACCGAATTCCTCCACCAGGCGATTCAGCCTCATACCCACATTGCGCTTTGTCGACGCTGCCAGGTCACGCTTTTCCAAAGCCATGCGGTATTCCACCACCCATTCACTGAACGGCCGGCTTACAGCCAGCGCAGGCGCAGGGACCATACGGTCAACCAATGTAGGGCCAGCAGTGATCGACGCATTTGCCGCTATCGTTTCGGCGATCGCCTGGGCCTTGTCCTTGCCCAAGCCAAACATGCGGTTGGTAACCGGGTCGCGGTACGTGTAATAGGTCACGCCGTTGCGCCGGTCGGTCTTCCGGTACAGGTTTGGGGGGAGGTCTTTCGACCCAGTCTTACGCGGCCTTGGTGCCATTCCGTGCGCTCGCTATCCTGCTGATTAATGACGATCCAAGGGGAATGCGCCCTTGGCGTTGCGGTTCCTGGTACTGCGCTTGGGAGTCCACATAATAGCTACGGCCGTGCTTTACCGGCGCCGGGTGTATAAGCCCGGCGCGCGCCCACTTCCGTAGCGTGTTAGGGCTGGGCGGAGTTCTGAAAGTGTCGCGGGCCCATTCTTCAAGAGTTACTAGAGTCATGACCCACCTCGTTGGGACGCGGCTCGCACTCATGGCCAATCACAACCTCAATTTCCCAGGTATGCGTGTAGCCGGTGATTCTCTGTAGCTCCTCTTTAATGACTCTAGCTGCGCTCATAGCATAGGCCTCCGGGTTCACGAGCTTCAGGCAGCACTGGCAACATTGGTTGGAGTGCTAGGACTAACGCCTGCCGCAGTTGGATGGTTGTCTGGTAGGTGATGATGTTCACTGGATCTAGTAGCGCTAGCGCCAAGTCGATACGTGCTTGGGCTTCCTGTAATTCCTCGAGCATTTGTGTATTTAAGTCAGCCATAAGGGGAAGGGCATCGTTCATAGCCTTGTCTCTATCCGTCTGAACTCAACCACCCATACCCAGGGGTTCGCGTCCCAGGACTCGGCGCCGTTGATTGATGACCACAGGTCTTCGAACATGGCCTTCGGCAGTGACTTGCCTTGGGGCACGGTCAGTTTCACGCCCACTGCATGTTTGGTGAGGACAGTTCCTTCATCCACGCACTGCTCGTCGGTAATGTCCTGCAACCGCTCGACGCGCACGTCGGTTATCTTTAGCAGGATGCGGCTGGCCCAGCGCGGCATAAAGATGCTGGGGCGCCATGCGCCGTCATACTCTATGGCTTCAGTATCTGGCTTCCATTCCGCCTTCGCTGGGATCTGATTCAGGCCGTAGTCGCCTGGCGGGCAGCTTGCTCGGTAGATCCGGGCCGCACCTCGCTCATCGCCTTTGACCAAGTTGTCTTCCCAGTCGATACAGCAGCCGTCATCGTTTCCGAGCAAGGCGAAGGTCTCGCGCACCCAAAGCCGATCGCCTGGCCTGCCGTAGGGGCACTGTGGGTTAGGCTTCGTTACATCAGGGTTGCGAATGAAAGGCTGGCCCAGGCCATAGCTTCCAATGTCGGCTTTGGAGCGAGGTTGGACCTTCACCACTCGCCTGGTCACTGTCTTGCGGCCCTCCAGAATGGCGCGCACCATCGGCGCCGAAAACAGGATCGGCCGTTCCTTCACTGCATTCATAGGGTTCTCCTGTCGGCCTGGCGCCGCTTGCTGCATTTGGTGTGGTTGCCCTGGGCGCGGTGGATGCCGCAGTACTCGCAGATGGGCTTTACGCAAAGCGCGGGCATGGAGCGCCGCGCCGGGGTGGGGCGGTTAGGGTAGGTCATGATTGCCACGAGGTTCTGGGACAGCCGGCCCGTCTCGGTTAAACTGGTTTGCGTAAACTAAGAATAATGGAGCTAAATGGATGTTCTCTAACTACGCAAAATATAGAATACAACTTAAAAATCAAAGAAAGCGAGCGAATGAACTTAGGCGTAGCTGCCCTGATGACAATCCTCATGCGCGTGAAGACGGAACCCTGCAAAACTACTTTAATCAAGTAGAAATTTCTGAACAGTGGCTTTCTTTAATCCAGACTGAATATTTCACGGCGGAGGCCAGAAGGCTCTTGGTTCCCGTTCCGGAATATGGCGAAGAAGGTATGTATTTGCGCGTAGCCTGGGACGATCATCCGGACGAACCTTATTATCTGACGGCTCCTGGGTTAAAGATACTAAAGTCTGCCGTGAGAGAAGAGAAAAAGCACCGTAGAGAGATAGCTGCGTTTTGGATGACTTCTTTAACTGGGTTGATAGGCGCAACCATTGGTTTGATTACAATAATTTCTAAGATTTAATCAATATTTGGTTGAGAGGCCGGCCAGTGGTATTTTCATGGAGCTATAAAAATTCCGCTTCTGCCATTTCGCAGAAGAAGGAGCACGCTGGCAAACTTTCGTTTCGGCGCACCGGGCCAGGACCTAGGTCACGAAGGGAAAACCGAACGTTGTTGTCGCGGTTTCGGTGTAGGTATGAACCTGGCCCCAGCGTATCCTGCACCTTGCACAACGCCTCGAATTGTTCAGGAAAGTCCTCGCGGATTGCTCTGAAGTATCCCTCGCCACCTTTGACGCAACCGATGCAGTTGGCATTGTCGTAGCCCATGAGGTACATCGCGGGGAGGTCGATGCCGGCGCGCTCTATCAATGCCTTACAGTCATCCTTGCCTAGGCCGCGCTCAATCAAAGGCGCAATTGCTGGACGGTCAGGGTTTCGCTCGCAGAAGTCATGAAAGCGGCTCTGTTCCTCAGCGGTGAAGCCGAACACCATTACATCACCAGGCCGTTTCCACTCATCCAGCACCCGACGCTTTAGCAGCTTTGTGCAGCACGCCCCTAAGCGATTTTTGATATACCGCTCCCGATTAAACACTTGGATGATTTCAGCGCCGTACTTCTTGTCGCGCAATACCGTAACCTGTTGGCCGAACCACGCTTCACAATCGGCCGCGAAGCGCCGGTTGTCCGGGTGTTCGTTTTCGAGGTACGCATTTACGATCACCACCTCATGGGTGGCGCTGTACTGGGCGATGGCCAGCTTGGTGGCTACAGCCGAGGCAGCGCCACAGCTGAATTGGCAAACGATCCGGGGATTCATGGATACTCCAGCAGCCCTGGGCTTGCCGGGCTGGCGATGGGGAAGGAGGTCAGTCGAAGATTTCGAGTTGTGGTGATGGCGTAGCGGCGATCCGCTGGGCTTCGGCGATGCGCTGGCGCGCTGTATCAAAGTGGACAGTGTCTTGTTCGATCCCGATGAAGCGCCGACCAAGCTGCATGCCGGCCACGCCTGTTGTACCGCTGCCCATGGTGTTATCGAGTACCACCTGGCCGGGGTTGGTGTAGGTGGCGATCAAGAAGGCCATCCAGGCCACTGGCTTCTGAGTGGGGTGGAATGCAGCCTTCTGCTTGTCGCTGCTGAAGTACTGCACCGATCGGGGGTAACGGTCAGTTGAGTCGTACTCGGTCAGGGCGAGGGCCTTGCCGTAGCACTCAGAGTTGACCGTCTTGCGTTTGGCTGTGCGGCGCTGGTGGCCGGAGGTCATCTGGGGGTTGTAAATCGGCTGCCGGCGATAGAACACTTGGGCGCTTTCATGAGCCCGAAGCGGTTGTTTCTTGGCGTTCAGGAAACCAGTAGCGTTGCCTTTTTCCCAAATCCACTCGTAGCGATAGTGGGCGGGATTGCTGGCGACAACCAGTGATGAGAAAGGCTGGGCTGCGCATAGGACGATGGCAGCCTCGGGCTTCGCCACCCTCAAGTACTGCGCCCACAACCGCTCGAAAGGAATGATCACGTCCCAGGCACACTGGGTTGTGCCGTAGGGCAGGTCAGCCAGCACCATGTCCACGCTGGCATCGGGTATCTGCTTCATCACCTCGAGGCAGTTGCCCAGGTGCAGGGTGTAGGTCATAGATACTCCAGGCAGCCGCCCGCCTACCTAGGCGTAGTGGCAAATAGCAAAGGATTGAGATATAGGTAGCGGGTTCGTAGAGCCCTGCTATCCGAGGTGTGTGGTGACCAATGACCAACGACTGGCCATTGCAGAAATGCTTACTATCGTAGGCGCCGTGGGAGTCGCTGCCTGTGTGCTCCCCTTTGCGTTTCCGCTAGTGGTCTGGGTTTTGAGCCGAGGAGAAGCCTTTACCCTTGCCTCTTTATTTTGGTGGTTGCTTCAGCCTTTCGCGCTGATTTGGTGGGCCATCCTGATCGCGGTTATTTTTTGCTACAGGCTGAGGCGATCAATGCTCAACAAAATAACCGATTGATCACCGCCCGCCTGCCTAGACTTGGTGGCGATGGGTGAGGGGTTAGGCTGCTTTGCGTTTTGCTTCGTATTCGTCCCAGGCCGGCCAGTCGCACTTAGCGATGTACCAGGTGATATCGCCGTTGCCTTCCTGGTCGCGGACTGAGCCTCCAAACTGGCAGCCTGGAAACTTGAAGCTGGCTGTCTGTGTGATACGCGGATAGCCCACTTCGAACTTGGTGAATTCAAGGTCCGGTCGCTCAGTCAGCAATTTGTCCTTGAAGACTTCACCGCGAGCGTTCAAGCATGCGATCTCGCCTTCTCGGGCATCCTTGCAGCCTTGGCAGCAATACGCGCGGGCGCCGTCGTAAACGATCTCCAGCGGTTTGCCTTCGTCATCCTCGGCGTCATCGTAGATCTGGGTTTCGCATTGCCCGCAGTAAAGCCACCAGCCCGCATCGTGATAGGCCTTGGCCGGGATGAAGCGCTGTGCAGCATATTCATCGGCCCAGGGAGCGCGGCGGCAGAAGGTCACCTCCTCAAACATCAGGTTCAGCTCGTTGCCGCCTTCACGGCGTGCGGTGGCACCGTTTGTTGCGAACGTAATTACCTGCTTTCCATCGCTGTCTTCGCCGACGTGATAAGCCTTCAATGGTTTTGCGGGCATAGGCTTTCCTCCAGACACGCCTCATCCTCCGGTGCGGGGGCGGCGTGGTGGTAAATGAGTGATTTATGTTGTAAAAGGGGGCAGGGTAGCTGGGGTAAGTCATGGACGGTTTAATTAAAGATTTGATACCACTGTTGCAATATTTGATACCAGGCTTCATGGGGGCATGGATCTTTTACTGGCTTACGGCGTTCAAACGACCTGATAGTTTCGGCCAAGTCGTGCAGGCACTCATATTTACGTTCGCTATCCACATCCCTGTCTATGGTGTTGGCAAACTATTCATTTACATAGGTTCGGCGGTTGGGTCATTTGGTGTTTGGGACTCACGTGCCGAGACGATTTGGTCCTTTGTTTTCGCAATCGCCGTGGGTCTTATCGCGTGTTTTATAGCGAACAACGACAAACTCCATGGTTGGCTGCGTAATAAATCAGTCACTCGCCGGACCTCGTATCCTAGCGAGTGGTATAGCGCATTTTCTAAACACCAGCGTTATGTAGTTCTCAATCTGGTTGATGAGCGCCGAATCTATGGATGGCCTTTGGAATGGCCTACCGAGCCTAGTCAGGGGCAGTTTGTGCTAACCCATCCAGCATGGCTAAAGGACGATGGGACAGAAATTCCTATGATCGCCGAGCTTTTTGTAATTGAGGCTACTAAGGTAGAGTGGGTCGAGTTCACGCCAAAAACATGGAGTTAATCGCAATGACCAATAAAGAGCCACCTCAACCGCCGAAAGTTGTCATTCGACCTGGACGTTCGCCGCAAACCAACAATGCAAACCCACCAGCTCCAACCAGTATTCGTCCACCTGCACCTGCTGCTCCGCCGCCTAAGAAGAAATAAACGGGGAAAAAATCTCATCCCCCGGATTCTGCTGAATCATCAGCAAGCTCTTGCGCTCGAAAAGCCGCGCCACGTTTTCTGACACTGTGATTTCGTGGCGCGGCGGTGTCAGGAACCGAACCGCCACCGCTGGGCCTAGGGCATGCAGGTGGTGAATCATGAGCGTCATCGCCTCGCCCTGTTCCTCCAGGCCTGCCCACTGCATCAGCTCAGCGAGCGCTTGCTTCGTGCCTAGGCGTACCCGCAGGCGCAGTTCCTCTTCCTGCACGCGCGCGGCCTTCTCGGCCCGGCGCACGTCCCGTTCCTTCTGGCTCATCGCCATAAACCACCTCCGTTATACCGCTGGGCGGCAAGTGAAATTGAGTCTGCCGCCTGCGGTGCTGTGGGCTGCGCTTCATGCCTTGCCACGGGGCGGGAAGGTGATGTTGAAGTCCTTGGCCAGACGGCTAGCCCGACCTGCGCCAATGCCTGAATGCTTGGCTGCGTGATGAATGCTGGTGCCAAGCGCAGCGTATTGGCGCAGGCGGTCTGCATCCTTGGCGTCTTCCTCGGGCGTAGCGTAGAACTGCACAAGTGCCTGGCGCCTCTCTGCCTTGCCCGACTGGAAGGTGAAGCGGTGTTGATTGGCGATGCGTTGCAGTACGTACCTGCTCATCTCCAGGTGAGCGGCAGCCTTCTTGATCGTCATCGTCTCGGCCGCAGCTTTGACCTTTGCTACCAACTCGATCTCTTTGGCCTGCGCCTGCATACGGCGCATGGCGCGCTCCTTCACCTGGGCCGGGGAGGCCACGACGCGGACCGCAGGACGGGGCTTGGTTTTGAGGACTGGTGCTTCTTCAAGTGGCCCGCCGGTTGAGAGGAACATATTGACCCTCTCGGCCAACCAGGCGCGCTCGGCGTCCTTGTGCTGGATGGTGCTGAGTTCAAGGCTAATCATGCGGACTTCTCCAAGGGGGTTAGCTCGGCTTTGCGTTTGTCCTTGGCAGCGATTACCTGCGCAATTAGGTCGTCAAAGCCCAAGGCAATCACCTTCGCTGCGTTGAATGCTGACTGGAGGCCTGCCATATCCGACGCCTGAGCAATATCAGCAATCGCATCCACCAGCAGCTCTTTGGCCCTGGCCTCGGGACTGACCCCCGAATTGAGCCAAGCCAACAGCTTCTGGCCAGTGGCCTCGGTGATCAGTTCAGGCTGCGTGAACAGCTTCGTTCGGTCCTTGCTGGCCATTGCTGTGTGAACGTCGTGAGTAAGGTCCAGCACCACCGTAAACTCGTAATCGGTGCCGTCGCGCTGCTCCGACTTCATGCCCAGCTTGACGATCTTCTTGCCTTCGCCCTGGACCGTTTCGGTTTTGCTCCGCATGGTGCAGATAACATGCAGGTTGCTAGTGAGGATCTTGTTGGTCAGTTGCCTGTGCCGGGGTGTTGTCTCGTTCCAGGCAGCCCAGGTGTTGCCCCTGAATTTCTGGTGTGCCAAAGCCTCGTTGGCTTCCAGGCAGCCACCAGGGCCGGTCCACTCATGCGAGTAGCTATCGATGACCAAGACGTTGTACCCAGCTGCTTCTGCCGCGTTGATGGCCTCGACGTAGCGCTCAGGCGAGAAGGGCGCCTGCAGCTCAAGCACATCGAAATCGGCAAGATCCGAGTACAGCGAGGCGCTGCCTTGTTCCGTGTCAATAACCGCAATGCGCCCACCCAAGCCCTTGGCCATAAGCAGGGCAGAGTAGGTTTTGCCGGAGCCAGATGGGCCTGCAAGTGCCAGCCGTAGCTTGGCCTGCTTGCGTTCAGCCTTCTTGAACATGGTGATTCCTCAGTTGTGTTGTTCCCACTCGCGCTCAATTGCGCGGGCTTCGTCTTCGTATTCGCGGCGCTGCTCGCCCTGGAATTGCTCGGGCAGGAACGCACCGACCTGTGCCCAGTCAAGCCGGGCAGCCATTCGCGGTGACGTGTTCATTGGAAGCTCAGTAGGTGATTGCTATGGCAGGGATGCGGCGCTGGTGGATGAGAAGGATCACGGCTCTCGCAATGTCTTCAGGGATACCACCAGCTACCATTGCTTGCTGAGCGGTGAGGCAGATCGTTTTCTTGTGTTCCTTGTCAGCCGCCCGCGCTTCTTGCTGGCGGATAATCTCGTCGGCTGCTGCCTTCTGACGGCGCTGCTCGTCCAGCCGGGCTTCCTCGGCTGCACGCTGGGCTCGTTCTGCGGCAGCCTGGCGCTCCTGCTCGGCCCGCTGTTCGGCGGCTACGCGGTTAGCCTCTGCTTGCTCAGCGGCACGTTCAGCTTGTTCAGCGCGTAGCTTCTGCTCTAGCTCGCGGCGCTCGGCCGCAGCCTTTGCCTCCTGCTCGCGACGTGCTACCGCTTCACGTTCGGCCTGGGCCGCTTGCTCAGCCTCAAGGCGTGCACGCTCTGTGGCCTCACGGGCAATGCGTTCCTCGCGTTCGCGCTCTTCGCGGGCCTGGGACTCGGCGCGCAGCCTGGCTAGCTCGGCTTGTTCGACCTCATACTTTTGCCGCGCAACCAGAGCTTCACGCAGCGCCGCCAGTACCTGGTCCTTCATCTGGCCTGCTTCAGCGGCAAATTCCTCCCAGATGATGCCAAGCTCTACACTCTCTACTCGGCCAATACTGCTGAGCAGTTGATCACTGCTCAGCGCGCCGAGGCCGCTTGCCTCAGCCCTAAGTCCGAGCATGCGCATTTCATGCCCTTTGATTCGATCATCCTCGGCCTTCTGCCATTCGGTGAGTGGCCGACGGACCTCCTCCTGCCAGGCGTCCAGGGTGTCGCGCACCCGCTTACGTTCCGCGTCGATCAGCTTCGGAATTTCCTTTAGCTCGGCCACTAGTTCCTTGCCGCGGTTGTCCAGTGCCGTTTTCGACCTAGACACCTGGTACGCAATAGAAGCGATAGCCTCCCGACCCTTTCGGGTCGTTACATCGGGCACGAAGGCATCGATCTTGTCGCGGACGACTTGCAAGTAGGGATCAAGCCCTTTCGGAGTCTGAAACACCTGGAGGGCATTTTCTTTCGGCGGCACGACGGCCATTTCGGTTTGTACGGACACGGCAAATCCT
>Ga0268349_1000154_pt1 | contig 12874 bp, 7 predicted proteins | sample G5R2_MAIN_18SEP2_FD_190164 | JGI IMG/M metagenome (GOLD analysis project Ga0268349, IMG submission 190164) | Phyllosphere microbial comminities from switchgrass, GLBRC, Michigan, United States - G5R2_MAIN_18SEP2017_LD1 | ecosystem: Host-associated > Plants > Phyllosphere > Phylloplane/Leaf...
GTGCAACTGGCCGTGCACAAGAAAGCCTTCAAGATCATCAGCACCCTGGATGGCATGACCAGCCTGTTGAACCACACAGCCTGGATGGAACATTTACGCAAGACGTTTCAGGAGTGCCGCACGCACCAGCGCGTGGCGATTCTGGCGCTGTTGGACATCGACGATTTCAAGTCTATCAATGATACCCATGGCCACTTGGTAGGGGATGCGATCATCGCACGCCTGGCATGCCTGTTGCGCGAGGGGTTCGGGCCTGGCGCGATACCGGGGCGTTATGGCGGCGATGAGTTCTGCGTGCTGCTGTTCGATGTCACGGTCAGCCAAGCCTATGACCAGCTCAATGAGATTCGGGCGCGTTTCAACGAGTGGACAGACGGTGCACCGCCGGTGGCTCAGGCCACACTTAGCATTGGGTTAGTCCCCTATTCGCCTAAGTACGCCTCGGAGCAGGACTGGATACGGGCCTCGGACCAGGCCTTGTACAAGGCCAAGCACAGTGGGAAAAACCAGTTATGGCTGCAGGAGTTGCCAATCGCCTAGTCTGGTTTAGCCTTTCCAGCCAGGAACAGCCACCCACGGCATGGGCTCTGCAAAGGGCGCGCTGTCACAGCTACGGCGATGCTGGAAGGGTTGGCGGCTTTGCCACCGGCCTTGGCTAGAACCACAGTGGCGGCAGGTGAGGCGGTCGTCACGCAGAGACCAATGGGTCTCCCAAGCGGTGATCGCGTCCATGGCGATGTCGAACGTGGCGATGCTCAATTGGACCGCGGCCATGTGCCACCTCCCTAATGATGAGTAAGGTAGAGCCGCGGCGAAGAAAAAGGTTCGGTCCAGTAGTCAGGATTTCTTCTAACGTCAATACGCATTGCAATTGGGCGGTCCGCCAAGCGTTTCTTCCTGCCACAGACCCAGGTATGGTTCCGGTTCGTCATTATTCCTGAGGTTCCCATGCCTGATAGGCACGTTCAGCCGTTGCTCGAAGCCGATTTGCCCGCCGCGCGCGACGTGGTGCGCAAGGCTTTTGCTGCCTTTATGGGCGTTGCTTCGCCGGGGGAGTTCTGGAATGACCGGGACTATGTGGAAGGCCGATGGCGCGCGCCGCATACCGCGTGGTTCAAGATCGAACAGGATGGCGTAATCGCCGGTGTAGCCGGGGTAGCCCGCTGGGGCAACCATGCGGTGGTAGGGCCTGTTGCCGTATTGCCTAAGTACTGGGACCGCAAACTGGCCAAAGCATTGATGGCTGCCGTCGACAAGCAATTGGACACCTGGCAGGTCAGCCATGCTGGCTTGTTCACATTCCCGGACAGCCCTCGCCATTTAGGGCTGTATCAAGGGTTCGGCTTCTGGCCCCAGGCGCTGACGGCGGTAATGGAGCGTGAAGCAGTGGGAACGCTAGGTGCACCTCTGCCCACGGTAGCTGCCCTCGGCCTCGCTGACTTTGATGACTGTGCGGCGTTAACCCATGGTATCGCCCAGGGCCTGGACGTAAGAGGCGAACTGCAAGCCGTAGAAGCGTTGAAACTGGGTGCAAACCTGTTGTTGCGTACGGTGAGCGGTGAGCTGGAGGCGTTTGCAGCCTGCCATTTCGGGCCCCGCAGTGAAGCCGGTGAAGGCGTGTGCTATGTGAAGTTTGCAGCGATACGTGGAGGAGAGGAGGCGCCGGCGCGTATGAGCCGCCTGCTGGCGGCCTGCGATAACCTGGCTGTGGCACAGGGCCAGCGATCGCTCATGCTAGGGGTGAACACGGGGAGGCGCCAGGCGTATCAGCAACTGCTGAACGCAGGCTTTGCGGTACGTATTCTGGGCATCACCTTGCATCGGGGAACCGGTGACTATGATCAGCCCCAGAACTGGGTATTCGATGACTGGCGTTGATCAGGCTCAGCCATGCTCAAAGCCAGGCTGGCAGACGCCTTGATGTTGCCAGGGCTGAGTTGTAACGCCTGGTCGAATGAACCCCCTGACACGATGCACAGCAGCCCAGCGTCGGTCAGCAGGACTGCAGCGTGGCCCGCATTCAGGCCACATTGCAGATGATCGCCCTCCAAGTGGTAGCAGGCGTAGCCAGCCTCGCCCAAACGGCCCGCAACGGCCTGTGCCAGGCGCCTGGTAGCCCGGTCAGCCAAAGCACGGCACCTGATGGGCAGGCGGGGTATCTCAAAGGCCGTTCCTGATCAGTTCCCTGGCAATGACCATGCGCTGGATTTCGCTGGTGCCTTCATAGATTTGGGTAATACGCGCGTCGCGGTAATATTTTTCGACCGGGTAGTCTTCCAGGTAGCCATAGCCGCCGTGAATCTGGATGGCCTTCGAGCATACCCATTCGGCCATTTCCGACGCGAACAGTTTGGCCTGAGAGGCCTCTGACAGGCAGGGGCGGCCTGCGGAGCGCAGGCGAGCGGCGTGAAGTGTAAGCAGGCGTGCCGCGTTGAGGCGGGTATGCATATCCGCCAGCAGGTTGGCGACGCTTTGATGGGCTGTGATGGCGGCCCCGAATTGCACACGGTCGCGGCCATAAGACAGCGCCGCGTCCAAGGCCGCACGGGCCACGCCTATGGCTTGCGCCGCAATACCGATGCGCCCCCCTTCGAGATTGGAGAGGGCGATGTTCAAGCCTTTGCCTTCCTCACCCAACAGGTTGGCTGCAGGTACCTGGCAGTCGCTGAGTGTAATGGCACACGTATCTGAAGCTTTGATGCCTAACTTGTGCTCGGTACGGTCAACGATGAACCCCGGCGTATGGGTGGGCACTAGAAAGGCCGACAGGCCCTTTTTGCCCGCAGCAGGGTCAGTTACCGCGAAAACAATGGCCAGTTCAGCGCGTCGGCCATTGGTGACAAATTGCTTGGCGCCATTGAGCACCCAGCTGTCGCCCTGGCGGGTAGCACGGGTGCGCAAGTTATGGGCTTCAGAACCCGCATGAGGCTCGGTCAGGCAAAAACAGCCAATGGCTTTACCGCTGGCCAGACGAGGTAGCCACATGTCCTGCTGGGCCTGAGTGCCGAACGCCAACAAGGGGCCACAGCCCACAGAGTTGTGAACGCTCATCAGCGCGCCAAGGGCAGCATCTCCCGCAGAAATTTCCTCGACAGCCAGGGCGTAGGCAACGTAGTCCAGGTAGCTGCCTCCCCACTGTTCCGGTACCACCATCCCCAGTAGGCCCAATTCGCCCATATGTGCTACCACCTGGTCGTCGATCCATCTCGCTTTTTCCCAGGCCTGGGCGTTGGGCGCGACTTGGTCCTGCGCAAACTGCCGCGCCATGTCGCGGAACATGATCTGCTCTTCACTCAACTCTAGGTCTTGCATGCGAACTCCCTGATCGGCCGGCCGTCCCTGTCACCCGGCAGGGTGAAGCAGAAATCAGAGGCCTTCGAATAATTCTTGTAGTTGTCGTTGCCCCGGCGCAGGCTTCCAGCTTGGCCGTTTATCCTTGTCGATCAGCAGTGCGCGAACGCCTTCGAGCAGGTCACCACGCTCGAACCATTGCGCTGCCAGGTGAAGCTCCATGGCAAAACAGCTTTCCAGGCTGAGCTGTCGCCCGAATACCAACATCTCCCGGGTCACTGCCATGGCCAGAGGTGACCGTTGTGCCATGTCATCCGCCGTACGCAGTGCCCATTCCCGGCTGTCAGCCACATTAACCTGCTGGAGCTGCTCAATAATGCTGGGCACCTCAGGCTGGTTGAAAAAGTGATCGATGGCCGGGCGCAGACGGTCTAGCGAGGGGTTCGGCAGCACCTGCAGCCCCAGCTTGGCCAGGATGTTTTGCACATCTCTGAGGGGCATGGCAGACCATTGCACTTGGTCCAGCCTTTGTTCGAATTGCTCCAGCCGGTCGTGTTCCACAAAAAAGTCTGCTAGCCCGCAGTACAGCGCATCGGCGGCCTGTATGCGTGCGCCTGTGATACCGAGATACAACCCAATGGCGCCTGGCAGCCGAGACAGGAAATAGCTGGCGCCTACGTCCGGAAAGAAGCCGATAGCCGTTTCCGGCATGCCCAGGCGGCTGCGTTCAGTGACGATCCGTAACTCCGCCGCTTGAGCCAGGCCCATTCCGCCACCTAAGGTAAAACCGTCCATCAAGGCTACTACGGGCTTGCGAAATTGGTGCAAGGCCAGGTCCAGCTGATACTCTTCGACAAAGAAGGCCTGGTGCGCTGTATCGTGCCGCTGATAGCTCTCGCACAATGCGCGCACATCACCACCGGCGCAGAAGCCTTTCTCCCCGGCGCCACGCAGCACTACCACATACACACTTGCATCCTCGGCCCACTCCGCCAGGCGCTTGCTCAGCACGCGTACCATGTCCAGCGTGAGTGCGTTGACGCCAGAAGGGCGGTTTAACGTGAGGTAGCCAACGTGGTTGCGCACCTCGCTCAAAACCGATGTGCTAACCGTACTGGCCTCCTGGCCTTGAGCGTAAACAGCCTGTGCAGACATTCGCAAAGTCCCTGCTTGTTGTTTGGGGGCGAGCCCGCCGAATACTGAATGCTGGGATGGAGGGCATCCTGACAGGCACCCCAGCGCGCTTCAACGGGCATCCGTGCAGCACAGGCCTGCGTTTTTGCGCCCTGGCTAGCCACCTGTTTCAGACCGGATCCTATTCCTTTCGTTCGGCCCTTGTCACGGCGTCAGGCCTCAAGCCTGCTCAAAGGGAACCTTTGACGGCGGATCGCCCATGGGCGGGCTTCCCGCAGGCGTATCTGGGTCGCCTACAGGCTCGCCTGAAGGAAGCGGCGGCTCATCGATATTAGGGTCTGGTATATCCAGCGGTTCAGGCAAGGGCAGGGACATTTTGAACGCCTCTACATTAGGTCATACGTATCCAACTTCCAGCTTAGCCTATATGGCTTAGCCACCCTACGGCAGATGAGGGATGAACAGCGCTTGAACTTTCAACCGAGGGTAGCCCTCCGAATTCAAAGGTCACGGCCGGCCGCTTCGGCAATGGTCATCAGTACAAAAGACGCCCACAGGTTAAATGGAGCAAACACGCGATGACGGTGGAACAAACCTTTGAAACCGGCCAAGGGGCCCCCCATGGCGAGCCTGCAGAGCACCGTTTGAGTGTTTCACAGGCCGTGGCCATACCGCGTATCGCCATTGAAGATGTGACCCCGGTGCTGGATGGGGGCGCCTGGCCGGTCAAGTCCTTGCCAGGCCGTGTAATCACCGTAGACGCCAAGGTATTTACCGATGGGCATGACAAGCTGGCTGTAAGGTTGCGCTGGCATAAGCTAGGCAGTGACCAGTGGCACGGCACCCCGATGAAAGACCTGGGCAATGATAGCTGGCAAGCTCAGCTCAGCTTTGATGAAGTAGCGCGGCACAGTTTTATGATCGAGGCCTGGCGCGACGACTTCGCCACCTACCGCTACGAGCTGGAAAAAAAGTATGGCGCGGGCGTTAATGTGGAGCTGGAACTGGAAGAAGGTCGCTTGCATGTGGCCGAGGCTCTTTCCCGCAGCGAGGGCGAATTACGTAACCGCTTGCAGGCGGTACATGACCGCTTCGCCCAACTGGACCTGGACCAGCGCGTGAGCCTTATGCTGGAGCCTGCCACTGCGAAAGCCATGAGCGAGGCAGACAGCCAGCCTTTTCTCAGCCGCAGCCCGGAATACCCTGTCGAGGTGGAGCGCAAGCTCGCAGAATTTGCCAGTTGGTATGAACTATTCCCACGCTCCATCACAGACGACCCCGCTCGCCACGGCACCTTCAATGACGTCCACAGTCGCCTGCCCATGGTCCGCGACATGGGCTTCGATGTGCTGTATTTCACACCCATACACCCTATTGGCCGTGCGCACCGTAAAGGCCGCAACAACTCGTTGAACGCCGGCCCAGATGATGTGGGTAGCCCTTACGCCATCGGCAGCCCTGACGGCGGCCATGAGGCGATTCACCCGCAACTGGGTACCCGTGAAGATTTCCGCAACCTGGTAAAAGCAGCAGCAGACCATGGCCTTGAAATCGCCTTGGACTTTGCCATTCAATGCTCCCAGGATCACCCCTGGCTGCAGCAGCATCCCGGGTGGTTCTCGTGGCGCCCTGACGGCACCATCCGCTACGCGGAAAACCCCCCGAAAAAGTACCAAGACATCGTTAACGTCGACTTTTATGCCAAGGACGCAGTGCCGGCTCTGTGGCAGGAACTCTGCGAAGTGATCTGGGGCTGGGTGCAGGAAGGGGTCAAGATATTCCGGGTAGACAACCCTCACACCAAGCCACTGCCGTTCTGGCAGTGGATGATTGAAGAAATTCGCAGCCGTGACGCAGATGTCATGTTCCTGGCGGAAGCGTTCACCAAGCCTGCAATGATGGCACGCCTGGGCAAGGTAGGTTATAGCCAGAGCTACACCTATTTCACTTGGCGCAACACTAAAGCCGAGCTGCAGCAGTACTTCACGGAACTCAACCAGCCACCATGGTCATTGTGCTACCGCCCCAATTTCTTCGTGAATACACCGGACATCAACCCAACGTTCCTGCATGAAAGCGGTCGCCCAGGGTTCTTGATTCGCGCTGCGTTGGCTACCATGGGCTCAGGGCTGTGGGGCATGTACTCCGGCTTTGAGATATGCGAAGCCGCGCCTATTCCAGGAAAAGAGGAATACCTGGATTCGGAAAAATACGAGATTCGAGTGCGCGACTTCACCCAGCCAGGCAACATCATTGCCGAGATTGCCCAGCTCAACCGTATTCGCCGTCAGAACCCGGCGCTTCAAACGCACCTGGGTACGTCGTTCTACAACGCGTTCAATGACAACATTCTGTATTTTGGCAAGCGCACGCCTGATAAAGAGAACTTTATTCTGGTGGCGATCAACCTCGACCCCTATAACACACAAGAGGCTCAATTCGAGCTGCCGTTGTGGGAGCTTGGGCTTGACGACCATGCGACGGTCAATGGTGAGGACCTGATGACCGGCCACCGGTGGACCTGGCACGGCAAAACCCAATGGACCCGCCTGGAGCCGCACATGCCCTTCGGCATCTGGCGCCTGGAAAAGATTTCTGTCTGACAGGTACGCATAAATGGCCAAGAAAGCACCCGAAGCGTTCCTAAACGACCCGCTCTGGTACAAAGATGCGGTTATCTACCAGGTCCACGTAAAGTCGTTTCACGATTCTAATAATGACGGCATAGGGGACTTTCCTGGCCTGATCGCCAAGCTCGACTATATTGCCGAACTGGGCGTGAACACCATCTGGCTGCTGCCGTTCTACCCTTCACCCCGGCGAGACGATGGGTACGACATTTCCGAATACAAGGCCGTGCACCCCGACTACGGCACCATGGCGGACGTACGCCGGTTTATTGCCGAAGCGCATCGGCGAGGCTTGCGGATCATCACCGAGTTGGTCATCAACCACACGTCAGACCAGCACCCCTGGTTCCAGCGGGCGCGCAAGGCGAAGAAGGGGTCCCGTGCGCGTGACTTCTACGTGTGGTCTGATGACGATACCCGCTACGACCAGACCCGAATCATTTTCCTCGATACGGAAAAATCCAACTGGACCTGGGACCCCGTGGCAGGGCAATACTTCTGGCATCGTTTTTATTCCCACCAGCCCGACCTGAACTTCGACAACCCGCAGGTGATGAAAGCGGTGCTCGATGTCATGCGTTACTGGCTGGACATGGGCATAGACGGGCTGCGCCTGGATGCCATTCCCTACCTGATTGAACGCGATGGCACCAATAACGAGAACCTGCCCGAAACCCATAATGTGCTCAAGGCCATCCGTGCCGAGATCGATGCCAATTACCCCGACCGCATGCTGTTGGCCGAAGCCAACCAGTGGCCGGAGGACACCCAGCTCTACTTTGGTGATCGCAAGGGTGACCACGGCGACGAATGCCATATGGCCTTCCACTTCCCGCTGATGCCACGCATGTACATGGCACTGGCTCAGGAAGACCGCTTCCCCATTACGGACATCTTGCGCCAGACGCCGGACATCCCACCCAACTGCCAATGGGCGATCTTCCTGCGCAATCACGATGAACTCACCTTGGAAATGGTGACTGACCGTGAACGTGATTATCTCTGGAACCACTACGCTGCAGACCGCCGCGCCCGTATCAACCTGGGTATTCGCCGGCGCCTGGCACCCCTCCTGGAGCGAGACCGCCGCCGCATCGAACTGCTGAACAGCTTGCTTCTGTCCATGCCAGGCACACCTACCCTGTATTACGGGGATGAAATCGGCATGGGCGATAATATTTACCTAGGCGATCGCGACGGCGTGCGCACGCCGATGCAGTGGTCTGTGGATCGCAACGGTGGTTTCTCACGCGCCAACCCTGCCAGCCTGGTGCTCCCGCCCATCCAGGACCCGCTGTATGGGTACCAGGCCGTGAACGTGGAAACCCAGGCCAGCGACCCGCATTCACTGCTTAATTTCACCCGCAGGCTGCTGGCCGTGCGCAAGCAGCAGCAAGCCTTTGGCCGCGGCAGTTTGAAAATGCTTACCCCTAGCAACCGCCGTATTCTGGCGTACTTGCGTGAATACACCGATGGCAGCGGGAAGGCTGAACAGGTGTTGTGCGTAGCCAACGTGTCACGTGCCGCCCAAGCTGCAGAGCTGGACCTGTCGCAATATGCAGGCATGGTGCCCGTGGAAATGCTAGGTGGTAGCGCGTTTCCACCTATTGGGCAATTGCCGTTCCTGCTGACCTTGCCACCCTATGCGTTTTACTGGTTCCTGCTGGCACCCGAAAATCAAATGCCCAGCTGGCACGTGGAGGCTGCACAACCTATGCCCGATTTTGAAACTCTGGTATTAAAAAAACGAATGGATGAACTGCTGGAAGAGCAGGCGCGGCATACCCTCGAACAGAGCACTCTGGTTCAGTACCTACCAAAGCGTCGCTGGTTCGCTGGCAAGGGCAGCGCCATCGACAGCGTTCGCCTGGCCTACGGCGTACGTTTCAGCGCCTTGCCCAACCCAGTGTTGTTCAGCGAGATCGAGGTCACCAGCGAAGGTAACGTCAGCCGTTACCAGTTCCCGTTCGGGTTCCTTCCTGAAGAGCAAGCCTCCAGTGCGTTGCCTCAACAACTGGCCCTGTCGCGCCTGCGCCGCAACAACCGCGTCGGGCTTTTAACCGATGCTTTCGTGCTGGAGAGCTTCATCCGAGCGGTGGTCAAAGCCTTGAGCGCGGATACTATATTGCCATGTGGCGAAGGTGACCTGTACTTCACGCATACAGCGCACATGGACGCCCTGGCGCTTCCTGAAGAGCCAGCGATTCGCTATCTGTCGGCAGAGCAGTCCAATAGCTCGGTAGTGATCGACGGCAGGGTCGTGCTTAAAATGATTCGTAAAGTGAGTGGGGGCATTCACCCAGAGCTGGAGATGGGCGCCTTCCTTACCGCTGCCGGTTACCAGAACATCTCGCCATTGATGGGCTCAGTGGTTCGCAAGGACGACACCGGTACACCGCATCTACTCATGATTGCGCAGGGCTACCTGAACAATCAGGGCGACGCCTGGGAGTGGACTCAAAACAACCTGGAGCGTGCAGTACGAGATGAACTGGAGGCTACCCGTTCGGAGCAGGCGCAGCATTACAACGCTTTGGAAGAACTGAAAGCCTTTGCAGCCATGTTGGGGCAGCGCTTGGGCGAGATGCACGTAGCGTTGGCCGGTAATACAGATAACCCAGACTTCGCTGCCAGGCCAAGTGATGAAAAAGATGCGGCGGCATGGAGCAAAAGCATCAAGGCACAGGTCGAACGCGCGTTGTACCTGTTAGAACAGCACAAGGACAGCTTCACGGATGACGCCTTACCTAAAGTGGACGAGTTGCTGGGCCGCCGCGATGCGCTGCTTGCGCAAGTGGATAGCCTTGCCCAGCGCGCTGTCGGCGGCTTGGTAATGCGTGTGCATGGCGACCTTCACCTAGGCCAGGTATTGGTCGTACAGGGTGATGCCTACCTGATCGACTTCGAAGGCGAGCCTGCCCGGCCTCTCGAAGAGCGCCGCGGCAAGTACAGCCCCTACAAAGACGTCAGCGGCGTGTTGCGTTCGTTTGACTACGCTGCTGCCATGGCGGTGCGTAGCGCGCAGGCTGTGGACAGCTCAAACGAAGCCACCGAGGCTCGCCAACGCGTTGCCGCTCGCTACCTCACCCAAGCCTGCCAGGCTTTTGTCCACGCCTATGGGGCTGCAAGTGCCTCGCTGGCCCATGCCTGGCAACACGCTGAGGGCGAGCGCGCCGCACTTCAATTGTTCAGCCTGGAAAAGGCTGCCTACGAAATTGCATACGAAGCCGAGAATCGCCCGAGCTGGCTTGCCGTGCCATTGCACGGCCTGTTCGGGCTGCTGGCTACCAACGGAGATACCGCATGAATGCGCAACACGGACAGGGCCACGGCCTAAGCGTATTTCCGCCAGAAGCGGACATACAGGCGCTGGTACGCGCGGAGCATCGCGACCCCTTCGCTGTGTTGGGCCCCCACTGGCAGGGAGACCAAGGCCGTGTGGTACGCGCCTACCTGCCCCATGCCATGCGTGTGGAGCTTGTAGGGGAGCACGACGAGGCGCCTCGGGCATCGCTGGAAGAGCATGCCTCGGTGCCAGGGTTCTTCGCAGGTCAGCTTCAGGGTGAAGAAGGCTATCGTTTGAAGATCCAATGGGCTACCGGCGTGCAAGTGTGCCACGACCCCTATAGCTTTGAGGAGCAATTGGGTGAGATGGACCTGTACCTGTTTGCTGAAGGTAACCACCGTAACCTCAGCGACGCCATGGGCTCGCAAGTTATCAGCGTAAATGGCGTGGACGGCGTACGGTTCTCGGTGTGGGCACCCAATGCGCGCCGCGTTTCGGTAGTTGGCCACTTCAATGGTTGGGACGGTCGCCGCCACCCTATGCGCCAGCGTCATCCCAGTGGCGTATGGGAGCTTTTCATCCCTGCGCTAGGTGAAGGCGAAGTCTATAAATATGAAGTATTAGGCCAGCACGGCGTACTGCCACTCAAGGCTGACCCGCTGGCACGGTGGACTGAGCTTCCCCCGGCGACCGGTTCGCGTGTAGCGACGCGCCTGCGCCATGAATGGAATGACCAGGCTTGGATGAGCGGCCGCCAATCGCAAGCAGGGCTGGACAAGCCACTGTCCATCTATGAGCTTCATGCCGGGTCCTGGATGGTGGAAACCAATGAAGCTGGCGAAGTCAGCCGCCAATACCGCTGGGGGGAGCTGGCCGAGCGCCTGATTCCTTACGTGCAGCAGTTGGGGTTCACCCACATCGAGCTGATGCCCATCATGGAGCACCCGTTTGGTGGCTCGTGGGGTTACCAGTTGCTGTCACAGTTTGCCCCTTCGGCACGCTATGGCGAACCTGACGAGTTGGCTGCCTTCGTCGATGCCTGCCACCAGGCCAATATAGGTGTGATTCTGGACTGGGTGCCTGCGCATTTCCCTACCGATGAACATGGCTTGGCACGCTTCGACGGCACCGCACTGTACGAGTATGACGACCCGCGTGAAGGCTTCCACCAGGATTGGAACACGCTGATCTACAACCTGGGCCGCACCGAAGTACACGGGTTCATGATTGCTTCGGCCCTTCACTGGCTCAAGCACTACCACATCGACGGCCTGCGGGTGGATGCTGTCGCCTCGATGCTCTATCGGGATTACTCGCGCAAGCATGATGAATGGGTACCGAACCGGTTCGGCGGGCGTGAGAACCTCGAAGCCATCGATTTTCTTCGCCACTTGAATGATGTGGTCGCCAGTGAAACGCCTGGTGCCATGGTCATTGCGGAGGAATCCACTTCTTGGCCGGGTGTCACTGCCCCCACTCAGGAAGGTGGCCTTGGGTTTTCCTACAAGTGGAACATGGGGTGGATGCACGACACCCTTCACTACATGGAGAACGACCCGATTCATCGCCAGCATCACCACAGCGAGTTGAGCTTTGGCTTGGTGTACGCGTGGTCAGAGCGGTTCGTACTGCCGATCTCTCATGATGAGGTGGTCCACGGCAAGCATTCACTGATTGATAAGATGCCTGGGGATCGCTGGCAGAAGTTCGCCAACCTGCGTGCCTACCTGGCGTTCATGTGGACACATCCTGGCAAGAAGCTATTGTTCATGGGGTGTGAGTTCGGGCAGTTCCGCGAGTGGAACCATGACCATCAGTTAGACTGGTACCTGACGCAGTATTCGGAGCACAAGGGTGTGCAACAGGCTGTCAGCGACCTGAACCGGCTTTACCGCAGCGAGCCCGCACTGCACGAACAGGATTGCGTGCCAGAAGGCTTCCAGTGGGTGATTGGCGATGACACAGCCAATAGCGTATTTGCCTACCTGCGACTGAGTCGAAAAGGGGAGCCGCTGCTAGTGGTCGCCAACTTTACCCCCGTGCCGCGTGAAGGCTACCGCATCGGCGTACCCGAGGCTGGCTTATGGGAAGAGGCATTCAACAGTGATGCTGAAACCTATGGCGGTTCCAATGTAGGTAATGGCGGTGGGGTGATGGCAGAGGATATCGAAAGCCATGGCCAGCCTCAGTCCCTGAGCCTGAAACTCCCGCCTTTGGGCGTACTCATCCTTCAGCCACAAGCTTCTAAGTTGGCGCGGTCGGCGGCAGAATAACCCTTGAAGCCCAGGGCTTGCCTGTAAAGGACAAACCTGGGCGTTCTTTTCGGTTAAAGGTGAACTTCAACCGCCAACGGCAGGTGGTCGGACAGGTGCGTCCAGGGCTTGGTGCCTAGAATGCGCGGATCGTGACTGGTGGCATTGCGCAGGTAGATGCGGTCCAGGCTCAAAAGTGGGAAGCGCGCTGGGTAGGTTTTCGGTAGCTTGCCTAAGTTGTGCTCAAAGGCCTCATGCAAGTCCCCATAACGGCTGAGAGT
>Ga0268349_1000155_pt1 | contig 12837 bp, 2 predicted proteins | sample G5R2_MAIN_18SEP2_FD_190164 | JGI IMG/M metagenome (GOLD analysis project Ga0268349, IMG submission 190164) | Phyllosphere microbial comminities from switchgrass, GLBRC, Michigan, United States - G5R2_MAIN_18SEP2017_LD1 | ecosystem: Host-associated > Plants > Phyllosphere > Phylloplane/Leaf...
CTAGAAGCCTATAACAAGTTTGTGAATACCAGCGACATCGATGGTCGCGATGCCTCTATCTACGCTACGGACGGTAAAGGCTTTGAAATCGGCGACAAAAAGAGCATTGCCGCCGAGGCTCTCAAACAGGGCGTGATCAAGAACCTGGATGACACTATCCCTGGCTGGTACGACGGCTCCACGGCTGAAATGCAGAAGGGCGGCGCCTTCCTGGAACAGCAATTGGGCACAGGCGATACATATATCCACCCTAATGACGACCAGCTTGGGCAAGGCAAGAACCCCATGCGCAGCTCCAACTCCATGAGCCTGGATGTGACGTTCGGCAAAGCATGACCTTCAGGGGCCACGTTGCGTGAGTACTGGGCATAAGGGGCTGGCATGGGGGTTCTGTACTGGAGCAAACCGTAACAGGAGACACCCATGATCACCCCTTACCGTATTCACATCCCCGAAGAGCGCCTGGCGGTGATCGCTGACAAGGTCGCCGCCTTCGATTGGGGCCAGATGCCGGACGCTGGTGGATGGACGGCGGGCGTGGGCCTAGCGGACCTTCGGCGCCTTGTAGACTACTGGCGCACCGCGTTCGACTGGCGAGCGGTAGAGGCGCGCCTGAACCAGTTGCCCCATTTCACCACCGTGATTGATGGCGAAACCCTCCACTTCATCCATGTAACAGGGGACGGCAGTAAACCCCCCCTGCTGTTACTTCATGGCTGGCCTGGGTCGTTCATTGAGTTCGAAACGCTGCTTGAACCGCTGACAGCCGATGGCCATGACGTGATTGTACCGTCCCTGCCGGGGTATGCCTTTTCCACGCCCATTACCGGTGTGCTGGGGCCTCGGCGCACCGCAACGCTTATGCACGAACTGATGGCCCGTGTGTGTGGCCACCAGCGCTTCGTTGTACAGGGCGGGGACTGGGGATCGTTTATCGCCGGCTGGATGGCCTACGACCGACCCGAGCGGCTGCTAGGGCTGCACCTCAACATGGCCAACCTGGCGGCCGAAGGCACCCAGGCCAGCACGCCCGAGGAGCAGGCATTTTTCAAGGCCCAGGCGCTGATGAGAGAGGAGGAAACAGGTTACGGCCACCTGCAGCGGACTCGCCCGCAAACCCTTGGCGTGGCCTTGGCGGACAGCCCGGTGGGCGCTGCGGCCTGGATACTGGAAAAATGCGGCAAGTGGGCGGACCTGCCCAAGAACGCCCAAGGTGACCCAGACCTGTGGAGCGGGTTCACCGAAGAACAATTGCTCACCAACATCATGCTGTATGTGGCGCCCTCGGCCATGGTCACCGCCACCTGGCTCTACCACGGGCGGCAACTGGAAGGCTCCGGCGTGTTTCCCCCTGGCACGCGCATCACCGTGCCCATGGCCTTTGCAGCCTTTCCTGACCCAGTGTTTGCGCCACCGCCCCGCACGTACGTGGAGAAAACCTTCAATGTGGTGCAGTGGAACGACATGCCCGCAGGGGGCCATTTCGCAGCGTGGGAGCAGCCTGCGTTGATGCTGGCCGGCGTACGCCGATTTATCGCAACCCTGACCAGTCAGGTAGGGAAGGCGATGTAGCGTGTAGCAATAACCTTATAACTTTTGTAAGTAAAATTTCATAATTCGTTTGCTCGGATCACAAAAAACATGGTTATTTAGTTGTATCACGTGTACCGGGCCACAAGCCGGGTGCCGATCGATCGCTAGGCATACTCACATGCCGCGATCACAGCCGAACGGGTCCACCCTGGCGCTGATACCCGCGCGGGCCGTACCCGGTCGTTGACCCTCCAACGAAAGGGAAAGTCTTGCATGATCATGTGGTATGCAATGGTTGCTGTCATGAACGTTGGGGCAATGTTCCCCGCGCACTTCAACGATCCCCAGGCCCACGCACGTCCCCAACCACCTTCCTACCCCCGCGCAGGTCTTGTACCGGCCGCATCGTCGCCTTGACACCCCTTTGTCGCTTGCCAAGCGGCACCCCCTGAAGCACTGCCCCAATACGCCTAACAACAAAAAACAATTGTTCTAGACGGGATACGCCATGCTCGACCGTTTTTCCTCGCGTGGGACATTGCTGTCCCGCACAGACACGCTCGCCCCTGAATCCACTGACCACGCCTCAACAGGCACACTGACCACCTGGCGTGAACGGCTTGCACGGGCCCCCGTGGTGCTGAGCTTGCCCACGGATCACCCGCGGCCTGCTCAGCAAACGCACAGCCGTTCGACCCTGGAATTTACCGTGGGGGCGCCGCTGCGCTTGGGCCTGGAACAGCTCAGTCAGCGGCAGGGCGTCACACTGGGGGTTACCTTGCTGGCGGCCTGGGGCGCATTGCTGGCGCGTTTGGCGGGGCAAACCGAGGTGGTGATAGCCACTGAGCCCAGCGGTGAAAGCCATACCCTTGCAGTGCCGCTGTCAGTGGCGGGCGACCCGCAGGGGCCTGTGGTGGCTCGGATGCTGGCCCACGCGCGCGAGGCGGTTGCCCAGGCCGATCAACACCAGCGCCTACCCTTCGATCAATGGGTCGGCGCGCTGGGCATCGCCCTCAGCCCGGCGTATGCCCCCCTGGCCCAGGCGGGTTTCCAATGGCGTGAGTCGGGCGGCACAGGTGTGGAGGAAGCGCAGGCAGGCCTGGACCTAAACCTAGCGGTGTCAAACGTTCATGCAGGCCTTGAATGCCAGTTGCGGTACAACCCAGCGCTGTTCACGCCGGCTACGGTAGAGCGCTTCGCGGGCTATTGGCGCACGCTATTGGCGGGCATGGTTGCCGAGCCGGACCGTTCAGTGATGGCGCTGACGCTACTCGACAACGCCGAGTATCAACAACGGGTGTATGCCGCCAATGCCCGGCAGTTGCCCTTTGACGCGCACCTGTGCCTCCATGGGTTATTCGAAGCCCAGGCGGCGCGCCAGCCCGACGCGGTGGCCGCGCGCTTCGGCGAGCAGGTGTTGAGCTACGGAGTGCTCAATGCGCAGGCCAACCGGCTGGCCCATTACCTGCGCAGCCTGGGTGTAGGGCCAGACACCCGTGTGGGGCTGTGCCTGGAGCGATCCCTGGACATGCTGGTAGGGCTGTTGGCCGTGCTCAAGGCAGGGGGCGCCTATGTACCCTTGGACCCCACCTACCCACAAGCGCGGCTGGCCCACATGCTGGCCGACAGTGCCGCGCCCGTGGTGCTGACCCAGCGCGCTGTCCGCCGCCCTCTAGAGAGCGCCTTGACGGTCGCCGAACTGGCGCCCTCAGTGCTTGAGCTGGGCGACACGCACCTGTGGGCAGGCCAGGCCACCACCAATCCCGACCCCCAGGCCGTGGGCCTGACGTCGCGCCATTTGGCCTATGTGATCTACACCTCCGGCTCCACCGGCACTCCCAAAGGGGTATTGGTGGAGCATCAGGGCCTGGTGGCAGTCAGCGCGGCCTGGGCCGAGCTATACCCCTTGGCCCAGCCGCTTAACCACCTGCAGATGGCAGGCTTTTCCTTCGATGTGTTCAGTGCCGACGTGATCCGTTCACTGTGCTTTGGCGGCACCTTGGTCATGTGCCCGGCCGCGACGCTGCTGGACCCGCCCGCCTTGTACCAGTTGCTGGTGACCCAGCGCATTGGCTTTGGGGACTTCGTGCCTGCCGTGCTTAACCCCTTGCTGGCCTGGCTGGAAGACAGCGGCCATGACCTGGCCTTCATGCGCACCCTGGTGTGCGGTTCGGATGTCTGGACGGCCCATAGCGCTGCCCGCCTGCGCCGGCTGTGCAGCCCCCAAGCGCAGATCGTGCAGGCCTATGGCGTAACCGAAGCCAGCATTGACAGTGCCTGCTACGAGGTGGGCCCCGCGGGGAGTGACGAGGGCGTGCTGCCCATCGGCCAGGCACTGCCCAATACCCGGCTCTATGTTCTGGATGCCCTGGGCGCCCCTGTACCCACCGGGGTCACGGGCGAGCTGTACATCGGTGGCGTGGGTGTGGCACGGGGTTACCTCAACCTCCCGGCTCTCACGGCCGAGCGCTTTGTCGACAACCCCTTTGTGCCTGGTGAGCGCCTCTACCGCAGTGGTGACCTGGCCCGCTGCCGCATCGATGGCAACCTAGAGTTTCTGGGCCGAAATGACTTTCAGGCCAAGCTGCGGGGGCTTCGCCTGGAGCTGGGCGACATCGAGGCTCAGCTGGCCCAGTTGCCCGGCATCGCCCAATGCCTGGTGCTGCTGCGCGAGGACATACCGGGTGAGCAGCGCCTGGTGGCCTACTACCGGGAGCGCGTAGGTGCTGGCTTGACCCCAGGCAGCCTGCGCCAGCAGCTGGCGGCTCAGTTGCCGGGTTACATGGTGCCAGCAGCCTACGTTGGCCTGGCGGCCATGCCCTTGACGGCCAACGGCAAGCTGGATCGCACGGCCTTGCCTGTGCCGAATGCAGAGGCGTTCGAACAACGGGCGTATGCCGCGCCTGAAGGCGAGCTGGAAACGGCCTTGGCGGCCATCTGGGCTGAGGTGCTAGGCACGGATCGCGTAGGCCGGGACGACCATTTCTTCGACCTGGGCGGCCACTCGCTGCTGGTGATGCGCGTGCTGGCCCATGTGCGGCAGCACCTGCACGCGCAGGTGTCCCCAGCGGCCTTGTTCACCGCACCCACCTTGCAGGCGTTCGCCCAGCACGTGGCTGAGGGGCTGAACGCTGTGCAGGCGGATACCTCCACCACGGCTGCGATCCCCCGTATCGACGCCCAAGGCCCCCAACCCTTGTCCTCTGCCCAGGAGCGGCTGTGGTTCCTGGCCCAGCTGCAGGGTGGGAATGCGGCGTACCACATGCCCCTGAACCTGCGGTTACGTGGCGTTCTGCACCCGCCAGCCTTGGAAGCGGCCTTCGGGCAGTTGATCGCCCGCCATGAGGCCCTGCGCACACGCTTTATCGCGGTCGAAGGGGAAGGGCGCCAGTGTGTCGAGCCGGCAGCCGGGTTCACGTTACCGCTGCTCGACCTGAGCGAACAGGCCGACGCCCCGGCGCAGTTGCAGGCGCACATGGCCAAGCACACGGATGCGCCGTTCGACCTGGCCCAGGGGCCGTTGCTTCGTGCCTGCCTGGTACGGCTGGCGGCTGACGAACACGTGCTGTTGCTGACCCAGCACCACATCATCTCCGATGGCTGGTCGGTGGGTGTGCTCACACGGGAGCTGGGCCTGCTCTACGAAGCCGCCCTGGAGGGGCGCGAGGCTGACGTGGCGCCGCTGCCCCTGCGTTATGTGGATTACGCCGCCTGGCAACGGCATTGGCTCACCGGCAGCGAGCTTGAGCGCCAGGTGGCGTACTGGCGCCAGGCGTTGGCCGGCGCACCGGTGCTGCTAGACCTGCCCACCGACCATAAGCGCCCACCGGCCCAGAATTTCCAGGGCGGCTTCGTGCCGCTGGTTTTGGACCGGGCGCTGACCGCGCAGCTCAAGGCCCTGTGCAAGGCTCAGGGCGTCACCTTGTTCATGGCGCTGCTGGCAGGGTGGTCGCTGGTGCTGGCGCGGCTGGCTGGCCAGGCCGACGTGGTGATCGGTGTGCCCTCGGCCAACCGCACGCAACCTGAGCTAGAGGGGCTGCTGGGGTTCTTTGTGAACACCCTGGGCCTGCGCATGACGCATAAGGGCACACCCTCTGTCCGTGAATGGCTGCACCAGGCGCGGCAGGTGGCGCTGGAAGCCCAGGCCCATCAGGTGCTGCCCTTCGAGCAGGTGGTGGAAGCGCTCAACCCACCGCGCAGCCTGGCCCATAGCCCTGTGTTCCAGGTGCTGTTCGCCTGGGAGCAGGATCAAGGCCCAGGCCTGGCCTTGACGGGGCTGGAGGTCACTCCGGTGGCCACCGAGCACCGGGTGGCCAAGTTCGACCTGCAGCTGGCGCTGAGCGAACGCGATGGGCAGATTACCGGGGGCCTTGAATACGCCTCCAGCCTGTTCGAACCCGCCAGCGTCGTGCGCTTTGGCGACTGTCTCACGCGCGTGTTGACCCAGATGGTCGAGGACGCCCAGCGACCTGTGTCCGCTTTGGACCTGCTCGGCGCCGAACAGCGGCACCAGGTGCTGTACGGGTGGAACGCTACCGAGGCGGAACCTGGTCACAGCTGCCTGGCCACCTTTGAGGCCGTGGCCGAGCAGGCCCCCGATGCAGTGGCGTTGATTGCAGGCCAGGCGCAGTGGCGCTATGGGGAGCTGGACCGTGCCGCCAACCGCCTGGCTCATCAGTTGGTGAGCTTGGGCGTCGGCCCTGAACAGTGCGTGGGCATCAGCCTGGAACGCTCGCCGGCCATGGTGATCGGAGTACTGGCCATTCTCAAGGCGGGTGGCGCCTACGTGCCGTTCGACCCTGCTTACCCCCGTGACCGCTTGGCCTTCATGTTCAGCGACGCGGCACCCAAGGTGGTGCTGACCCAGGCCAGCCTGTGCGACCTGTTGCCCATCGATAACGTCAGCGCCTCGGTTGAAGTGCTGTGCCTGGACCGTGATGCGAGTGCCTGGGCCCATCAGCCCGCCAGCCGCCCTGAGGTGACCGTTGGGCCTGCCCACTTGGGGTATGTGCTCTACACCTCCGGCTCCACCGGCCAGCCCAAAGGCGTGGCCCACACCCGTGCCGCGCTGGATAACCTGATTGCCTGGCAACTGAGCCAGGCGCCTACGCCGCCGCCTCGGCGCGTATTGCAGTTTGCGTCGCTGAACTTCGATGTGTCCTTCCAAGAGATCTTCAGCACCCTGTGCCAAGGCAGTACCTTGGTGCTAATGACCGAAGCCAGCCGCAAGGACCTGGCCGCATTGCCCAGCACCCTGGTCAGCGAAGGCGTGGAACGTGCCTTTCTGCCGTTCGCCGTGCTGCAGCAACTGGCTGCACTGGGTGACACCTTCACGCCCGCGGCAGGCTGCGAGATCATCACCGCCGGCGAAGCGCTCCAGGTCAACGAGGGATTACGTGCGTTCGTGCGTGGCTTGGGCGGCCGCTTCCTGCATAACCAATACGGGCCTACTGAAACCCATGTGGTGAGCCAGTTCAGCCTGGCGTGCGAAGCGGCTGACAGCTGGCCCGAGTCACCCCCCATTGGCCGGCCCATCGCCAATGCGCGCTTGTACGTGCTGGATACCTTGCTGGAACCGGTGCCCATCGGGGTGGCCGGTGAACTGTACATCGGCGGTGCCTGCCTGGCGCGGGGCTACCTTAACCGGCCTGAGCTGACGGCCGAGCGTTTCCTGCCCGATCCGTTCAGCCACACCCCCGGCGCCCGGATGTACCGCAGTGGCGACCTGGCACGGTGGCTGGCCGAGGGCAACGTGCAGTACCTGGGCCGCGTGGACCATCAAGTGAAGGTACGGGGCTTGCGTGTGGAACTGGGCGAGATCGAAAGCCTGCTGCAACGCCAGCCAGGGGTGCGTGAAGCAGCCGTACTGCAGCGTGAGGATGTGCCCGGTGACCCGCGCCTGGTGGCTTACGTGGTGGGAGACGTGGAAGGGCACACCTTGCGTGCTGCACTGGCGCAGCACCTGCCTGAGCCCATGCTGCCCAGCGCCTGGATGTTCCTGGCGCAGTTGCCACTGACTGGCAACGGCAAGGTGGATCGCCGTGCGCTTCCCGCGCCGGAGCGTGCGGCCGGGGCCGACTATGTGGCCCCCATCAATGAGTGCGAACAGCAGATGGCGCAGATCTGGGCCGACGTGCTCAAGCGCGAGCGGGTAGGCCGGGAAGACCATTTCTTCGAGCTGGGCGGGCACTCGTTGCTGGCCACGCGCATGGTCTACGCCATCAACCAGCGCCTGGGCGGGCAGGTGGCCTTGAGCGACCTGTTCGAAGCCCCGATCCTCAAGGACCTGGCCGCCCGCGTGGCCGCACGCCCAGCGGGTGACGCCCACTTGGAGGCGACGTTCGAGCTGGTGCCAGACCCCCACAACCGCCATGCGCCGTTCCCCCTGACCGATATTCAGCAGGCCTACTGGTTCGGAAGAGAAGCCAGCGTTGGGCTGGGTGGGGTAAGTGCCCATGGTTATGAAGAACTGCGTATGCCCGGCCTTGACCTGGACCGGTTCGAACGCGCGTTGAACCGGATGATCCAGCGGCACGACATGCTGCGTGTGGTGTTTCGCAGCGACGGCACCCAACAGGTGCTGGCCGACGTGCCTGAGTACCGCCTGCCACGCCATGACCTGCGGGGGCTGCCCGCCGAAGTGGCGCGGCAGGCCCTGGAGGCCACGCGCCAGCGCCAGTCGCACCAGGTGCTGGACGCCAGCTGCTGGCCCCTGTTCGAGTTTGCCGTCACGCTGCTTGATGACGGCATCACCCACCTGCACATCAGCCTGGACGCGCTGATTGTGGACGCCGCCAGCACCCAGATTCTGGCCCGTGAACTGATGGCATGCTATGCCGACCCGGCCTGCGCGCTGGTGCCGCCAGGCTTGACCTTCCGCGACTACGTGCTGGCCGAGCAGTACCTGCGCCAAGGCCCTCGCTACGAGCGCGCACTGGCGTATTGGCGGGAGCGTGCTGCCACCCTGGCGCCCGCGCCTGAGCTGCCCCAGGTAAGGCAGCCCGAAAGCCTGACGAACCCGCATTTCACGCGGCGCGACCGTGAGCTATCAGCGGCACAGTGGTCGCAGCTCAAAGCGGTGGCCAAGCAGTTCGCGGTCACCCCGTCGGTGATGCTGCTCACGGCGTTCAGCCAGGTGCTGGCGCTGTGGAGCCGACAGCCGCGCTTTACCCTCAGCCTGCCCTTGTTCAACCGCCTGCCGCTGCACGCGGACGTGGACGCGATCATCGGCGACTTCACGTCCGTGGCCTTGCTGGAAGTCGCCATCGACGGCACGGCCAGCTTCAGCGACAACGCCTGGAGTGTTCAGGCGCGGTTGTGGCAAGCCATGGACCATGCGGTGGTGAGCGGGGTAAAGGTGCTGCGCGAGCTGTCCCAGGCCCGTGGTGTGCAACAAAGCGCATTGCCGGTGGTGTTTAACAGCACCTTGTCCGAGGCCGCTCCGGAACTGGCCGAATTCAACCTGGCAGATGCCCTGAACGCGACCCCCGTCCACAGCATCACCCAAACCCCCCAAGTGTGGCTGGACCATACCTTGCTGGAGCTGGAAGGGCGCTTGCTGTTCAACTGGGACAGCATCGACGAACTCTTCCCACACGGCCTGATGGACGCGATGTTCGGCGCCTACAACCACGTGCTCGATCAACTGGCCGATCCGACCAACTGGTTGGCCAGCACGCCCCACCTGTTGCCGGTGGCACGGCTGCCAGAGCCTGAAGCACTACCAGCTGCCGGCCCGTTGATGCATGACCTGTTCGAGCACCAGGCCCTGCGCACGCCTGAAGCGCTGGCAGTGGCAGACTCTCTGCGGTCATTGACCTATGGCCAGTTGCGCCAGGAGGCCCGGCACCTGGGGGCCCGCTTGCAGGCTGCAGGTGTGGCGCCAGGTGAGCGGGTGGCCGTGACCATGGTACGGGGGTGGGAACAGGTCGCAGGCACACTGGGAATTCTCTATGCCGGTGCCGCCTACCTGCCGCTGGACCCTACGTTGCCGGCCCAACGCAAGCACCAGATCTGCGAGCGGGCTGGCGTACGGTGGGTGGTGACGCAACCGTGGTTACTCGACGAGCGGGACGGGTTGGAGGCGGTGTCATTCATGGCCGTCACGCCGCTGAGTGGGGGCCATGACGACGTTCAAGGGCCGGCCTTGCAGCCGGTCTGCCTGCCGCCGGAAGCCCTGGCCTATGTGATCTACACCTCGGGCTCCACTGGCCAGCCTAAAGGCGTGGCCATCGACCACCGGGGCGCGGTCAATACCCTGCTGGACATCAACCAGCGATTTGCCGTAGGGCCTACGGACCGGGTGCTGGCCATTTCTTCCCTCAGCTTTGACCTGTCGGTGTATGACTTTTTCGGCACCCTGGCAACCGGTGCGGCCGTGGTGGTGCTAGACCCTCAACTGGCGCTGGACCCCGCCCATTGGCAGGCATTGATTCAGCAGCACAGGGTGACACTGTGGAACTCGGTGCCCGCCCTGTTCGGCATGTGGCTGGAGTACCTGGAAAGCCAGGGCGCTACGCCGCCGCCCAGCCTGCGCCTAGTGATGATGTCCGGGGACTGGATTCCCCTGACCTTGCCATCGCGCGCCTGGGCCCTGAACCCTCAATGGCAGCTGATCAGCCTAGGTGGCGCCACTGAGGCGTCGATCTGGTCCATCTATTACCCCATCCAGCGCATGGACCCCGCGTGGCGCAGCGTCCCCTATGGCAAGGCCCTCGACCATCAGCGCTTCTACGTGCTGGACGATGCCCTACAGGCCCGGCCAGCCTGGGTGCCGGGGCAGCTGTATATCGGGGGTGTCGGCCTGGCACAAGGGTACTGGCAAGACGAGGCGCTCAGCGCGGCCAGTTTCTTCCCCCACCCATTGACCGGGGAGCGCCTGTACCGCACTGGTGACCTGGGGCGCCTGCTGCCCGATGGCAACATCGAGTTCCTGGGCCGCGAGGACAACCAGGTGAAGGTGCAGGGGTACCGCATTGAATTGGGCGAGATCGAAGCCGTGCTCAACCGCCACCCTGGTGTGGACAGCGCGGTAATAAGGGTGCTGGGCCAGGCCCTGGAAGAAAAACGCCTGGCCGGTTATGTGCTCAGGGCCGACCCGTTGTTGCAGGCTGCGGACCTGACCCAGTACCTGCGGGCCACACTGGCCCCCTATATGGTGCCGCGCGTGTTCACATTCGTGGAGGCCTGGCCCCTGTCGGCCAACGGCAAGGTAGACAAGAAGCGCCTGCCTGAACCGGCCGCGGCGGCGTTCGAGGCTGAGCAGGGTAGCACTGTGCTGGTCGTGGAGGGCGAGGACGAGCAGCAACTGGTGGCCATCGTGCAGTCGGTGCTCAAGCAGGCGGCTATTGCAGCGGATGCCAACCTGCTCAGCCTGGGCGCCACCTCCATCGACATCGTGCGCATCAGCAACGCCCTGTCCAGCGCGTTGGGGTTCCGGCCTCACGTGGCCCAACTGCTGGCCCAACCCACCCTGCACCACCTGCTGGCGCTGTACCGGTCACGTCCCCAACAGGAGGTTGCCGGTGGGGCTACGCCGCCAGCCTTGCCCATCGTCGACACCGTGATCGAAGACCCTCAACAGCGTGCCACCTTCAAGGCCGAGCAGCGTGGCCGACGCCGGTTCGAGGGTGGGCCGGAGGGAATAGCCTTGGGGTTGCCCGCCACGGCGGGCTTCGCTCAGCGTTACAGCCACTACCGCTCCGTGCGCCAGTACGCACAACAGCCCGTAGCCCCCCAGGCGTTGGCCGGGCTGCTGGCGCCGCTGGCTCAAGGCCGCCTGAACGAGGCAGTGAAGTACCAGTTCCCGTCTGCCGGTGGGCTGTACCCCTTACAGACGTACCTGTACTTCAAGCCGGGGCAGGTGGAAGGCTTCGAAGGCGGTGCGTACTACTACGACCCGTGCGGCCATCGCCTGGTGGCCTTGAACCCCAGCACCCTGGACCCCGACGTGTACGACTATTTCGTCAACCGCCCGGTGTACGAAGGTGCGGCCTTTGCCCTGTTCCTGATCGCTGACATGGCCGCGATCAGCCCGCTGTATGGCGCACGCAGCCGTGACTTCTGCCATATCGAGGCAGGGGCCATAACCCAGTTGCTCATCATGGCCGCTGCAGACCAGGGCCTAGGGCTGTGCGGCATCGGTAGCCTGGAGGAAGACAGCCTGGTGCCGCTGTTCGCCCTAAGCCCCACCCATCAGTTGATCTACGCGATGGTGGGGGGCGTGCGCGGCACCGAGCAGCCAACGGCAACCCGGATAGAAACCTTCATGCCATCCATCCCAACCACAACGCCGGCCCCGACCCTGCCCAGCGACGACAGCGAGATGGAGGAGATCGAGCTATGAACCCCACGCAATTGCTGGAACGTTTTGCCCAACACGGCGCTACCTTGCAGGTGGACGGTGACACCTTGCGCTGCAAGGCCCCCAAAGGCTTTCTGGACGATGCCACCCGCGCCTTGCTCAAAACCCACAAGGCTGCCCTGATGGCGTTGCTCACCGCTCAGCATGAGCACGTGATTACGCCCCGTGAAGGGCCAGGGCCTTACCCGCTGTCATTCTCACAACGGCAGTTATGGTTTCTGGACAGGCTGGAGCCGGGCAACCCCTTCTATAACGTGCCCACCGCTGTGAAGCTCGAAGGCGCACTGGACGCGCCGTTGCTGGCCCGCGCCCTCAACACCTTGGTGAGCCGGCATGAAAGCCTGCGCACCACGTTCCAGGCGGCGGGCGGGGAACCCTGCCAAGTGGTGCACGCGCATTTGCCATTGGCCATGCCCGTGATCGACCTGCGCGACCTATCACCCGCCGAACGAGAACAGGCGGTGGCACGCCGGGTCAGCGAGGCAGCCAAGGCGCCGTTTGACCTGGCCACCGGGCCGCTGTTACGCGCCTCACTGCTGTGGCTGGCGGACGCTCAGTACCTGTGGCTGTACACAGTTCACCACATCATTGCCGATGGCTGGTCCATGGGCCTGCTGTTGCAGGAAACCGCTCAGGTGTACAGCGCCCTGGCCGCGGGCACCGCACCTCAGCTGCCACCTTTGCCGGTGCAGTACGCCGACTATGCCACCTGGCAGCAGCAACGGCTGTGTGGCCCAGTGCTGGAACAGCACCTGGCGTACTGGCGCCAGGCCCTGGCCGACGCGCCCGCGCTGTCCACCGTACCCGGCGACCGCCCGCGGCCCCAGGTGCAGGGTTACGCCGGCGCCACCTTCAGCAGCCGCCTGAGCCTCAGCTTGCTGCGCGACCTCAATGCCCTGGCCTTTAACACCCAAGGCACGCTGTTCACTGTGTTACTAGGC
>Ga0268349_1000156_pt1 | contig 12813 bp, 10 predicted proteins | sample G5R2_MAIN_18SEP2_FD_190164 | JGI IMG/M metagenome (GOLD analysis project Ga0268349, IMG submission 190164) | Phyllosphere microbial comminities from switchgrass, GLBRC, Michigan, United States - G5R2_MAIN_18SEP2017_LD1 | ecosystem: Host-associated > Plants > Phyllosphere > Phylloplane/Leaf...
CAGGCCGGCAATGCTCAGGGCAGCAGCGAAAGGGAAATTGAGCGAGGAGAAGCCCAGCTGGTATACCAATGTGGCGAGCGTGCTCACTCGCCCACCACCGATCAACTGTGGCGTGGCAAAGGCACTGAACGTCCAGGCGAACGCCGTGGTAACGCTGGCCACAATGCCGGGCAACGACAGCGGCAAGGTAACGGTCAAAAAGGCGCGAACGGGCCCAGCGCCAAGGCTGGTGGCGGCTTTTTCGTAGCCAGGGTCAATGTGCGACAGGCCGGTGGCCAGCATCAGCACCATAATGGGCAGGGTGACATGGACCAAGGCCAGTACGACACCGGTGTTGGTGAACATCAACTGTAGCGGCTTGTCGATCAGCCCAATGCCCAGCAACAGGCTGTTAAGGAAGCCGCTGCTGCCCAGCACGATGATCCATGAGTAGGTCCGCACCACCTCCCCAAGAAACAGGGGCGTGATCGCAATGATCAGGATGCACGACTTCAGCCAAGCGGTCTGTGTACGCACCAGCGCATAGGCCAAGGGGTAACTCAACAGCAGCCCGAACACTGCGGTCTTGAAACTCAGTGAAAGGGTATTGAGGAAGGCCTCTGCATACAGCGGCTTGAGCATGCCCTGGAAGTTGGCCAAGGTGAAGCCGCCCACCTCCAGCGAGCCTGGAACATAAGCTCGCACGCTGTATTGCAACACCGTGAGCATGGCAAGGGCCAAGCCCAGTGCCGTGAGTACCGAGGGCAGCAGGAACCAGCGAACAAACGCAGGGTTACGGGTCATAGGGTTTTCCATCCAGCGCGGCCACCACGGGCACCGCTATCGATAAACGCGCTTTGCCTTAGGCGCAGCGCTGCCTGCGCCTGGGGGGCACTTCAGTGCGCCATGATGTTTTCCGAGAACCACTTGCGCCATTCGGCGGTTTGCTCAGCACGCAGCTTGGGGTCAACGTCAATAGTGGCGTCCCACTGGGCCGGTGTGGTGAGCATGCCAGGCAGCTTGGCAATCTCCGGGTCAACCGTGGCATTGGTCACGACCGGGCTGCCACGGTTGATCTGGGCAATCTTGGCCTGTACCTCAGGGGACAGGGCAATGTTCATGAACTGGTACGCCAGGTCAGCATGGTGGCTGCCCTTGTTGATGCCCATGGCATCGATGCCGAGCACGGCGCCTTCCTTGGGAATGGCCAGCTTGATGTCCACGCCTTCTTCCATCATGTGGTAGGCGTTCATAGAGAGCATCACCTGTACCGGTGTTTCGCCGGTGGCGATCAACTGCTGGCTGTTGGCATCGTTGGTGTAGAAAGACTTGATAGTAGGGATCAGGGCCTTGAGTTTGTCCTGCCCCTTTTCCCAGTGCTGGGCGTCGGCGCCAGCCAGCTTGGCGGACACGGCAATGATGTGGCTCGGGTCCCAGTCCGGCAGGGCGAGGGTGCCTTTGAGTTCGGGCTTCCAGAGATCATTCCAGCTCTCGAAGGTCTCGCCTTTAGGCACTAGGTCTGGGCGGTAGCCGATGGTATAGACATAGCCCCACACGCCAATATGGTTCGGGCTGAGCTTGGCCTGGTGAACCAGGTTTTTCGCGTTGGGCACCTTGCTCATGTCCAGTTCCTGGAACAGGCCGTCGTTGACGTATAGCCAGCCCACATGGGCCGTGGTGAACGTGAGGTCGGTTTCCGCAGTGCCGGCCAGCTTGGCCTTGTTCAAGCGGTCAATGGTGCCCCCCGTCACGTACTCCACTTCAACGCCGGTGCGCCGAGTAAATTCCTGGCCAATGGCCTGGTCGATCAAGTCACGAAAGCTACCGCCCCAGGTGCTCACAATCAGCTTATCGGCGGCGCTGGCGGTTGCGCTGGCCAGCAGGCTGGCACTGAGTACAGTCAAGGCGAGGGCTTTACGCATTGTGTTCTGCTCCGGATAGAGGGGGCCAGCGTGTGGCCTGGTGGCCAAGCAAAGCCAGCCTGTGAAGGCGCCGGCAGGTCGGGTAACAGCTGTGGCCATACTAGGGGTGAGCGCTCAAGGCGGTAAAAGAGCCTTTGCCGTGCCTTTGCATAGAAAATTCCGATCCAGGCAAGGGCGCGCAGGGTCAGTAACCTCGCACAGGGTCCACCTGATGCAAAACAGCCTCGCCGCGGTCCACCCGGCCGATGTTGTCGGCGATCTGCCGAGCCGCGGATTCTGCAATGGCCACGGAAGCCAGGTGCGGGGTGATCAGCACGTTGTCCAAGCGCCATAACGGGTCTTGCGGGGGCAGGGGTTCATAGTCGAAAACGTCTAGCGTTGCCTCGGCAATGCGCCGCGTGCTCAATGCTTCGGTGAGGGCCTGCTGGTCTACCACAGCGCCTCGGGACGCGTTTATGAAACACGCGCCCTCAGGCAGCAAGGCCAGGCGCCGGGCGTCCAGCAAGTGCCGCGTCTGTGGGGTCAATGGCAGCATCGTGACCAGGATGTCACTCTCGGCAATGAACGCATCCAGGTGCGCCAGGCCGCTGACACAGCACACGCCCTGCAAGTGCTTGGGCGAGCGCGACCAGCCCCGGACATCGAACCCCTGGCGGGCCAGTTCCTGAGCGGCATAGGCGCCCAGTTCGCCCAGGCCAAGTACGCCCACCCGAATGCTGCCCGGCAGGCGCGGGTGCAGGTAGTGCCAGCGGCACTCGCGCTGCGCGCGCTCCAAGGCAGGAATGTCACGGGCATAGCGCAGCACGGCGAACAGCACATAGCTGGCCATCATCCGGCCCATGTCGGGGTCTGACACCCGGGTAATAGGAATGGCAGGCAGGTCGTCCCGGCCGACCAACTGGTCCACACCGGCACCAAGGTTCACCAGCAACTTGAGGTTACGGTAGCGGGCAAAGAACCCTTGCGGGGGCTTCCAGGCCAGGGCGTAGAGCACGCTGTCCGGGTCTCCCACGTCTTGCTCCTGGCAGATGCGCATCTGGGGTAGCAGGGGCGCGAGCAGGGCCTGCCATTGCTCGAAGCTGTCGAACTCACTATGAAACACCAGTGTCGGGGTCATGGGCGGTTCTCCAGCAGTTCGGCCACGGCAGAAAGGGCCAGGCGATAGCCCAGTGCACCGAACCCGGCAATCACCCCAGTGGCGGCCTTGGACACATAGGAGTGGTGGCGAAAGCTCTCGCGCTTCCACAGGTTGCTCATATGGACCTCGACGATCGGGCCGTCGAACGCCAACAAGGCATCCAAGATGGGCACTGAACTGTAGGTCAGGCCCGCCGCGTTTATAACCAGGGCGCTGGCCTGCTGGCGGGCTTCCTGAATCCAATCAACCAGCACCCCTTCGTGGTTGCTCTGACGGAAGTCCAGGGCAAGCCCCAGGCCATGGGCATGGCGCTGGCACCCCTGTTCGATGCTGGCGAAACTTTCGCTGCCGTAGGTCCCACTCTTGTCCAAACCGTAGAGGTTGGCATTGGGGCCGTTGAGGAAAAACACGGTGTGAGGCATCAAGGCGCTCCAGGAGGTCAGGCCACCGGCACGGTGGCGCGCATGGCAGGGTGCTGGCTGAAGGTGGCGAACCAGGCAGCGGCTGCCGGATGGCCGACACGCCAGTTGAGGTCGGCAAATCGGAAGTCCAGGTAGCCCAGTGCACAGCCGATGGCGATCAGGCCGATGTCATCGGGCGCTGGGCTGAACAGCGGGGCTTGTTTATCGATCTCGGCCAATGCGGCGCGCACCTTGGTCAGTTGCGCCGCTATCCAGCCATCCCACTGATTTTCCGCAGGCCGGGCCGTGGATTCGTAGCGCGCCAGCAGGGCCGCATCGATCAGGCCATCACCCAGCGCCTGGCGGGAGAGGCTTACCCAGAGAGCCTTGCCCTGTGCAGGGAACAGCGGGCCGCCAGCAAATGCGTTGAGGTATTCACAGATCACCCGGCTGTCGTAGAGCGAGAGGCCGTCGGCCGTTTTCAAGGCCGGCACCTTGGCCAATGGGTTGAAGGCGGCGATGCGCTCATCGCGCGCCACAGGGTGTGCAGCAGACGCCAGTTTCTCGATCTGGTCGTCCAACCCCAGCACCTGCGCGCACACCATCACCTTGCGTACGTAGGCCGACGTCGCGGCGAAATAAAGCTTGAACATGGTGGCTCCTGACGCAGTGAAAGGCTGCGCTGCTGCTTGGCTGGCAGGCCCGGTGGGCAGCGCCCTAAACGACACAACCTGTGTGGTGCCTAAGCCGTGCCGACGGCCAGCAGCACCTTGCCAATGTTCTGGTTGGCCTCCAGCAGCCGGTGAGCGTCGGCGGCCTGCTGTAGCGGCAGTACGGCATGAATCAAAGGGCGTACCTGGCCTGACGCCAGCCAGGGCAGCAGGCGCTGTCGTATGGCGGCTGCCAGGCGTGCTTTGTCTTCGCGGCTTTTGGGCCGCAGGGTGGAGGAGGTCATGCTCAGGCCCTTGCGCATTAACACCAGCAGGTCTACTTCCACCGTTTGCCCCTGCATGAACGACAGGCTCACGTGGCGACCGCCTGGGGCCAGGGCCGCCAGGTTGCGGGGCACGTAGGCACCGCCAACCGTGTCCAGCACCACATCTACACCACGCCCACCGGTGCATTCGGCCACCACCTCGACAAAGTCTTGGGTGTATCGGTCCACCGCACGCCATACACCGAGTGCTTCCAAGGCAGCGATCTTGCTGGCGCCACCGGCGGTAGCAATCACGCGAGCGCCAGCGGCCTGGGCACACTGGATGGCAAAGGTGCCCACGCCACTGGCCGCGCTATGAATCAGCACCGTGTCGCCGCGTTGCAAACGGCCGAGCTCAAACAGGTTGTGCCACACGGTAAAAGCCGCTTCAGGAACGCCCGCGGCCGCTTCAAGGCCAAGGCCTTCAGGCACGGGCAGGCAGTGGGTGGCCACGGCGGTGCAATACTGGGCATAGCCGCCACCGTTGAGCAGCGCCATCACAGGGTCGCCCAAGGCAATACCGCTCACCCCGTCGCCAAGGGCAACCACGGTGCCGGCAGCCTCCAGGCCCAGCACATCGGTGGTGCCCGGCGGCACCGGCGCACCGGTGCGTTGCATCACATCGGGCCGGTTCACCCCCGCCGCTGCCACCCGAATCAGCACTTCGCCTTCCCGTGGGCGTGGCAGTGCCCGGTGCACGCATTCAAGTACGTCAGGGCCACCGGGTTCACGTGCGATCACAGCAGTCATGGTGTCAGGGCAGGCAGTCATGCAGGGCTCCGTTTCAGGCAGGGGTAGGGTCGCTGGCGAAGGCGCACAGGCCTTCTTCGTCGAAGGCCAGCCCGGCTACTGCGCCGACCGGCCAGCGGGCCAAGGCTTCCAGGCCTGACTGGCGTACGAACAGCCGTGCCTGGCCCAGGGAAGCCACGTCCAGGTGAATATCCACGTGGTCGCCTTGGAATACGTGATTGATGACCGTGCCCGTGAGCACTGCCGTGTTGCCCAAGGGCACCAGGCGAATGTTTTCGGGGCGTACGTACACCTCCAGCCGGTCGCCTACCGAGGCATGAACGCGCCCGGCAGGCAGGTATAGCGTGGCGCCGCCCAGTTCGATGCAAGCCAGCTCATCACGGCTCAGGTAGCGGCCGGGCAGGATGTTGGCATCCCCCACAAAGCCCGCAACGAAAGGGTCTTCCGGGGCGCGGTAGATCATGTCCGGCGTGCCGATCTGGCGAATGTGCCCGGCGGACATGACCACTACGCGGTCGCTCATGCTCAAGGCCTCGCCTTGGTCATGGGTCACGAACACCGTGGTCACGCCCAGCTTGCGCTGAATGTCTTTAAGCTCGATCTGCATGGACAGGCGGAGGTTCTTGTCCAGGGCCGAGAAGGGCTCGTCCAGCAGCAGCACTTTGGGGCGAATCACCAGTGCCCGGGCCAGGGCAACGCGTTGCTGTTGGCCGCCCGACAGCTCACGGGGCTTGCGTTCCCCATAGCCGCTCAGTTTGACCAAGGCCAAGGCCTGCGACACACGCTCGTCGATTTCCGCCTTTGGAACACCACGCATGCGCAGGCCATAACCCACGTTCTTGGCCACATTCATGTGGGGGAACAGCGCGTAGTTCTGGAACACGATGCCGATCTCGCGTTGATAGGGCGGCGTTTCAGTGACCAGTTGCCCATCGATGAAAATCTCGCCGCTGTCCGCCTCAGCAAAGCCAGCCATCAGGTTCAACAAGGTGGTTTTGCCGCACCCTGATGGGCCAAGCAGCGTGACGAATTCGCCTTCCTGAATCTTGAGGGAGACTTTGTGTAGCGCGATGGACTGCCCGAAGCGTTTAAGTACGCCATCCAGTTGCACAGCGGTACGGACACCGGCAGCAAAAGGCGCTTGGGCCTTGGCCACTGGAGCAGAGGGCTTGGTCTGGGCGATCGCCATGGGCGGCTCCAAAAGGCGAGGGGAGAAGGCTATTGCGCGCTCGCGTCATCGGGGATGACGGCAATCACGTCTATTTCCATCAGCCATTGCGGCTGCCCCAACGCCGAGACCACCAAGCCAGTGGAGATCGGGAACACGCCTTTGAGCCATTTCCCCACTTCCTGGTACACCGGCTCGCGGTAGCGTGGGTCAATAAGGTAGGTGGTGGTTTTCACAATGTGGGAAAGGTCCGAGCCGGCCTCTTCCAGCAGCTGCTTCACATTCTTCATCGCCTGTTCGGCTTGCGCCCGTGCATCGCCCAGGCCTACCAGATTGCCCTCGAAGTCGGTGCCCACCTGGCCCCGCACATACACCGTATTCCCCGCCCGCACGGCCTGGCACAGGTCGTTATCCAAGGACTGGTTAGGGTAGGTCTGCTTGGTGTTGAACATGCGGATGCGAGTGTGCGTGACCATGGCGAGGGACTCTTGGAGAGGAATGCACCAAGCTTCACATCGCCCTGGCCTCAGCGAAACCAGCATTTGCGCGGGGTATTGCTTCGGAAAAACTGAGGCCGGGTGGTGCATGCGGGGTGGGCGCTCGCCAATACAGTACACAGGAGGATGCCGTTAAGTATCTGACGGTCATCGCGCCTTGTGCCCCTATGTGCTGAGGAGGGGAAATGATGGCTTCGATCATAGCCCAGCGCTCAGATGAAATTCATATAGGCCTGCTATGATGGCCCTATTATTAGTTAGAGCGCATCATTTCAAGCACGGTGAACTTTCAGAAAAACCTAGTATTAATGGCACTTTGTATAAAGTGGTTATTAATATTCTATTGCCTGGAAAAATCTATATTTACTAGTTTTCCGTCAATAAATTTAAGTTGATAAATGGCTCCGTTTTTTGGGCCATACACCCAGTTTTCTATCGTAGCTGCGTGGTTTTGCCTGTTTCTATTGAAGCCTGGAGCCGCTGGTATGACTTCTTTGTAACTGGGCGGGCCGCACTTGGTCTCCACTTCGTAAGTCGAATCTTCTTCTGAGATAATTCCCTTATCGCATCTCATAGAGGCATGCGCAGAGCCATATATCAGGAACGACATAAAAGTTGCAGATGCTAAAATTATTAGTTTGGGTGAGCTTGTATTTTTCATATTAACCAGCTTTGTTTATTAGTGCTAAAATCAAATCTATAGGTACTGATTGAGCTGTGTTTACACTAACTGAAGCGTTTGAGGAGGAAACACTTACTGCTTGCTGGATGTCACTGCTCGAAGATTGAACTCCATTAAATTCAACGGATACCTTTTTACCTGATGCCAGTATGGAATTAATCACAGAGGCAGGCGTGGCTTGCGGAGTATTTACAGATACTTTTGAATTTCTAGTAGAAGCATTAACTGCTTGTTGTAAGTTGTCTGCTGCAGGCTGGGCACCATTAAAACTCGCTGTGATTTTTTTTCCTGTAGAAAGTATGCTTTTCACTAATGCTATAGGTGCTGTTTGAGCTCCCGAAAGACTTATCGAGGCATTTGCACTAGCAGCAGTGACCGCTTGCTGTAAATTATCAGTTGATAACTGCGCGCCATTAAACCTTGCGGAGACGTTTTTACCAGATGCCAAAATTGATTTCAATATTGAAATATCAGTGGCTTGCGCAGTGTTTATACTAATAGAAGAGTTTGCGGTAGTTGCTAATACCGCTTGTTGGAGGTTGTCAGCTGTAAACTTGGCACCATTGAAATCAGCTGACACATTTTTTCCAGAGGCTAGCGCAGATTTAAGTGATGTAATATCAAATTTCTCAGCTGTATTGATTTTTATACTTGCGTTTGCACTTGCCTCCGAAACACATTGAATAAGTAAAGTAGCTGAAAGTTCTGGTCCGTCAAACTCCACAGACACCTTTTTGCCAGAGCTTAGTATCTTTACTAAGGTCGAAGCTGAAACGGTTTGAGCAGTGTTTATGCTCAAGTAAGCATTGGCACTTGTTGCGTCCAAGACCTGTATGATAAAACTATCTGATAACTGTGCGCCATTAAAATCTGCAGAAACGTTTTTACCAGAGGATAAAAATGATTTTAAAATATTTAAATCCACAACCTGCGCTGTGTTTATGCTTAAGCTTGTATGATTTTTAGCCACGTTGACCGCTTTCAATAAATTGTTTGCGTTTAATTGGCGGCCATTGAAAGATGCTGAGAAATTCATATTTCTTCCTATTTTGATTTGCTAAGCCTAGCACGTAAAGATCATGACAAATATAAAATCAATCAAATCTACGTGCTTTAATAAATCATCTTGATTGTAGAGTGAGGAACGTCTCATAGTCTCTGTACGAAACTAATCGAAACTATTTCAACTAGCGCCCACGCATATAGTCAGTAGAGTTCACCTCCATCAAGGTGGAGCTTCTCTAATGGCGAAACGCTACGAAATTGCAGACGAATCCTGGGCGTTGGTCGAAGACCTTTTCTCCGCGCCACGCTACAGCCGGCGCCCTCGGGCTGATGACCGCCTGATGCTCAACGGCATCCTCTGGGTGCTCTGTTCGGGCGCTGCCTGGCGGGATATGCCAGAGCGTTTTGGTCCTTGGTCGACGGTCTATCAACGCTTTCGTGACTGGCGAAACTCAGGCACGTTTGACCAAGTGCTCAAACGCCTGCATGTACGGCTCAACGAACAGGGGTTGATTGACGTGCAGACGTGGAGGGCTGACGCCACGGCAGCACGCGCTACTCGAGCCGCCAGCAGCGCTGGAAAAAAGGGGGCTGAATAACCGAAGGATCATGCGTCCGGTCGTGGCTGGGGTTAAATTGATCACAAGATTCGCCTGCTCTGCTATGCCCACGGCATAGCGTTGCGTTCGCTGCTTTCAGGTAGCAACGCCAGTGACATCAACCATGCATAGCCATTGCACGCCGGTGCCTATGCACCGATTCAACATGGTTGCCCACGCGAGCGTTGCGAATGGCTACTTGCAGATTAGGGCTACGGCTGCCAAGCGCTGCGCTAGTACTGAGATTACTACCGTATGCCACCAGCGCTATTCCAGGCGAATTCATGTGTGGCACGCATCCGAAGCTGTTTACAACGCAGCATCACCAAATGGCAGGGCTTTTCTCACATGCACTAAAAAGCCTTAGTCAGCGAAGCCCACCCCCGCACCGACGACTGGTCATCCACCAAGCTTGGCGCGTTGCCCAGCCTGTTGGCGACCGACAGCGAGGCTTGCCATTGGTCTGGGCCTCGCCAGTTCAGGCCAACACCGGCGCCTGACAGGCTGCCGCTGTTATCGGCAGTGGTGGCGTGGCGATTCACTTTCACGTAGGCGCTGTCCACAAACGCAATGGCCTGCCAATAGCCCAGCGACCCCTGGCCCAGTTCGTGGCGCAGCTCCACGGTGCCCGCGTAGCCGGTATCGCCTGAGAGCGCGCCAATGTCGTATGCACGCACGCTGTAGGGGCCGCCCACCGTCATTTTTTCGGCCGAATCCAGGTTCACGTCGCTCCACTGCGCCGCCACGTTCACGTACAGCGAGTTGCTGGGCGTCAGCCCCTGCAGGCGGGAGAGGTTGAGGTTGAATTTCGAGAAGCTGCCTTGGGATTGGGCCGTTGTATTAACGTCGTCCAGCACCACTTGCCCGCTGGTTACGCCCAGGCTCCACAGGTTGATGGCACCGGCCAGGAGATCGTCGCGCAGGTCGCCATTGAGCCCCAGCACCCAGTTGTTCAAGTGCCGGTCGGTGCGCAGATCGGTGGCGTCGATACGGTCGTCCAGCTGCTTTCTGTCGAATTGTGCTTGCACGTAAACGTTGGCATCGCGGCTGCGCAGCAAGGGGTGGCGAATCCAGGCACTGCCCAAGGTCGCCGTGCCATTGGCATCCAGGTCTTCGATGTTTTCACCTAGCCGGTAGTGCAGGTAGGAGTAAGACACGCCGGCGCGCGTGCCAAGGCCATTGACCAGCGCCTCGTAGGCCAGGCGGCCGTAATTCATGCCGCTACCTGTGGTCAGCAAGGTGGTGCTGAGCACGTCGCCAAGGTGAAGCGGGTTGATCACATTGAAGTTGGCAGACAGGCGCCCGCGATCCGTATACCGGTTGCCGTAGTTGTCTAACGAGACGTTGGCAAAGGTGGTGGGGTTCTGCCCAGCAGCGACTGTTAAATCCGACGTTGCAACGTCGCTGCCTGGCTTGAGCGTAGCGGCCACCCCAACGCCGGGAATGTCCGACAGCAACAGCAGGCTGCGGTTGAGCGAGCGGTCATCGATCACTGTACCGCTGTGCAACGGTGACAGCGTGGACTGCAAAAGGCTGTCACGCACCTGGCTTTGGTTATCCAGCTGTACCTTTCCATACCGGGCTTCGATGACCTGAATAACGACCACGCCACCCTGAATGGTTTGCGCCGGGATGACTGCCCGGGTCAGCTGATAGCCATGATTCTGATAGTAGGCCGTAATACGGCCAGCCAAATCGCCCACTTGCCTCAAGGTCAAGGCCTTGCCTTCCTGGTCGGCCACCAAGGCGTGAAGGGTGTCGATGGGGAATAATGTGTTGCCCGTGATGCGTAATTGCTTGACCAGGAACGGCGCCGATTCCGGCAGGGCGGGTGCCGCCTTGGGCGGCGTCTGCAATGAGGGCGTAGACGTAGTGGGTGAGGACGGCAGTGTGGGCTGCAGCTGCTGCAGGATCGTACCGGCGTTGGGCGTTACATCGGCGTAGGCTGAAGCCGCTGCTGCGCTCATCAGAAGCGCAGCCACCAAAGGTTTGTAAGCAGTCGTCAAAACGGTTCTGTTGTTCATGAGGGCCTACTGGGTAACGCTGACAGCGACGGGAGGCAGTTGAACGCCACCATTCTGGATGCTCAGCTGGGGTGCCTGGGTACCAAAGGCGGTAGACGTATTAACGAAGGTGGCAGTAGTGCTACCGTCGTTGCGCACGTTGCCAGCGGCACTATCCTGTTGCAGGTCGCGTACCTCAAGGGTCGACGACAGGGTCAGCGCCCTCGGCTGCGACGCGGCCAGGGTGGGCAAAATCGTCGATTGCACTTGGGCTACCGCGCGCTGGCTTCTCTGAAGCAAGGGCGCCTCAGGCACAGCCGGCGCGGGGAGTGGATCGGGGCTTATGGCCGCTGCTGTGATACTGGCCAGCGCGGTTGCCTGCCCCGTCAAGGTGTAGTTGGCGCTGTCGCTCCCGCTTAACCCATTGTTCAGGCTAACCACCTTTCCGGCGCCGACGGCAGCATCAGCAAACGTACCGGTGGACACCAACCCTACGGCATCACCGCTCACAAGGCCGGCCAACAGAGCGTTGCGTGTATCGATATCAGCCCGCTGAGTGCCGTCGAACACTTTGTCGGCGGCTATAACACCGGACAGGGATAGCGTGGCCGGGGTGATGTCGGCAGCCAGGGTGGTGGGTAGCCGGAGGTTGTAGTTGCCAGCATCGGTGCCAGCCAGGGTGTAGCCACTCACGGCGACAGCCTTGCCATTGCCCACGTTCTTGTCCGCAAAGGCGCCCGTGCCGCCACCGGCCACTGACACCACGTCATTGCCGAGGGCGGTGACCGTGCCGGGCCCGGTCAGCGTGGCTGCGGTGGTGCCATCGTATACCTTGTTACTGACACCTAACCCCGCCAACAGCAGGTCGGCCTTGCGAATGGTGGCGGTCAGGCCAACCGGCTGCACCAGGCTGTAGTTATCCCCATCCGCACCCGCGAGGCTGTAGCCGCTGGCGTTCACTGCTTTGCCAACACCCGCATTCTTGTCTGCGAACGCAGCGCTACCTGTGCCAGTCACTGAGACCACGTCGCTACCGAGCCCATTGACCGCCCCGGTACCCGTGAGGGTCGCGGCGGCAGTGCCGTCATAGACCTTGTCACTGACGCCAAGGCCGGTCAGGATCAGCGTCGCCTTGCTGATGCTGGCAGTCAGGCCACCAGGCTGCACCAGGTTGTAGTTGTCGGCGTCGGCACCGGTAAGGGTATAGCCGCTCGCCGTAACGGCTTTGCCGCTGCCAGCGCTCTTGTCTGCGAAGGTCGCGCTGCCCCCTGTAACGGCCACCGCATCACTGCCCAACGCACTCACGGTTGCTGCGCCGGTCAGGGTGGCAGCGGTGGTGCCGTCATAGGTTTTGTCGGCGGCGGCAACACCTGTCACGTTGAGCGTGGCTTTGCTGATGTCGGCCGTAAGCCCCGTAGGCTGAACCACATTGTAGTTGCCCGCATCGGCGCCGCTCAGGGTATAGCCGCTCACGTTTACGGCCTTGCCGGTGCCAGCGTTCTTGTCCGCAAAGGTGGCTGTTGCGCTCCCACTCACCGAAACCACATCGCTACCAAAGGCCGCGACCGAGCCTGTTCCGGACAGCGTCGCTGCAGTGGTGCCATCGTAGACCTTGCTATTGGCCGCTAGCCCCGACAGCAGCAGGCCAGCCTTGCTGATGGTGGCGGTCAGGCCACCAGGCTGAACCAAGGTG
>Ga0268349_1000157_pt1 | contig 12806 bp, 12 predicted proteins | sample G5R2_MAIN_18SEP2_FD_190164 | JGI IMG/M metagenome (GOLD analysis project Ga0268349, IMG submission 190164) | Phyllosphere microbial comminities from switchgrass, GLBRC, Michigan, United States - G5R2_MAIN_18SEP2017_LD1 | ecosystem: Host-associated > Plants > Phyllosphere > Phylloplane/Leaf...
CTTTGCCCTTGGTGTTGTTGATAGGCGAACTAGACCTTCTAGCCAACGCAGAGTCTAGTCTCCATCGTTCGCGGAGCCGATCCATGGCAGAGCTGGCAATGGAGCTGCGCAGCCGAATACTTGCTGGCGCAACAAAATACCCGGCGTCACATCCATTGCGTTGAGTGCCACACGACAATCGCTCCTGTGCGGCCGTCACGTTAGCCAGCGGGCGAGGACCAGCCATCTTCTCTCCATCGGTTAGAAAACGACTGCCAGAGGCGCTCGAACTTACATCGTGCCATCCGGTTGGGGTCAACGAGAAGATTTCTGTAAGGTCTCGAGGAAAGGGCGACACATGGTCGTCTAGATGGGTGATTTGGACCGTGCAATTGTTGCAATCGTGGATCAACGTGTACACAGTATGTCTGATAGCCTCGAGTAGATTGACAAAGTGCCTCGTGTCGGACTCACCGTCACCATCGTGGCCCAAAGATCTCAGTTTGGTCATGATAACGAGTTCGATATTCGACTTGCAGGCACTGTCAGCCACGTTAGGCACCAGGAGACCACACAGATTGTCGCTAATAGATTGCAGTAAGCGCTGTTCAGCAGCCCACCCCTTTTCGTCATCGGCACTGTCTAAGGGCTCGGTGCTGTTGAGGCGCTCTGCTTTGATGCGTATCTGTAGATTGCGAACATGGTCACGGGGTAGGAACGGGGGTGCAAGGACGAGGTCTTCAGGCATGGATGGCGGTAAGCCATCCTTCCATCTCCTCATGCTGTACCCGGTATGCAAGTGCAGAAAGTGGTATATCCCTTGCTCCACGGTGCATAGTGAGAAGATGTTGCTTGCATAGTAGAGTTTCTGGGCTTCAAAGGAGATGGTGGGACCCATGTATCGGGGGTTGAACATGTGGTTACTGGGAAGGACGGCGTCTGTTCAACTTTGTCAGCGCTTTGGCCATGAACGGTCTCTGTACGCTCAACTTCAGACTGGCAATCGAGCCATGTGGAGTGCCTCTTTTGGCAGGAAGACTGACCAGACGGTGGCTTACTCGTGTGGTCCCGCTTGAGGCGACCGTCTGGCATTTCAATGACCACATCCTCGACGCCGATTTCTTCATCGTCCGAATCAACATCTACACCATCCGTCAGAAGCTCTGCGCTGGGTTCGAGTCGATGGTCTCTGATCGGCCCATTGTATTCGCGAAAATGGTAGTATGGCCCGACTGGTATCGGCCGATCTTCGATGCACAGGAATCGGTACACGACTTCTCGCAGCTCTGCCGGCAGTCTCTTTTGCATGGCCATGGCTATTTGAAGGCATTCAGCTCTCGACCTTCGTAGAATTGCTTCGCGGTGACCAGCAGTTTGCTCGACTCGACTGGGCTTTTGCTTCAAGACGCTGTCTTCATCAGTGGATGTGGAGGGAAACGGCCGGATGGACAGACATACTTTGCACGTGACCGTGGCAGCAATGCCCCCATGCTCTCGGCCCCTGGTGAAGTTGTCATGTTGACCGGGCGGGAAGACGCGCCCAGCAACGGCTCGTTATGGATAGGCAGCATCTACTTCGGTAGAGGGATAGCTCGTAAGTTTGGGGGAGAAGACTGCTTCCTAAGCGAGATTCAACGTTCAACGTTCTGCGACGCGTCGACGCGCCTCACGCTGTCACGCCGCCGTGCTTTCGTTCGACATGGACTGATATGGCCACGATCAAGGCCATCGAAGCCCGGTCGGTGCACCAGATCCAGTCAGGCCAGGTGATCGTGGACCTGCAGTCAGTATGCAAAGAGCTGGTCGAGAACAGCATCGATGCAGGCGCCACTTCGATTGGTGAGCGCCCGCGTGGTGCACCGGGACTGGTGATGCATAGCTGACGCCCCACAGAGGTACGCTTCAAGAACAACGGCCTCGACTCGATAGAGGTGCAAGACAATGGCTCGGGCATTGCGCCGGCCGACTACAACACCATAGCACTCAAGCACTATACCTCCAAGCTCACCACCTATGATGATCTCTCTGCGTTGCAGACATTCGGCTTCCGTGGCGAGGCCTTGTCATCGCTATGCGCCCTGTCCCACTTCCACATCGTCACCGCCCGGGCATCGGACGGGCCCAAGGGTACGAGGCTCGAGTTTGAGCAGTCGGGAAAGTTGAAGGGCACAGCTGTGGTGGCGGCAAAGCAGGGCACAACGGTCGTGGTCGACACACTGTTCTACAATCTTCCCGTGAGGCGGAAGGAGCTGGAGAAGAACATCAAACGAGAGTACACCAAGGTGCTGCAGCTTCTTAGCGCGTATGCCTGTATCGGCGTGGGCATCAAGTTCTCCGTGAGCAACCTGATGCCCAAGGGGTGAGCCTAACGATAGGCTGGTAGAGACGAACCTTGGCTGACCCATAGAAGCAAGAAGACAGTTGCCTTCTCCACCAATGCGAATCCCAACACAAAAGATAATATCTCCAACGTTTACGGCGCCAAGACTATTCCCGCGCTGATACCTCTGAGTCTCGATTTCGAAATGAACCCCTCGGCCGAACGGAACGCTACACAGAGTGCAAAGAGCGGGACCACGCAAGAAAACCCCGGCTCCCGTGCTGTGAGAATAGAGGGCCACATCTCGCGTCCAGTTGTAGGCGAAGGTCGCCAGACTCCGGATCGACAGATGTTCTTCGTCAACTCTCGGCCCTGTAACCTACCACAAGTAGCCAAAGCCTTCAACGAGGTGTATAAGTCATTCAACATTACACAGTCCCCCTTTGTCTTCGCCGATATCAAACTCGACACGAATGCATACGATGTCAATGTCAGTCCAGACAAGCGAACAATAATGTTGCATGACCAAACCACGCTGCTTGAAAACTTGAAGAACACCCTCCATGAATTATTTGAAGGTCAGAATCAAAGTGTCCCTCAAGCTCAGCTCGTCGGAAAGAAGCTTATCACATCTACCCTTGATCCGCCTACAACCCAGCCGCGTCCAGATACACAGTCAACACTAGACGACAACTATGGTGCAGGTGAAAGAACGATCAACGAACCAGAGCTACCAATACAAAGGGCTGGAATGGTATTCCCACCAAACGCGCATGATGAAACTGCTCGTTTAGGTTTCGTCAAAGCAAGTCGGCTTGAACGCTTTGCCGGCCGAGATACTGAGGATAGGGTTGACATTTCATCAGTGCGCAGAAACAGAAGCACTTCCCAAGGGTCTAGCAGAGCCACAAATCGTCGCGCAGTCTCTGATGTTTCCCAAAAGAACATCTTGTCGGCAGAAGGCCGTGAACTGGTCGAGCTACCGCATGGTAGTGCTTCTTCGTCGCCAATATCCGAGCCAGATAACCCGCTCCCAGCCGTCCCTATGCAACTTCCACAACCATGCAAAGCTGTTCAAGATTTTAACGCTCGTGTAGCATCAGAAAAACCTTCTCATGTGTCCTCGCCGATGTCCCCATCTTCAATGCTAGCTACCGATGAAACAGATCCTGGTATACCTTCAGTAAAGCAAACAATGCATGTCAACACATCGCAAAGCAGCATTCAAAATGCCTTTGACCGGATGAGGCCAATGCGGACACCACTACAACAGGCTACTATCACGATAGGTGATACCACTACTATTAACACCGTCGGCACGGGCAGCCAGACATCAACTGCGAAGCGTGCAAGAATCCAGTCCCGCAAGGAAAAGACTCCCTCTACGTCTGTTTTCCAGAAGAGGCTAAGCGGGTTTACAGCGCCCGGAACACAGATAGAAAGCAGCGAGGATGAAGCGGATAGCGAAGGCTATCAGACTAGGGGCAGGCCCAGTCTTCCAATACTGTCACCGCCTCCTCGCAAGCAACTTTCGCTCAAGATTTCCGAAGAGCCTTGCGCCGATGATATGATGATACCCTCAAGCGCTCTTTCGATTCATTCGCCGTTGGGACAGGATCAGTCGTCGCCCGGCACCAGTTCAAAATCGAATGAGCAGTTGGAGGGGGCTGTGGCAGGGGAGGACTCAGACAATGAATACATTGATGAAACAGAGAAGAAATCACGAGAGGAAGCGAGAGTAGTGCAGATGATTGCGGATGCTGAAAAGGCAGCCTCGCGACCTACAGAGGTTAATTTACAGCGAGCAAGTAAGCTTTTCAAGAATACGCCAAAGAAGTATTGGACGATCAACATCGAACGTGTTATCGAGACCAGTGTAGACGCAATTTGTCAACAACTCAGCAACATCCAACACGCCACCCAGAACTCCGAGCCCGGGACTGATGAGTCCAATCCCGAAGCGCCCCATGGCGATCTCACTCAAGAGGATCCAGAGGAACGCCTCAGCCTCACCGTCACAAAACGCGACTTTTCAGAAATGCGTATCGTCGGCCAGTTCAATCTTGGGTTCATCATCGCCGTCAGGCCCCCTACACGCACCTCTCCAGGCTCCGACGTTTTCATCATCGACCAGCACGCCAGCGACGAGAAGTACAATTTCGAGCGGCTATCCGCGACCACCACACTCGTCTCCCAGCGCCTCGTACACCCCCACCCCCTCGAGCTCACAGCAGTAGAAGAAGAGCTCATCTCCGCAAACGAACACGCCCTCAAAGCAAACGGCTTTACCGTCGAGATGAACCCTTCCCAACACACCGAAGATGACGGCCCCGGCCACCGCGCCAGCTTGACAGCCTTGCCCATGTCAAAAGAAGTCACCTTCACCCCCACCGACCTCGAAGAACTCCTCGCGCTGATCCTCGATAACCCGCCTTCCTCCTCCATGTCGACTTCACCGCACATCCCCCGCCCCAGCAAAGTCAGGAAGCTGCTGGCGAGTCGCGCGTGCAGGAGCAGTGTCATGATTGGCAAGACGCTGCAGCCGCCGCGGATGAGGGAGATTGTGCGACACATGGGGAGTATGGATAAGCCGTGGAGTTGTCCGCATGGTAGACCGACCATGAGGCATCTGTTTGGACTGGCGGGGTGGGTCAGCTGGAACGAGGGCGACGGCGTTATGGGCGTTGATGTTTCGGGGGGAGAGACGGATTGGACTGGGTATTTGCGGGCGAGCAAGCGTTGAGCAAGAGCTTTGCTTGCTGCTGGTGCTGAACTTGGTGTCTTGCTGGTAGAGAGGCCTGGTATTCCTAATTTTATCGTTAGGCTGCGAATTTATATGTACTACTGCCAGCATTTCTCACGTCTGGCCACCTTTGAGATCGCAATCACCATTACCGCTAGCATGATCATAACGCAGAATAAACCCACGCCTCGGAAAGCAGAGGCGTTCTTTGCTCGACATACTCGTGGCAACGTAAGCGCACACGTTCTCCAACGTGGCATGCCCAAACTCAAAATAGCCCATACATTTTCATACCATCTATCCACTTAAATCTTATACACAATACCCCCAGAGAACATAATCTTGTTCGCCTGACTAAGCTTCTCCAGCGCCTTCTCCGCCTCATCCTCACTAAAAGCTCCGCGTCCAGCGCCACTGCCCAACCGCGCATTAACAGCAGAAACAAGGGGTTCCACGTCTGCAGCATCATTGGCAAACAGGGGGCCGTCAATGAGCTGACCAAGCGCAGTTTGAAATATTTGTAGGCGTTCCGGAGATATTTCTTGTGAATCCTGCGAGTCATCCTGCGTAGAGGGAAGCTGCGATTCTGGATGTGACGAGGCGGCGCTGAATTGCGACGAAGCACCTGCACGTGACGACTGTGTACGACCAGTGCGTTGGCTGGTGCGTTGAGCTTTGGGTGTGACGCTGTAAAGATCTTCGTTGTCCTCTTCTTCATTCTCAACGGCTGGAGTGCGTGTTGTTCCTGTTCGTTGGCTGCGTGTTGATGGGCCGCCAGTCGAGCGAGACTGCGTGGTTACGGCCTCGTCGCCATCATCGTCATCGTCCCCTGAAGATTCTCCATCTGTGGACATGGCGTCTGGATCGCGGACAGTTCTTCGTCGTTTACGGCGGTCATCTTCCACTACTTCCTTGAAAAGTGCAAAACGCAGGATTTGTTCCGCAACATCAGCATCTTTTTGTTCCACTCGTTTGGACAGCCGGGCCTTTGCATGAGCGGTCGACAGACGAATGAGCGTTTCGAGTGTACGTGCTGTAATTGGCGAGGTTCGCCGCGTACCGGCGTCCAATTCATCGTTTCTTAGGGCGGAGTAAACCGCTACGATGTGATCTGCGGCACCTTTTGTGAGAATTGGCTTCTCACGCTTGGCATACTGTATGTATTTCTTGATGAAAGGAATACTCAGAACTTCAGTTCTTCGTGCAGCGCCTCTGCCCGTGGTGATTGTGACTCCGGAGTGAAGCATAGGGTTGAACTTCTCATACATCTCCGTGGGGCGGTTGGCGTCATCGCCATTGTCGAGGCCTACGCCTAACAACTGAGCGCCTTCTTCCCGAACCGGCGCGCCTTCCTCAGTTCCTGCCTGCCGGTAGCGGTGCATACGCAAGACGTGTTCTGAGATCTGTCTGTCGCGAGCATCCTCGATGTCGTCTGTAACAACAAACAACAGATCAAAACGAGACAGCAAAGAGTCGGGGAGAGCGATGTTGCGATGCGGGTCCTTGTGGATATCGTACTGGCCAAAAATAGGATTGGCTGCAGCAATAACACTACAACGAGCGTTGAGTGAAGTGTGAATCCCTGCCTTGGCGATTGTGACGGTTTGCTGCTCCATGACTTCGTGAATGGCAACTCGGTCCACATCAGACATCTTATCAAATTCATCGATACAGACAACACCTCGATCCGCAAGAACCATTGCACCAGCTTCCAACCGTCTCTCGCCTGTCTCTTTGTCAGAAGTGACAGCTGCTGTGAGACCAACGCCGGATGAACCACGACCAGTTGTAGCGATAGCGAGGGGAGCTGTATTCAAGACGAAGCGAAGCAACTGCGACTTGGCGGTGGACGGGTCACCGACCATGAGTATATTGATATCTCCTCGCAAGTGGGTGCCATTTTCCAGGTTTTTCTCTTGACCACCGAGGAGAAGTAGGAGAATTGCCTTCTTGATATAATCGTGGCCGTAGATGGACGGAGCCAGCGACTGTGACAGGAGCTCGAAAACGCGTTTGTTCTTAGACAACTTGTTGATGTTTCTGATATCGAGGTCCGTAATCGAGACCTGAGCAATGCCCCCGCCAGATTTGGAGGAAAGAAGAATGACATTATTGGCGAGAATCAGTGTGCGAAATGTAGAGCTACCAGCGCCCGCATTGCGGTTTCCAAGTGATCGATAGATACCGACTAGTTGGATCCTATCGCCAGGCTTGACGCGGTCTACAAGGTCGTCGTCCATGACGACGTCAACAGACCGTGGCAGCTGACCTGCAGGTGCACGTTCTGGCATTTCTTGAATGGAAATTGTCTGGTGGTCGCGGTAGATGCAGTAGCCATATTCTGTGATGAGCTATGTATGCACTATTAGCACCTTGGCTGATGCGCAACCAAAAAATACATACCGGGCTACCGTCTTCGTCTTCTGTGGGGTACACACTTGTGCTTGCTGCGCCCGTAGTCATGGTTTGATCTCTGTACTCCCTATAATGGAATTTTTGTTTGGTCTCATTATAGTGCACGCTCTTCACCACCTTAGGCCGCACAAGCGACGTTTTGGTTACAATGCCCTCAAGTGAGACCATGTGGTTGAGCTGGTTCGAGCTCAGCGTTCTAGGATTGACCGAGTATTCTCCAAAACTGCCAATGTATGCACAGTAGTATACTACGTCGTCGCTGGTCTCGGACTTGGGTCGGTCTGTAAAAGTGCGAACGACATCCTTGAGGGCGCGATCAAAGGCTTCGACGAATTCGAAAGGCTGGTTCAGCAAGCCGTCGGCAAGCTCGCGGTTATGTGAGCGGATCTCATCAATGCTGACCTGCATGGAATTAGCAGGCGCGTAATACCTGCCGGGATAGCCAATACCGTGAGTCTGCGCAGGCCGCGGTTCAGCATCACCAAGATGTCTGGTCGGTAACTGCCAGCGCTGTCAGGATGCGCAATACAACGACAAGTGGATCTGGCGCATACCTGCGTCGGGACACATCATCTAGCCCCATGTCAACATCACGGCTCTTGCGGGGTATTCACAGCCATACCTGGGTCCAGGAATTCTTGGGCCAGCCGTACCCGCCTGCGCACTTCCTCGTCGCGGATTACTTCGGCCATGTCGTTTGCTGACAGAAGGCCTCCCAGTCGACGCAGCCAGAGGATTTTAGTGTTGCTAGTCTTGGTCGTCCGTTCGCGCTCGCTGTCGCGTTGCTAAGAGTCGATGGCGTGGCGAGAGGTGAGAGGGGCAGATCCAGGGCGGGCCGGCGCGTCCGTGATTTGGAAGTCGCGTTGGCGCTAGTCTCGTTGTGCTGCACGCGCCTCACTTACATTTCTAACTTGGGCCTAGCTTGCTTTTCCCACTCTCATCATCGTAGGCGCGGGCTAGCCGCACATGTCCCCCACCATCGAGACTTGCGGGCAGCGGGATATTGACGTAATCGATGCCGCAAAGGTAGGTCAGTATATCAATGGCCGAGCTCGCCATGTAACCCTCATCTCTACATGACCTGCCCTGCCCACAGTCTGGTTCTTTCGTCCATCCAGCATCATCATGGCTCCACGTGTCTTTCTGATTACAGGCTGCTCCACAGGCTTCGGTGAAGAGCTTGTCAAGGTTGTTCTCAAGAACGGCGACCACGTTGTTGCTACAGCCCGGAATAGCTCGAAGCTGTCATTCGATGACGCCAATGACTCCAACAGTCTGCTCGTCGATCTCGATGTCAGCAAGAAGGAGTCGATCGACAAAGCTTTCGAAGCAGCCGTGAAGAAATTCAACCGCGTTGATGTCGTCGTCAACAACGCTGGCTATGGCTTGTCGGGGCCTTTTGAGACGTTATCGGACAAACAACTTCGCCAGCAGATGGAAATCAATTTCTTTGGGCTCATCGATGTAACGAGAAAGGCCATGGAAACCATGCGCGACCTCAAGACAGGTGGCGTGATTCAGCAAGTAACATCCATTGGTGGACAAGTCGGTAAGTCTGCAGAACGCTCTGATCTCCGACGCAGCTGATGTGGAAAGGTGTACCTAATTTTTCGATTTACTGTGCCAGCAAATGGGCTGTTGAAGGCTTCACGGAGACAATATCGAAAGAAGTGAAGCCCGAGTGGGGCATCAAGTTCACTTGCATCGAGCCAGGCGGCTTTCGGACTGACTGGTCTGGGCGCAGCATGGAATTTGGTGAGGTCGCTCATCCTGCATACGACCACGTAGACGCACGCAAGAACGCACAAGGACGCCATCATACCCAGCCGGGAGACCCCGCTAAGGCCGCCAAAGTCTTCTATGATTTGGCTGTCATGGATGATCCTCCACTACGATGTGTCGTCGGTACTGATGCATACTCGACTATTAACAATAAGATTGACGCCTACAGCCAGAGTGTCAAGAAGTTCGAGAAGTGGAGCAACAGTACCGATGTTGAAGGATACAAGGCACCCAAATAGGGTGATTTCGCGGCACTATGACCTGATCGTAGCCTGTAACCAGATCTTCACTGAAGATCTGATCAATGAACGTAATTATCTTCAAAGGGCCCTTTGCCTGACAATTATCTGTCGTGCCTACAAACATAAACGCGGACGCGTGAAGAAAATCAATGAGCATTGTTATAGTAATCTCTTTGCACTACGCCGACACTAGCACCTCCTTCGTTAACTTGTACTAGCCATGCTTGCTTCAGATCTCGTCGGCGTTGTCAGGCAAAGGCAGACAGGGGCAGAGTGCCCACAAATGATGTGATAAGATCACAAAGCTGCTCACGCGGGGTATAGATACTGATTAATATAGAAATCTATCGCTCAATAGATGATTGCTAGCCTTTTGGCCAATAGCCGGAGTGGGGGTTGGCAATACGGTCCGACAGGCGTCTAACTAACCAGCGATTGTCAGACAACGCGTCCAGAAGCTGCCACGTCAGTTCCTCTGGATTGCATGGCTCCCGAAGCCTGACTAGACGGGCACCAGAAGGTAAACGCGTATATAATCCGTCTCCAGATCGCTATCCTGTCCAACATCGATTTGTCTCTGGTCTACTCCTAGTAGAACAAATACTATCTATCTGTCCCTTGTCCATTGTTATAAGCCAAGTGCGTTGTCTATATCGTACCTAATCCTAGTATTCTGACCGCGATTGCGTGTTTGGTTGTTGATAACACCGCAGGCTACACTTCATCAAATTTTCTCAGAATTGAAATCATTTAAAACAAGCTGTCGGCCACAGAGCTTCACCAGTGTTGTGGTACATACTGACGACCATGCATCCCCGTTCACAAGCCGGTGATGATAGGCCAATTCTTACACGCCAGAAAGTCTTACGGCTAGTAGGAGATGGACCCCCGAACCATTTTGACCCATCTGAGGAGCAACTCCATCCATGGTCAGTAGAAAAATCCCACAGGCTCGACTTTCCGCTCCTTCGAATCTGGGACTATAATTCTGGGAGCCAACCAGACGAGGATAATTGTATGCTCTCGAGATCTCCTGATAGGCTTCTGCGCACAAGAAAAGCTCGTAGAGATTCCCTTGCCACTCATCTCAATCACGGGATATGGGAACCGAGCCCATATATTTCCTTTACCAAATCGGCTTGTGCGATTGAGGAACTAGTGAAATCAAGGGAGAAGAGACGAAGTGCCAAAAATCAACAGCTCATAGTTATTGATCCTGCTACTCGGCTTAGAAGTGGGTTACCAATTCTCGATGTGGCTGCCGAGATGGATTACTATGGTATTCCGGACCCATAAAATCAAGGAAGCCAATACTACATCGACCACTACGTTTGTCTATGGGAGGTAAACAAGGAAGAGATTGTTGATCAATATGATTGGGAAGTTTTGGCCACAACTACGGACTGGTATAACGAAATCATTTTACCGGCATTCCGTGAATTCAAAAGAAGAAAGAGACTTGAGTCTGATTTTGCTAATGCATCAGCATTCGCCATGTCGACCATGTTTGAAGGTCTTCCTAGTGAGTTTTTTTTTAATACACAAGGTAATACAGCTAATCGTCAAAGGTCCGAGCGAATCTAGCACTCCAAGTACAGAATATATTGAGAACCCAAATGGGTTTTATGAAGATGATCGTTCGGAGTTGGGCGACAGCACCGAATCTGATGACGAATGAAGAAGCGAACCAGGATGAGTAAAGTTTGCGGGGTCCGATGATGATGTGCTTCATATCAAAAGAGCTTCCCCGTAGCCCTGATTACTTCCGGTCATTCCTGTATATGAATACGGCTCTCACTTCAATCTATCAACTCTGCTTCCCAATAGCCTATCTGGCAAACCGTGTTAGTTATAAGCCTGGCTGCCTACTTTGTTCGTTAATATTCAACATTATCTCAATCTATCTTGGTCTATTTCGCTATGGCCTCTCTCGGAGATATCGAAACTGTTGCAATTAAGTGGCCACGATGATACGCACATTTGTTGACCACTGGATCCTTTGACTCAAGGTCTGCATACTTACGGTCAAGAAGCCCGGTATCAAGTCGTACAGTTACCGACCACTCACTTTCTACCGATCGCTGTGTATTCTCAGATTCGCGTATGCAATTTATCGTATTGTTTTTCAACATTGCGCGAATGCAGCGCCTTAACCCCCGCGAGGTGCCTGCGCTACCTCCTATGATGTGCGTTAGACCTACAATAAGCTGGATATAGAGTGAGATAAAAATGAAAATCCCTGGGTAAGACCAAAGATGGTAGTGATTGCTGGTTATGATTATACATACGTGGGTTAGCTATTGTGTGGGCGCAAATAGTAATCGCTACCCATCGTGCATCGGCTACCTGTGGCCAGCTATTCTGAAAGCGCCTACGCAACAACCAACCTGACCCAGTCATCCCCTAGATTCGCCCAAGGCATCAGAAAATAAGGTCGAAGTAGTGCCGCAACACGTAATAACATCCAATAGTGCTATGCTCGGGTTCAGTCGCCTCTACCCTGGGTTTGATGAACATTATGTGCTACTCTAGCCGCCGGATCCTCGCGAAGCCTCCAGGAGTTGCGACATATCTTCTTCCAGTGCTCTGTAACATCCCACTGACTGGGAGAGTTTTGGGCAAGCGGTAACTGTCCCAAACCCAAGTATCTATGTCGTCCTATCAACCCCAGGTGAGCCGCAAAATTTTGGCACGGGTTAACTGTGCAAGGACTGGTACGAACGGCATGATTAGCCGGTAAGGCTCGCAAAAAGTATTTAAGAGTAGAGGATGTCTAGTTTCTACTCAGTTGTCTGGATCAAGTACATAGTAAGTGTTGATGGTGGGATGATCCCAATGGCTCCAACCAGGAATCGTTGAGTAGGAAGCGATTGAATTGGGCTTCGTTGGCAATGAGAAAAGAGCTTATTTTCGTGTGGCGATGACCTCCTTTGCAGATTGGTGGCTCCCCTCCTCCAGAATATCCCTCTTTTGACGGTCCTGGAAGACGCCTTAGTTCCGTAAAAAGGTGGTTGAGTTGTTCTCGCACATGGCATTTCTTGTCGGGCGTGAGATGTCCCCAAATCCGATCCAGGGGAATCCCTTGGATGAAGGAGGTAAAGGTGTAAGACCATGCCCCAATCCTAATCATTCCAAGGGGTAGGGGCTCCGGCATTTGTTGCGAATGCTCGTGGATGTGGCTAAGGACGTGTATTTCGGTCGTGTTGTCAGATTTGCCAATCTTGACAACGGTTTCAGGCGATATGCGGAAGACGGCTCTCGAGCTGTAATGGTAAAGTAATTCGCCCCGTATTAGAAGGTCCCTGAGGATTGAACGTAACGTGGA
>Ga0268349_1000159_pt1 | contig 12555 bp, 9 predicted proteins | sample G5R2_MAIN_18SEP2_FD_190164 | JGI IMG/M metagenome (GOLD analysis project Ga0268349, IMG submission 190164) | Phyllosphere microbial comminities from switchgrass, GLBRC, Michigan, United States - G5R2_MAIN_18SEP2017_LD1 | ecosystem: Host-associated > Plants > Phyllosphere > Phylloplane/Leaf...
TCCACATCCTGGCGCCGGGTACCCTGGCCACCAGTGCCCGTCTGCCTGACCTGCATCAGCTCAGCGATCTGCTGGGCCAGCGCCACAGGCTGGTCGACCTGAATGGCGGAGACCAAGCTGCCCCCGTTTGCCAGCCAGTCCTGTCTAAAGGCCGCTAGCACGCGATCGCCAAATTCGCCCTTGGGCACGATGGCTGCAGCGCTATGGAAGCCGTCGGCCCGTGCACGCCGTGCCACTTCGCGTGCCTCGTCTTCTGCGGCCAAGCCGAACTGGAACAACTGCGCTGGGCCAGCCTGGGTGCTGTCGCTGTAGTTGAGCGCCAAGGTAGTGATGGGCAGCTGGGCGTGGCTGCTCAACTGCTTGACCAGGTTCTTCTCAAGAGGGCCCACAACCAACTGGATGCCTGCGGCTTGAGCCTGGCGGTAAAAGTCGTCCATGGACGTGACACGGGAACTGTCGTACACCTCGATGGCAGGCCCAGGCTGGCCGGCCTGCAGCGCCTGGTAATGAGCGGCCATGAAGCCGTCACGCAGCGCACGCGCCACGCCCGCCAGCGGGCCCTGCTGAGGCAGCAGAAGCGCAATGTGGTCCAGCGGCTGGTTGGTCAAGGCCATCAATTGCTGCACCGGTGCAGGAAGCGTACGAGCCGCAGGGTGGCTAGGGTGCTGTGCTTGCCACGCTTGGATCGCTGCTTTCTGCTGGTCCAGAGTGCCAGGCGTTTTCACCACTTGCGCCAGGCTGAGCCAGCCGGCCAGGTCGTCGTTACCGGCAGGCTGCAATTGATCCGCCGGCAGGCTCGACACAAGCGCCCAAATGCTCTCCTGGTTGGCAGTTGCGGCATCGCCTTGCAACATGGGCGCCATGAATACGCGCTCGCGTGCTGCGGGCAGGGGTTGCCCGTCGGCTTCCAGCGCTTGGGCACGAACGGTTTGAGTGCGCACTTGCTGCTCCATCGGCAGCTCCCCCAGGTGCTGCAGGCTAGGGTGGCTCAATGCCGTGAGTGCCGCCTTGGCATCGTTGCGGCTCAAGGCCAGCTCGGCCAGCAATGTACTTGCAAACACCTGTTGCGCAGGCTTGAGGCGGTTGAGGTCAACGCTGCCCAGGATCTGCGTGGCCTGTGCATCCTGGTGCTGCTCCTTGGCTTTGCTCGCAGCGCTCAGGCGCAATACTGCTGCCTCGTCAGGGGACGTACTGGCTGCCGCTTGCTGCAACAGCTGCTCCACACTGAGGTTGGCCGTATTCGGCAGTTCACCCAGGGGCGAGCCCTGCTGGCTGGCACAGGCCGCAAGAAGCGTGGCCATGAATAAGGCGATTAGCAGACGCAGGCAACCGGTCATGTACATCTTCCTGATACGAATCGTTGAACGGGCAATTGTACCCAAGCCCTGTGGCCGGTGCGATGCTACGGGCCGAGCTGCCCTGGATGCGGCAAAAGCCGCCCGAGGTCGCTACAATGCCCGCTTTCCGGCGTTTCCAAGGTGTGTGCTGTGACCCTCTCAGGCGCGACAGATTCAACTTTAGGCACACTTTATGTAGTGGCCACTCCCATCGGCAACCTCGACGACATGACCCCGCGGGCCTTGCAGGTGCTCAAGAGTGTTGCGCTCATTGCAGCCGAGGACACGCGCCACTCCCTGCGCCTGCTCCAACATTTCGGCATCGCCACGCCCCTGGCGGCCTGCCATGAACACAATGAGCGTGAAGACGGCGGCCGCTTCTTGAGCCGGCTTCAGGCAGGCGAGCACATTGCATTGATTTCCGATGCAGGTACGCCACTGATTTCGGACCCCGGTTATCACCTGGTGCGGCAGGCACGTGCCGTTGGCGTGCGCATAGTACCTGTGCCCGGCGCATGCGCTGTCATTGCTGCCTTGTCGGCGGCAGGGCTGCCTTCCGATCGCTTTATCTTCGAAGGCTTTTTACCTGCCAAGGCCGCAGCGCGTGCCAGCAGGCTGGCAGCGCTACAGGAAGAGCCTCGTACAATGATTTTCTATGAAGCGCCCCACCGTATCCTTGAGTCGGTCCAGGCCATGGAGCTGGCTTTTGGGGCAGACCGCCCTGCCGTGCTTGCGCGCGAACTGACCAAAACGTTCGAAACCCTAAAGGGCGTACCACTGGCTGAGCTGCGTGCTTTCATCGAGGCCGATCCCAACCAGCAGCGCGGAGAGTGTGTAGTGCTGGTGGGCGGGTGGGTAGCGCCCGTGGGAGAGGAGGCCGTCAGCACCGACGCCTTGCGTATTCTGGACCTGCTGCTGGCAGAAATGCCCCTTAAGCGAGCCGCCGCCCTGGCGGCCCAGATCACCGGCGTGCGAAAGAACCTGCTGTACCAAGCCGCCCTTGATCGTCAAGCCTGATTAAAAGGCAGGCGCCCTCGTGAGCAGTACCACTGACAGGAAATGCCGCCGTGGGCTGGCCCCGCGGCGCTAACGCCTGTATCCTTGGCGGCGGAGAGTCGGTTGGACAGTCGCTGCCGTTGCATGCTCGCATGCGCGGGGGAGGAAAGTCCGGGCTCCATAGGGCAGAGTGCCAGGTAACGCCTGGGAGGCGCGAGCCTACGGAAAGTGCCACAGAAAATAACCGCCTAAGCGCTTCGGCGCCGGTAAGGGTGAAAAGGTGCGGTAAGAGCGCACCGCGCGGCTGGTAACAGTTCGTGGTCAAGGCAAACCCCACTCGGAGCAAGACCAAATAGGGTTCCATAGGCGTGGCCCGCGCTGGAACCGGGTAGGTTGCTAAAGGTGTCCAGTGATGGCCATCGTAGAGGAATGACTGTCCTCGACAGAACCCGGCTTACAGGCCGGCTCTCCACCTTTTCGTTTCTCCCCGCCGTTTCGCTTTTCCCCTCCTCAGCGTTTCGCTTATCACCCGGTTTGGGTAATACCGAAAAAATCTTAATCATCCCCATTAGCTTTAACTATTTGACGTAATTGCCTGTATGGAAAGGGTATTTCCAGGTGTTTCCAGTTCCTTTTTGAGGGTTTCCACGCTCTCTATGCGCTAAATCACCGATATGTAAGGGAATTCACTGACCACGCGCCTTGACGCTGTAGGGAGCGGGTTCCTATAGTGTGCGCGAGTGGCGGGAAGTGGTAGGAAGTGGGAAATTCAGGCGCGTAGGGAACAGCAGCGCGACAGGGTCTTTTTCGGGGTAGCTCAACAGTGTTTCGCGGAGCCAATGCCATCAGTCTCGACGCAAAGGGCCGTCTCGCTATGCCGAGCCGGTACCGTGACGAGCTGGATAAGCGCAGCTCTGGCCAGTTGATCATAACCATTGACACCGTTGACCGCTGCCTGAACGTCTACCCCCTCGACGAGTGGGAAGTCATAGAAACCAAGCTCAAGGCGCTGCCCTCGTTGCGAGAAGAGGTCAAGCGCCTGCAACGGCTGCTGATCGGGAACGCCGTGGATCTGGAGCTGGACGCCAGCGGGCGCTTTCTGGTACCGCCACGCCTGCGAGAGCACGCCCGGCTGGACAAGAAGGCGATGCTGGTCGGCCAACTGAACAAGTTTCAACTGTGGGACGAGGACACCTGGAACGCAGTTTCCGCGGCGGACCTCGATGCTATCCAACAACCGGGCGCCATGCCTGACGAATTGCGTGACCTGATCCTGTGACGACTGACAGCAGCTTCAACCACATTACCGTGTTGCTAGACGAGGCGATCGAGGCCTTGGCCGTGCGCGCGGACGGCTGCTATATAGATGGCACGTTTGGCCGAGGCGGGCATAGCCGCCTGCTACTTGAACAACTGGGCACTGATGGCCGGTTGCTGGGCTTTGACAAGGACCCTCTAGCCATTGCCACTGGGCAAGCGCTAGCGGCCGAAGACGGCCGCTTTGTTATTGTGCAGCGCAGTTTTGCTGAAATGGCCAGCCAAGCCCAACAGTTGGGCCTGTCCGGAAAGGTCAGTGGCATTCTGCTGGACCTGGGCGTCTCCTCGCCTCAGTTGGATGATCCCAGCCGGGGCTTCAGCTTCATGAACGACGGCCCGCTGGATATGCGCATGGACCCGGACCGTGGCATCAGTGCCGCACAGTTCATTGCCCAAGCGCCTGAGGAAGAAATCGCTCGTGTGTTCAAGGAGTATGGGGAAGAGCGTTTCGCCCGGCGGATGGCCCGTGCCGTAGTAGAGCGCCGTGTTCAGCAACCCTTCGAGCGCACCGGTGACTTGGCCGAGGTGCTTAAAGTCGCCAACCCGGCCTGGGAAAAGCACAAGCACCCGGCAACACGAGCGTTTCAGGGGCTGCGCATTCATGTGAACAATGAACTGGCAGACCTGGAAGCCGGCCTGCAATCGGCCCTGGATATTCTGGCAGTGGGCGGCCGGTTGGTGGTGATCAGCTTCCATTCCCTGGAAGATCGGATTGTTAAACTGTTCATGCGGCGCCTGGAGAAAGGGGAAGCCGACACCTTGCCGCGCAACCTGCCTGTGCAGGTTCAGCGGTTCGAACCTGTTATCCGTACACTAGGCAAGGCACGCTTTGCATCCGAAGAAGAGCTCAAGGCCAACCCGCGTTCACGCAGTGCCGTCATGCGCGTGGCGGAGAAACTACGGTGAGCAAGGTGTTCTTCAAACCCCTACCTACCGGCAGCTTCCTTATGTTGCTGCTGTTCGTGGCAGTACTGGTGTCGTCCATTGCCGTGGCTTACAGCGCACACCTTAACCGTACCCTGCTCAACGGCCTTTACACCGAGTTGAGCGAAAAGGACAAAGCACAGGCCGAATGGGGCCGGCTGATTCTGGAACAAAGCACTTGGACGGCCCATAGCCGCATCGAGGCCCTGGCTACCGACCAACTGAAGATGCATGTGCCCGATGCGGCCGACGTACGCATGGTGGCGCCATGATGAAGCTTGAAGGGGCGCTCTTCCCTTGGCGTTTTCGCGTGGTGCTCGGGTTGCTGGGCATCATGGTGGCCGCCATCAGTTGGCGCATCATCGACCTGCAAGTCATCGACCGGGCCTTTCTCAAGGGGCAGGGCGATGCGCGCAGCATGCGGCACATCCCCATTCCAGCTCACCGCGGGCTGATCACCGACCGTAACGGCGAACCCCTGGCCGTCAGTACGCCTGTAAGCACGCTGTGGGCCAACCCTAAGGAGCTGCAACTGGCCAAGGACCGCTGGCCCGAGCTTGCACGTGCCCTGGGGCAAGACCCGGCGCAGATGAGCGAGCGCTTCGAAGCCAACGCCAGCAAGGAATTCCTTTACCTGGTGCGCGGCCTTACGCCAGAGCAGGGCCAGGCGGTGATGGACCTGAAAGTGCCAGGTGTGTACAGCCTTGAGGAATTCCGCCGCTTTTATCCAGCGGGCGACGTAACCGCCCACATGGTGGGCTTCACCGACCTGGACGACCACGGCCGCGAGGGCGTGGAGCTGGCCTATGACGAATGGCTGGCGGGCGTGGCGGGCAGGCGGCAGGTGATCAAGGACCGCCGCGGGCGGTTGATTCGCGACGTGCAGGTCACCAAGAATGCCAAGGCCGGAAAAACCCTGGCTCTGTCCATTGACCTGCGCCTGCAGTACCTGGCTACCCGTGAGCTGCGAAAGGCCATTACCGACAACCAGGCCAAGGCAGGCAGCCTGGTGATCATGGACGTGAAAACCGGCGAAGTGCTGGCCATGGTCAACATGCCCACCTACAACCCCAACAACCGTCGCACCATGGTCCCGGCGGCCATGCGCAACCGTGCGATCATTGACGTGTTCGAGCCTGGCTCTACCATGAAGCCGCTGTCCATGAGTGCAGCGCTGGAAACCGGTCGCTGGAAACCCACCGACAAGGTTGAGGTGTATCCCGGCTCGTTGCAGATCGGCCGCTACACCATCAAGGACGTGTCCAAGACGGAGGGGCCTGTACTGGACCTTACAGGCATCCTGATCAACTCCAGTAACGTGGGGATGAGCAAGGTAGCGTTCGATGTAGGTGGCGAGAACATCTACCGCGTGATGTCCTCCGTAGGCCTGGGCCAGTACTCGGGCCTTGGGTTCCCGGGCGAGCGGGTAGGCAACCTGCCCAACCACCGCGAGTGGCACAAGGCTGAAACCGCCACCTTGTCTTACGGCTACGGCCTGTCGGTCACCGCACTGCAACTGGTGCATGCCTACGCCACCTTGGCCAACCATGGCAAGCTGGTGCCGCTGTCGATTCTAAAGGTGGATAACGAACCCGAAGGTGCGCAGGTCATTCCGCAAAACGTCGCCTCCACTATCCAAGGCATGCTTCAGCAGGTGATCGAAGCGCCCCGCGGTGTGTACCGTGCCCAGGTACCGGGCTACCACGTTGCGGGTAAGAGCGGTACCGCGCGTAAGGCCACTATTGGTTCTCGCGGTTACACTGAAAACGCCTACCGTTCTTTGTTCGCTGGCTTTGGCCCCATCAGCAACCCCCGGTATGCCGTGGTGGTGGTGATCGATGAGCCGGGGGCAGGGGGTTACTTCGGTGGCTTGGTATCGGCCCCTGTGTTCAGCAAGGTCATGTCCGGTACGTTGCGCCTGATGAACGTGCCGCCAGACAACCTCCCTGCCACGCCGCAGCAGCAGGCCAACGCCACGCCCGTGGCTGTTCCTCTGGCTGCCCCTGTCAAAGGACGGCAAGGCTGATGAGCATGCTCTTGACTCACCTGTTCCCGGATGCCGGGCATGACCCACTGATTCGTGAGCTGGCATTGGACAGCCGCGACGTGCGGCCTGGCGACCTCTTCCTGGCCGTGCCGGGCGCCCGCGTAGACGGGCGTGCGCATATTGCCGATGCCTTGGCGCGCGGGGCTGCGGCAATTGCCTACGAAGCCCAAGGCGCTACAGTACTGCCGCTTACCGACACGCCGTTGATCCCTGTTCGTGGCCTGGCCGGGCAATTGTCTGCCATTGCTGGCCGTTTCTACTCCGAGCCTGGCCGTCACCTGCGATTGATCGGGGTAACCGGCACCAACGGCAAAACCAGTGTCACCCAGCTGATTGCCCAGGCATTGGACCACCTTGGCCTGCCGTGTGGCTTGATCGGCACTTTGGGCAATGGGTTTCATGGGGAACTCAAAAGCGGCCGCATGACAACGCCTGACCCCGTGAGTGTTCAGGCCACGCTGTCCGACCTGCGCAAGGCCGGGGCACGCGCGGTTGCCATGGAGGTGTCCTCCCATGCGTTAGAGCAAAGCCGTGTCGCGGCCTTGGACTTCGGCATCGCCGTATTCACCAACCTGTCCCGCGATCACCTGGATTACCACGGCAGCATGCAAGCCTATGGGCAGGCTAAGGCAAAACTGTTTGCCTGGCCTACGCTGCGCGCCCGTGTCATTAACCTGGACGATACGTTCGGTCAGAACCTGGCGTCGCGGCCAGGTGTGTCCAAGGTCATCGGCTACAGCCTCGAAGACGTCAGTGCCACGCTGTATTGCCGAGACGCTCGTTTCGACGACCATGGTGTAAGCGCGACGCTGGTTACTGCCCACGGTACGTTCAGCCTGCGCAGTGCCTTGCTCGGGCGCTTCAACCTGAGCAACCTGCTGGCCGCTATCGGTGCCCTGGTCGCACTGGAGTACCCGCTGGATGAAATTCTGAAGGTCGTTCCACGTTTGCAAGGGCCCGAAGGGCGTGTACAGCGCCTGGGTGGCGGGGATCGACCACTGGTCGTGGTCGACTACGCCCACACACCCGACGCCCTTGAAAAAGTGCTCCAGGCCCTTCGCCCACACGCTACAGGCCAGTTGGTATGCCTGTTCGGCTGTGGCGGCGACCGTGACCGTGGCAAGCGCCCCTTGATGGCCAGCGTGGCCGAGCGCCTGGCCGACCGCGTAATCGTGACGGATGACAACCCTCGCAGCGAGGTTCCGGAAGGGATCTTCGCTGACATACGCTCAGGCTTTGACCGGCCTGAACAAGCACGCTTCGTGGCGGGGCGCGGCGGCGCCATCGCCCAGGCCATCGCCCAGGCGAAAACCGGGGACGTAGTGGTACTGGCCGGTAAGGGCCATGAGGATTACCAGGAAATTCTGGGCGAGCGCCATCCATTCTCCGACATTCAACAGGCCTCACAGGCCCTGGCCACCTGGGAGGCAGACCATGCTTGAACCCCTGTCTTTGAGCCACGTGGCCGCTGCCCTCAATGGGCAACTGGCAGGCGCGGACTGCACCTTCAACGGCGTCAGCATCGACAGCCGCAATATTGTGCCGGGCCAGTTGTTCATAGCGCTGGCCGGCCCCCGTTTCGATGGCCACGACTACCTGGCCGATGTAGCGGCCAAAGGCGCTGTCGCGGCGCTAGTGGAACACCCGGTAAGCGACGTTAACCTGCCCCAACTGGTGGTAAAGGATTGTCGCGTGGCATTGGGCCAGTTAGGTGCATTGAATCGCGACGCGTTCAATGGGCCGGTCGCGGCCATTACCGGCTCCAGTGGCAAAACCACGGTCAAAGAAATGTTGGCAGCGGTGCTGCGTGTGCGTGGCCCGGCACTGGCCACCCGCGGCAACCTGAACAATGACCTGGGTGCACCCCTGACACTGCTGGAGTTGGGCGAAGAACATTGGGCGGCTGTGATTGAGCTGGGGGCCTCACGTGTCGGCGAGATCCGCTACACCGTTGGCCTTACCCGGCCGTTGGTTGCATTGATCAACAACGCAGGGACTGCCCATGTGGGCGAGTTTGGCGGCCCTGAAAAAATCGTCGAGGCCAAGGGCGAAATACTCGAGGGCCTGGGCGAGCGTGGCGTCGCGGTGCTCAACCTGGATGACAAGGCGTTTCCCCTGTGGGCCGTTCGGGCAGGCACGCATACGTTGCTCACCTTTTCCCTGGCAAACCCCGAGGCCAGTTTCCACGCCGGCCCTGTGAGTACGGATGCCCGTGGCTGCCCTGCCTTCGAACTGCGTTGCAAGGACGGCATCGAGCCTGTTCAACTGAACCTGCTGGGCGAGCACAATGTGCGCAACGCCTTGGCAGCAGCCGCTGCAGCCCGCGCCATGGGCGCCACGCTGCCGGAGATCGCGCGGGGCCTTAACAGCGTACAGCCTGTCAAGGGCCGCACCGTGTCGCAAGTCACGGCGCAGGGTACGCGCGTTATCGATGACACTTACAACGCTAACCCCTCCTCGGTAGCGGCGGCGGTTGATATACTCGCCGGCTTTTCCGGTCGCACTGTCCTGGTGCTCGGTGACATCGGCGAGCTGGGGGACTGGGCAATCGAAGGCCACCGCGAGGTGGGCACCTATGCCCGGGGCAAGGTCAGCGCGCTATATGCTGTTGGTCCGCTCATGGCCAACGCCGTCATTACCTTTGGTGAACACGCCCGCCATTTTCATACCCAGGCTGAACTGATTGCGGCATTGGCCGCCGAGCAGGTCGCCGACACCACCATTTTAATAAAAGGCTCGCGCAGCGCTGCGATGGAACACGTCGTAGCAGCCTTGTGCGGTGCAAGCGGGGAGACACATTAATGTTGCTGCTGTTGGCCGAATTCCTTCAACAGTTCTACAAGGGCTTCGCGGTCTTTCAGTACCTCACCCTGCGCGGGATTCTGGGTGTACTGACGGCGCTGGTCCTGGCGCTGTGGCTGGGGCCCTGGTTCATTCGTACCTTGCAGATCCGCCAGATCGGCCAGGCCGTGCGCAATGATGGCCCGCAATCGCACCTCTCCAAGTCGGGTACCCCCACCATGGGCGGTGCGCTCATCCTGTCGGCCATCGGCGTTAGCACACTGCTGTGGGCTGACCTGACCAATCGTTACGTGTGGGTAGTGCTGGCTGTGACCTTCGCGTTCGGGGCCATCGGCTGGGTCGATGACTACCGCAAGGTAATCGAAAAGAACTCGCGCGGCCTGCCCAGCCGCTGGAAGTATTTCTGGCAATCGGTGTTCGGCATCTGTGCAGCCGTGTTCCTTTACACCACGGCCAATTCACCTGTGGAAACCACACTGATCATTCCGTTGTTCAAGGACGCCAGCATTGCCTTGGGTGTCGGCTTCATGGTGTTGGCGTACCTGGTTATCGTAGGCTCGAGCAACGCAGTGAACCTTACCGACGGCCTGGATGGGTTGGCGATTCTGCCCACAGTAATGGTGGGAGGAGCGCTGGGGATCTTCTGCTACCTGTCCGGTAACGTGAAATTCGCCGACTACCTGCTGATTCCTTATGTACCGGGCGCCGGCGAGCTGATCGTGTTCTGCGGCGCGTTGATTGGCGCCGGCCTTGGCTTTCTGTGGTTCAACACCTACCCGGCACAGGTGTTCATGGGGGACGTAGGTGCGCTCGCGCTGGGCGCCGCCCTGGGTACCATCGCTGTTATCGTTCGGCAGGAAATCGTCCTGTTCATCATGGGCGGGGTGTTCGTGATGGAGACGCTGTCCGTTGTGATCCAGGTCGCGTCCTTCAAGCTGACCGGAAAGCGCGTGTTCCGCATGGCACCCATCCACCACCATTTCGAACTCAAAGGCTGGCCCGAGCCCCGGGTGATCGTGCGCTTCTGGATCATTACCGTGATCCTGGTGCTGATCGGCCTGGCCACGTTGAAGTTGAGGTAACCCATAGTGTCGCTGATCGCTTCCGATCAATTCCGCATCGTTGTCGGCCTCGGCAAGAGCGGCATGTCCCTGGTTCGCTTCCTGGCGAAGCAGGGCGTTGCCTTTGCCGTAGCCGATACGCGCGCGAACCCTCCGGAGCTGGCGACCTTGCAGCGTGACTTCCCCTATGTAGACGTACGTTGCGGTGAGCTGGATGTAGATTTTCTCTGCCGTGCCAGCGAATTGTATGTCAGCCCCGGCCTCACAGTGGCCACACCGGCCCTGGTGGAGGCGGCCTTGCGTGGCGTGAAGCTAAGCGGTGATATCGACCTGTTCGCCCGCCATGCCAAGGCGCCCATCGTTGCCATTACCGGCTCCAATGCCAAAAGCACTGTGACAACGTTGGTAGGTGCCATGGGGCAGGCAGCCGGCAAGCACGTGGCCGTGGGTGGGAACCTGGGTACGCCTGCCCTGGACTTGCTGGCCGACGACGTGGAGCTGTACGTAATCGAGCTCTCAAGCTTCCAGCTCGAAACCACCCACCAGCTCAATGCCGAAGTGGCCACTGTGCTCAACCTCAGTGAAGACCACATGGACCGCTACAGCGGCATACCGGGCTATCACCAGGCCAAGCATCGGATTTTCCGCGGTGCCCGCCAGGTAGTGATCAATCGGCAGGATGTACTGACGCGCCCACTGCTGCGTGATGACATGCGCACTGGGTCGTTTGGGCTGGATGTACCCGACTTGAACGCGTTTGGCCTCCGGCAGGAAGGTGGGGTGAAGTATCTCGCCTTTGGCCAGACCCTGTTGCTGCCGGTCAGTGAGCTCAAGGTCCGTGGCGCGCACAATCAGGCCAATGCGCTGGCTGCACTTGCGCTGGGGCATGCCGTCGGCCTGTCCATGGCCGCCATGCTTGAAGCCCTGCGGGGTTTCACCGGCCTGGCCCACCGGTGCCAGTGGCTGGGCGAACGTAACGGCGTGGCTTGGTACGACGACTCCAAGGCCACCAACGTGGGGGCGGCGCTGGCCGCTATCGAGGGCCTAGGGAGCGACATCGCCGGTAGGCTGGTGCTGGTTGCCGGTGGCGATGGCAAAGGTGCGGATTTTTCTGGCTTGCGTGCACCGGTGAGCCGGTATTGCCGGGCGGTGGTGTTGATTGGCCGTGACGCCCAGCATGTGGCGCAGGCCTTGGATGAACAGGTAGTAAAGGTGTACGTGAATGATTTGAACGCCGCCGCGCGCTGTTGCGCCGAGCTGGCCGAGCCAGGCGATGCCGTTCTATTGTCGCCGGCGTGCGCCAGCCTGGACATGTTCCGTAATTATGAAGAACGCGGGCGGTTGTTCGCCCAAGCCGTGGAGGCATTGGCATGATCTTCAACGCCATCAAGCCTTACCCCTCACCGCTGATCGGTAACCGCGGCATCGACATCGACTTCCCCATGCTGGCAGGCTGCTTGGCGCTGCTGGGCCTGGGGCTGGTGATGATCACGTCGGCGTCGTCCGAAGTGGCGGCGGCACAGACCGGTAACACCCTGTACAACATGGTTCGCCACCTGATCTATCTGGTGTTGGGCCTGGGTGCCTGCGGGGTAACCCTGCTGATCCCTATCGCCACGTGGCAACGCATGGGCTGGATACTGCTGGCAGGGGCGTTCGGCTTGCTGTTCATGGTCATCGTGCCGGGCATTGGGCGTGAGGTAAACGGTTCCATGCGCTGGATCGGCTTCGGGGCGTTCAACGTTCAACCTTCGGAATTGGCCAAGGTGTTCGTGGTGATCTTCCTGGCCGGTTACTTGGTAAGGCGCCAGACCGAAGTGCGCGAAACCTGGATGGGTTTCTTCAAACCGTTCATCGTGCTGATGCCCATGGCCGTGCTGCTGCTCATGGAGCCGGACTTCGGCGCCACCGTGGTGATGATGGGTGCGGCTGCGGCGATGCTGTTCCTCGGAGGGGTAGGGCTGTTCCGCTTTGCCTTGATGGTAGTGCTGGCCGTTGGCGCGGTCTTTGTGCTGGTACAGGCACAGCCTTATCGCATGGCGCGCCTGATTACCTTTACTGACCCTTGGTC
>Ga0268349_1000160_pt1 | contig 12546 bp, 12 predicted proteins | sample G5R2_MAIN_18SEP2_FD_190164 | JGI IMG/M metagenome (GOLD analysis project Ga0268349, IMG submission 190164) | Phyllosphere microbial comminities from switchgrass, GLBRC, Michigan, United States - G5R2_MAIN_18SEP2017_LD1 | ecosystem: Host-associated > Plants > Phyllosphere > Phylloplane/Leaf...
CGGCCCGGAACTCCACAAGAGCATTGGCCTGATGCTGTTCTTCTTTATGGTGCTGCGTGTGATATGGCGTGTTGCAAGCCCACCGCCGCCGCCAACAGCCAACCAAGGCAAGCCTACCCGGATCGCTGCCGTCGCTGTTCACGCGTTCCTGTACCTGGACATCTTTCTGGTAATGCTGACGGGCTACCTGATTTCTACCGCAGAGGGGGTAGGCATTTCAGTATTCGGGCTGTTTCAGGTGCCTGCCGTGTTCAGTGGTATCGAAAACCAGGCCGAGCGGGCAGGGGATATTCACCTCTACCTGGCCTGGGCCTTGGTAACGTTCGCCGTGCTGCATGGGCTAGCCGCTCTCAAACACCATTTCATCGACAAAGATGCCACCTTGGTGCGCATGCTAGGTCGTCGCGCTTGACTACCCTGTACCGTACTTACTGCAAAGGAACTGAAAAATGCTGAAACACACGCTGGCCGCACTGGCCCTTGCAACCGCTGGTTTGACCGCTGGCCAGGCTATGGCTGCTGACTATCACATCGACAAGGAAGGCCAGCACGCCTTCGTCAACTTCAAGATCAGCCACCTGGGCTACAGCTTCATTACCGGTACGTTCAAGGACTTCGACGGCAACTTCAGCTTCGACGCCGCCAAGCCGGAAGACAGCAAGATCGACGTGACCCTGAAGACGGCCAGCGTGTTCACCAACCACGCCGAGCGTGACAAGCACATCAGCAGCAAGGACTTCTTGGACGTTGCTAAATACCCGGAAGCGACCTTCAAATCCACCAGCGTAAAAACCACCGGTAAGAATGCCGATGGCAAGGTGACTGCTGACGTGACAGGCGACCTGACGTTGCAGGGCGTAACCAAGCCTGTCGTGATCAAGGCGACCTTCCTGGGTGAAGGCAAGGACCCATGGGGCGGCTACCGCGCAGGTTTCGAAGGCACTACCAGCATCAACCGCAAGGACTTTGCACCCAAGACCATGGACTTGGGCCCGCAGTCCGATACTGTTGACCTGTACTTCGTGTTCGAAGGTGTACAGAAGAAGTAAGGTGTTCGCTTCTTAAAAAACGCCGCGTTCCTTTTAGGAAGCGCGGCGTTTTTTATTGCCATGCTGATTCAACTTCCTAGCAAATTGCCAAGTAGAAAAAAAGACATATGAGCGCTAATTTGGATTTTTTCGAAGAGGCGTAGGTATCATGCGAACAGTATTGTTAGGCGTCGAGGTCAAGTCGACCACCATGACTAGGCTTGAGGTGTCGGGAGTTATCACTAGGTTTTTATATACTCCTTTTGGTCGCCAAAGTGCCCGGTTGACCGGGGTAGGTTATGAAGGTCAATACTTAGAGAGCAATGAGCTTTATCTAGTTGCCAATGGGTTAAGAGCCTATTTGCCTAGTTTAATGTGCTTTGCCCAAGCTGATTCTTATAGTCCGTTCCAGCGAGCAACAGAAAATAGTTATGCTTTCAATCTAGGTGATCCTGTAAATAGAATCGATCCAACGGGACATGCATCTTTACCAGCTATGATAAGCCTTATTATAAAAGCCAAGCGATGGGCAAATAAAGTAAAGCCCGTCACTACTGGTAAGCGCTATCTGCACTTTGTCGAGGATGCGCAAATGCTATTTCTAAATCGTCTTCCTAATAGGGCTCAGATAAAAGCGCTTGATAATAGATATCTATTTCCATCTGACTTTTTGAAGAAAAGGCTGAGCTTTGTAGAGGATAAGCTTGAAGTCAGGAAAAATCTTTTTCGCCAGACAGCAAAGCTAAATCGTACTGACATCTTTGAGAGAGTATATCCTAGCTTAGATAGGCAGCCCGATGCAGAGAGAGCGGTGCTGCAGAAGATTTTAAGTTATCGCGAGAACAATAATGTCTCTGTTGGCAACTGGATGAGCTAGCTATTCTCTTTATTGCTATGTGAGAGAAGCTTGAATTTTTGATAAAAAGTTTTACACCATAAATTCAAATGAATTTATGGTGTAAAACGATACGCTTTTCCGGCTGCGTGGCGCTGTTTTTGCCCTATATTTAGTTCTTACGCGTCAGCAGCGCAGGCTTTTCACCCGTCTTGGCGCGGTTCTGCAAGTCATCGAGTTGCTCGGTCGTAAGCGTACGGTCTAGCTTGGACTCTTTCATGATGATCTTGGGTTTAGGGGCTTCACGCCGTGCTTCGGTCACCGCCGGTGTAGTTCCTTCATCCCGTGGGCGGCGGTTGCGCGAGTTGTCGCGGCGGTTCTGGCCAGCGCCTGCACCCTGCGCACCGTTACTACGTGGGCCGTTGCGCTTTGCGCCATCGCCCTGAGTGCGCGGTGTAGATGAAGCATTGCGCCGAGGCGCCTGCCCGGTTGGTGCCGTTGTTGCTGACTGGCCTGTAGCAGCACCTGGACGGCGATTACGGCCCTGGCCCTTGCCCTGATACGGGCTTACGTAATCTGCACGGTTACCGAAGTTATCGACATCGTCGTCCAAGAAGGTTTCCGGGTCGCGGTTGCCCAGTTCGGCCACTGCTGCGCCAGCGGATACAGGGCGTTGAGGCTGGCGGCCACGCGCGGGGCGGTTGCCTGGCTCACGAGGGGTAGATGCACGCGGCTCACCACGGCTCTCACCCGCCGTTTTTTCCCGTGGTTTGCTGGTGCCCTTGTCCTTGCCTTTATCCCGGCGCCCACCGTTGGCAGGCTTGTCACCGCGTGCTTCTCGCCCACCACGTGGCTTATTGGCCGGCTGCCGTTCCCGAGTCTCAGGCTTTTCGGCTTCGATGGTGCTTGCATCAAAACCCATCAGGTCACCGTCGGCGATCTTCTGCCGGGTCATACGCTCGATGCTCTTGAGCAGCTTTTCTTCGTCGGGCGCAACCAGTGAGATGGCCTCGCCGCTACGCCCAGCGCGGCCTGTACGGCCAATACGATGAACGTAGTCTTCCTCGACGTTGGGGAGTTCGAAGTTAACCACGTGGGGCAACTGGTCGATGTCCAGGCCGCGGGCGGCGATGTCGGTAGCGACCAGTACGCGCACGGTACTGGCCTTAAAGTCTGCTAGGGCCTTGGTACGGGCATTCTGGCTTTTGTTGCCATGGATGGCAGCGGCGGTAAGGCCGTGCTTTTCCAGGTACTCGGCGAGGCGGTTAGCGCCATGCTTGGTGCGGGTGAATACCAGCACTTGTTCCCAGGCACCCTGGGTGATCAGGTGCGCCAACAGCGCACGCTTATGGCTGGCGCCAATGCGATAGATGCGCTGCTCGATGCGCTCCACCGTGGTGTTGGGCGGGGTAACCTCAATGCGCTCGGGGTTGTGCAGCAGCTTTTCTGCAAGGTCGGTGATGTCCTTGGAGAAGGTAGCCGAGAACAGCAGGTTCTGGCGTTTTTCCGGCAGGCGAGCCAGCACTTTCTTCACGTCATGGATAAAGCCCATGTCGAGCATGCGGTCTGCTTCGTCCAATACCAGGATTTCAACGTGGTTCAGGTCCACGCTGCCTTGGCCGGCCAGGTCCAGCAGGCGGCCGGGGCAGGCCACCAGCACATCAACGCCTTTGGCCAAGGCCTGTACTTGAGGGTTTACACCTACGCCGCCGAACACGCAGGCGCTGACGAACTTCAGATCGCGTGCATAGAGGCGGAAGCTGTCATGGACCTGTGCGGCTAGTTCGCGTGTGGGGGTAAGCACCAGTACGCGAGGTTGGCGAGGGCCATGACGCTGGGATTTGTCCGGATGGCCGGCAGGGAACAAGCGTTCCAGAATAGGCAGCGCAAAGCCGCCGGTTTTGCCAGTACCCGTCTGGGCGGCAACCATCAGGTCGCGGCCCTGCAACACGGCGGGAATAGCCCGCTGTTGCACGGGGGTAGGCTGCGTGTAGCCAGCGGCCTCGATGGCGCGGACTAGAGCCTCGGAGAGACCGAGGGAAGCAAAGGACATGGGCAATCCTGTTTATAATGGGGGCTAGAGCCCAGGGAACGTTTGCCTGGCGCGGGGCGGAGATCGACGCAACCGCGTCCGGTACTGCTGGCGCTCGCAAGGTGTCGCAGCGGGCTACCGGGGCAAGAGCCGAGGCACGGGCATGCGAAGAGGGATGCGAGGTCCGGCGTCCGGGCGTAAGCCTGGCGGGAACGCCGGAGTATAACAGAGCCTTGGTGCTGCGCTGTGATTTGCCTGCCAGAAGGTAAGGTTTTTCTAGAAGGCGTACGTGGTAGTGACTGTAGGCGCGGGGGCCGGCCTTTCGGCATAGCCCGCGAACAGGGTAAATGCTTACCGTGACAACCCCAGGTTCTGCCATACCGCCAAGCTGGCCTGGGCCTGGTTCAAGGTATAGAAATGCAGGCCCGGTGCGCCGCCTTTCAGTAATTGCTCGCACATGCGAGTAATGACGTCTTCGCCGAATGCTTGAATGCTTGCCGCGTCGTCGTGGTAGGCCTCCAGCTGCTTGCGAATCCACCGAGGAATCTCGGCGCCGCAGGCTTCGGAAAAGCGCGCCAGCTTGCTGTAGTTAGTGATAGGCATGATGCCCGGCACGATGGGAATATCCACGCCCAGCTTTTGCACGCGCTCTACAAAGTAGAAATAGCTTTCGGCATTGAAGAAGTATTGGGTGATTGCACTGTCTGCGCCGGCTTTGGCCTTGCGGGCAAAGTTGGCCAGGTCTTCTTCGAAGTTGCGCGCCTGCGGGTGCATCTCCGGGTAGGCAGCCACTTCGATATGGAAGTGGTCACCGGTTTCAGCGCGAATGAACTCTACCAAGTCATTAGCGTGCCGCAACTCACTGGACGCCATGCCCATGCCCGACGGCAGGTCGCCACGCAGAGCAACGATGCGCTTGATCCCTGCATTGCGGTAGGTGGTCAGCAAATCACGCAGTTCGGCTTTGCTATCGCCCACGCACGACAAGTGCGGTGCCGCAGGAACGTGTACCTCACGCTCCAACTGCAACACGGTGTCCAGCGTACGATCACGGGTAGACCCGCCAGCGCCATAGGTACAAGAGAAAAATGCAGGGTTATGCGCCGCCAGTTGGCGTGCTACCTGAAGGAGTTTTTCATGCCCCGCATCGGTCTTCGTGGGGAAGAACTCGAAGCTGAAGGCTTTATCGATGGAAAGCATAAGGGCAGCTCTTCTGGAAAAGGCCGCAAACGGCAGGTTGCAAGGGGCTGCCCGGAGTTACCCAGGCGGCCGCCTGCTGCCGCTTGCCGCTTATCAGTAACGGTAGGCGTCTGGCTTGAACGGACCTTCAACAGTCACGCCAATGTACTCGGCCTGCTTGGGCGTCAGTTGAGTGACTACGCCGCCGAAACCGCGGACCATTTCCAGTGCCACTTCTTCGTCCAGCTTTTTAGGCAGCACTTCAACCGTAAGGCGTTTGGCTTTGTCGGCTGGCGACAGGTCTGCAAACTTTTGCGCGAAGAGGTGAATCTGAGCCAGCACCTGGTTAGCGAACGAACCGTCCATGATCCGACTTGGGTGGCCCGTGGCGTTACCCAGGTTCACCAGGCGGCCTTCGGCCAGCAGAATCAGGTAATCGTCATTCTGCGCGTCGAAGCTGCCGGCACCGGTACGGTGGATCTTGTGCACCTGTGGTTTGACCTCTTCCCACGCCCAGTTCTTGCGCATGAAGGCCGTATCGATTTCATTGTCGAAGTGGCCGATGTTGCATACCACCGCACGCTTCTTCAGGGCGCGCAGCATGTTGGCATCGCACACGTTCACGTTACCAGTGGTGGTCACCAGCAGGTCGATACGGCCCAGCAGGCCTGCATTGACCGACGCCTGGGTGCCATCATTGATCCCGTTGTTGAACGGCGAAACCACTTCATAGCCGTCCATGCAAGCTTGCATGGCGCAGATCGGGTCCACTTCGCTGACCCGTACGATCATGCCTTCCTGACGCAGGGACTGCGCCGAGCCCTTGCCCACGTCGCCATAGCCGATCACCAAGGCCTGCTTGCCGGACAGCAAGTGGTCGGTGCCGCGCTTGATGGCGTCGTTCAGGCTGTGACGGCAGCCGTACTTGTTGTCGTTCTTGCTCTTGGTGACCGAGTCATTCACGTTGATGGCCGGCACCTTCAGGGTACCTTTGGCCAGCATGTCCAACAGACGATGGACACCTGTAGTGGTTTCTTCGGTCACGCCATGAATGCGCTCAAGCACCGCAGGGTATTTGTTGTGCAGGATTTCGGTGAGGTCACCGCCGTCGTCCAACACCATATTGGCGTCCCAAGGCTGGCCATCCTTGAGGATGGTCTGCTCGATGCACCATTCGTATTCAGCTTCGGTTTCCCCCTTCCAGGCGAACACAGGGATGCCAGCGGCAGCAATGGCAGCGGCGGCCTGGTCCTGGGTAGAGAAGATGTTGCAAGACGACCAGCGCACTTCGGCACCCAGGGCTACCAAGGTTTCGATCAGCACGGCGGTCTGGATGGTCATGTGGATGCAGCCCAGGATTTTAGCGCCCTTGAGCGGCAGCTCGCCCGCGTATTTGCGGCGAATGCCCATCAGTGCAGGCATTTCGGATTCGGCGATGATGACTTCGCGACGACCCCAGGCCGCAAGGGACATGTCGGCGACTTTGTAATCGGAAAAATCGGCAGGCGTCAGTACAGCACTCATTGATGAGTCTCCATTCGTAGTAGGCGAATGGGCGCCGTTGTGCGTTCGGGCAAGTGCCCGGGGCCGAACCTTCGCCGACCATGCTAACGCCCCAACCGAGCCTGACAGGAAAACCTGCTGCAGCGCCCCTCGGGTGGGTGGCGGGACGCCCGCAAGCAGCGGGCGGTCAAACGTTGAGCAGTATATAGGGTGGTGGGGTAGGTGTCGAACCCGTCTGCCATGCTAATGTTCGAGCCATTCCTGGCCAGCGGAGGCACCTATGAATTTCCACACTCGCAAATGGGTCAAGCCCGAGGACCTCAACCCCAACGGCACCCTGTTCGGTGGCAGCCTGCTGCGCTGGATCGATGAGGAAGCGGCCATCTATGCCATTGTCCAGTTGGGCAACCAGCGCGTGGTCACCAAATACATTTCGGAAATCAATTTCGTCAGCGCATCTCGACAGGGTGACATCATCGAGCTGGGCATTACGGCAACCGAATTCGGGCGCACGTCCATCACGCTAACGTGTGAAGTACGCAACAAGATCACCCGCAAGAGCATTCTTACCGTGGACAAGCTGGTATTCGTCAACCTGGGTGAAGATGGCCTGCCTGCACCCCATGGCCGTACCGCAATTCGCTACATCAAGGACCAGTTTGGGGAAGAGGGGCTAGGTGGCTGACACTGCTTCAGGAACCATCCTACGCTGTAATAGGAAATGGCCGGGTTTCGGCTGGAAATGGTTCGGGAACACTAGCGTCTTTCCGTGCCGAGGCTGTCTGCCATGCTCAAACTACTACTTCCTTTGCTACTGGTCGCGGGCTGTACCCTTGGGCTGACCAACAGCGATTTCGAGGGGAAATCAGGCTCTGCGAGAAAAGCGCCACTTATCGATTGCAAAGCCGCCCCCTTGCAGGCGAGATGCGTACATGAATACCCAGGGGCCAGCGCAGATCGCTATTGAACACGCCGGGCTTGTACCTTTGACGGCATCAGGTTAAGGCATACTGGCTGTACCTTTCAGCCTAAGAACCCACGTCGAGGTCACAATGACCCTTGCTTACTGGTGTGTACTGATTGTCATCCTGTTGCCGTACGTGTGCACGGGGATAGCCAAGATAGTGGGTGACCGTTACGGGCCTTCGGCCAACCGCGATCCCCGCGCCTGGCTGGACCAGCAGCAAGGCATGGCCCGGCGTGCCAATGCGGCGCAACTCAACGGTTTCGAAGCCGCACCTGCCTTTGCTGCGGCGGTAATCATCGCCCACTTGGCTGGAGGCGCTCAGCAGGGCACGCTTGATACCCTGGCGATGGTATACGTAGCCAGCCGGGTGGCCTATATCCTGTGCTACTTGGCCGACCTTGCGCGGTTGCGCTCTGCCGTATGGTTTGTGGGAGTAGGTATTATTGTCGCGTTGTTCTGCGTGGCTGCCTGACGAGCTGTCACTACTTGTCCAGCTCGTCTACCGCTTCCTGCAATTCCTTGCGGGACTCGGCCAGCTTGTCCTTGCGCTTATTGATCTTGTCCGAGTCGCCTTTGCTCATGGCCTTGTCAAGGTCAGCTTGGCGCTGGCTCACTTCACGCTTGGCATCGAGCACTTTTTTCTCGCGCGCCTTTTGCAGGCTCTCATCGTTGCAGTTGGCCTGCAGCTCGCCCAAGGCGATTTGTAGCCCTTCCAGCTGGTTGGTATTACCAGCCGCACGAGCGCGGTCGATCTGCTCGGTCACCTGCTGTTCCTTGGCAGCACACCCTTTGAGTTCAGTGTCGTCGTCTGGGGTAGCGGCAAGCACCGGCTGGGCCATGGCGCCGAACGCGATGGCCAGGGTAAGCAGAACTTTCATGAGGTCTCCGGAGAAATGGGGCGGAATTCGCGCCCATTGGAACGGATGTTAGGGTGAAGTTCAAATCCTTCCACAAACCCAGCGACCCCTAGTTGGTGCAATGCAGCCGCCATTTCCCGTGCGGGTGGATGATGGAAAAATGCCACTAACCTGGCAGCTCGGATGCTGCCGATGCCGGTTTCCTTGACCCAATGTGCCGCATCGCGGTCTACCAGTGCCGCCCAGCTACCAACGGTAGCCGCGCGTCCCATAGGGGGCACGCCCATCGCTTTAAGCCAGTGTCCGAAAGGTTTTTTCCGGGCGTTTGCAAAACTGTCGGCAATTCGCTGGGCAGAACGGGGGCCGATACCGTCCACTGCCGCCAGGGCGGCTACATCCAACGTAAGCCAGCTGTGCAGCGTAGGCAGCAGCCCTGCATCCAGAAGGCGCGCCCAAGTGCCTTTGCCCATATGGGCAAGGCCCAGCGCCTCGGGGTGGCTGAGCCATTGAAGGCGAGCCAGGTATTGGCTACGGCAGCCTTCGACAGGTTGCCAGCACGAGAGGGCGTTGTAGCGGCCCGGATCCGGAGCTTGCACCGGTGTACGCAATGGGTTGCGCCACACCACTTCGCCCAGCCGGGGAATGGTCAACCCGGCCAGCTCCAGCGAGACCTGATCGCCAGGTTGCACGTCCAGAGCTTCCCAGCGCCGTACTGAACCTAGGCTGGTACGTTTGACCACGCGGTCGTCCAGGCGAACAGGATGCAGCTCCAGTACCGGGGTGATTCGCCCGGTTCTGCCCACTTCGAATGTGATGCCCCTCACTTCCGCCAACACGCTGCGTAAAGGGTATTTCCAGGCCGCTATCCAGTAAGGTGCTTGTGCTTTCCAGCGGTGCGCGGCCGGGCGATGGCTGTCGCGCAGGATAATGCCGTCCGTGGCGAAGGGCAGAGGGCTGTTGTACCAGCGGTCACGCCAGGCGCTGGCGTCTTCGATGCTATGTACTCGGTGGCTATAGGCGTGTGGGTCTGGAAAACCGAGCGTGGACAGGTCAGCAAGCCGCTCGGCCTGAGTGCCAGGGCCTTTGGGCCAGTCCCAGGGGAAGAAACCCAACTGGCTGGCGTCGCTTTCAGCCAATTCGCGGCGCGCCAGCAGCCCAGCCGCCTGGCTACGAGCATTCCGGCTGCCCGCCTGAGCCTGCACATGGTTGTCATGGCGCAGATAGATTTCACCCTGCAGTTCCAGGTCGCGGGATTGCGGTAGTGTGGTCGGCAAGCCGGGAATATGCCGAGCATTGGCGGTCCAGTCATGGCCGTGCGTGCCATCGCCACGGCTGATGACCTGGGTAAGCTGGCCATGCTCATAGATCACGGTGACCGCCACGCCGTCCACTTTAGGCTGTACCCACACCTCCTCGCGCGCCGCCAGCCAGGCTTTGGCATCGCCTGCGTCTATGAGTTTGGCAACACCGGTATGAGGGGTAGGGTGGGGAATGGGGCCGGTGGCGCTAACCGTTGCGTTCAATACGGGCGCCCTGCTGTGTGGGAAGCATGCTTGCCATACGCCAAGCTGCTCAAGCGCTTGGTCATATAGCTCATCGGCTATGACCGAGACGCCGTCACGATGATACGCCAGGTTCCACTCATCCACCTGGCGTTGAAGGGTTTGAATGCGCGTTGCTGCCTGGTCTGGTAGCCAGTCGGGGCATCCCCAGGCAGAGGAAACAACCAGCAGTGTCAGGGTGCCGAGCCACGAAGGAGAAAACCGCATAGTGAGCATCCTTGCTCAAACGAGGAGTCACGTAGCCTAGAACGAAAAAGGCCTCCCGCGGTGGGGAGGCCTTTTCCAGGTGTTTCCAGCTCGGTGTTTACAACCCCGCCGCCGCCTTCAGCGCCTCGGCACGGTCTGCCTGCTCCCAGGTGAACGCGGTGAAGGTGTCATCACCTACGGTCATTTCATACGGGTTGCGGCCAAAGTGGCCATAGGCGGCAGTGGCCTGGTACATGGGGTGCAGCAGGTCCAGCATGCGGGTGATGGCATACGGGCGAAGGTCGAAGTGCTCGCGCACCAGCTGAATGATCTTCTCGTCCGCCAGCTTGCCGGTACCAAAGGTGTTCAGCGAAATGGAGGTAGGCTGAGCCACGCCGATGGCGTAGGACACTTGAATCTCGCAGCGATCGGCCAGGCCGGCGGCAACGATGTTCTTGGCCACATAACGGCCAGCGTAGGCGGCTGAGCGGTCGACTTTGGACGGGTCCTTGCCGGAGAACGCACCACCACCATGGCGAGCCATGCCGCCGTAGGTGTCGACGATGATCTTGCGGCCGGTGAGGCCACAGTCGCCCACAGGGCCACCAATGATGAAATTGCCGGTGGGGTTGATGTGGTATTGGGTGTCCTTGTGCAGCAGTTCGGCAGGCAGGCTGTGCTTGACGATCAGCTCCATCACGGCTTCGCGCAGGTCGCTGTATTTGACCTCTGGGTTGTGCTGGGTAGACAGCACGATGGCGTCGATACCTGTTACGCGACCGTTTTCGTAGCGGCAGGTGACCTGTGACTTGGCGTCCGGGCGCAGCCATGGCAGCAGGCCGGATTTGCGGGCCTCGGCCTGGCGCTCCACCAAGGCGTGAGAGAAGCGGATGGGCGCTGGCATCAGTACGTCGGTTTCGTTGCTGGCATAGCCAAACATCAGGCCCTGGTCGCCAGCGCCTTGGTCTTCAGGCTTGCTGCGGTCAACACCTTGGGCGATGTCTACCGACTGCTTGCCGATGATGTTCATCACGGCGCAGGTAGCGCCGTCAAAGCCCACATCGGAGCTGTTGTAGCCAATGTCGATGATGACCTTTCGCACGATCTCTTCCAGGTCGACCCAGGCCGAGGTGCTGACTTCGCCAGCAATGATCGCCACGCCGGTCTTGACCAAGGTTTCGCACGCCACCCGGGCGTGTTTGTCTTCTGCGATGATGGCGTCCAGCACCGCATCGGAAATCTGGTCGGCGATCTTGTCCGGGTGCCCTTCAGACACAGACTCGGAGGTGAAAATGGAGTATTCGCTCATGTCGACGGCTTCCTGAAAAAATTACCGATGAAGAGTGTCGCCAGCCGGCCGCCGGAAGTGGCGAACCTGTATCTGGAAACCGTTACGTAGGCCCACATAGAGCCCTTCCCCGGGGTGAAGTCCCGCAGCGGTGGCCCAGCGGGCCAGTTCTTCCTGTTCAAAACCTAACCAGAGATCTCCGCAGGCCGTCCTGGCCCAGTCCTGGTCATGGCTACACAATTCGGTGACCAGCAGGCTACCGCCTGGTTTCACCCGCGCTGCCAGCTGCCTCACGGCCTGGGCAGGGTCAACGAAATGGTGCAGCACCATGTTCACGACTACGCAGTCGGCGCTCAGTACCGTGCCGCCCAAGGCATCGTCCAGCCGCAGGTCGACATTGCCTATACCTTCCCGCAGGCACAGCTGGCGCGCCAGCTCCAGCATCTCCGGGCTGTTATCCATAGCGGTCACCTGGCTGAAACGGCGGGAGAGGTCTGGTAGAAACCCTCCGTCACCCGGCCCCACTTCCAGCGCCGTGGCATCAAAGGCCACCACCAGTGTGTCAAGCAATGCCAACAGGCTTTCCCGGTACTGGGGCAGCCCGGCAATCAGATCCTGCTGGGCGCGGAAACGGTCGGCAACGCGTGAGAAAAAGACTTGGCTGGCGGTGGCACGCTGGCGCTCGACCTCGGCCATGCGCTGTTGAGCATCAACCGGTAGCGCCAGGCCGTCTGCTTCTTCAAGCAATGCGCCGTGCAATCGCCGCCCGGTGCGTTGGTCCGCGGGCAGGCTGCGGCGGTAGAAAATGGCGTTGCCTTCACGGCGCGTGGCCACCAGCCCAGCCTGCGCTAGCACTTTGAGGTGGTGGCTCATACCGGATTGGCCGATGTCGAAGATTTGCGCAAGCTCCAGTACACCAAACGAATCGTTAGCCAATGCTCGCAGTACATTCAGGCGCAATGGATCGCCCCCGGCTTTGCACAGGCTGGCCAGGTCATCGGCAGGTTCATGGCGAATGGACGGTACGCGAAGGCTCATAGGGAGCGGAGTCTAGTTCGGCCCTGAGCAGCTCGCAAGGTGAATATCAAAAAGTTTTGATATTGGCAGCT
>Ga0268349_1000161_pt1 | contig 12537 bp, 10 predicted proteins | sample G5R2_MAIN_18SEP2_FD_190164 | JGI IMG/M metagenome (GOLD analysis project Ga0268349, IMG submission 190164) | Phyllosphere microbial comminities from switchgrass, GLBRC, Michigan, United States - G5R2_MAIN_18SEP2017_LD1 | ecosystem: Host-associated > Plants > Phyllosphere > Phylloplane/Leaf...
TCATTGCCCCACTTCTTAAATCCTTGAAGATAGAAGCGCCGAAGCTACAGGACGGTCAGCTTTTCATCGAGCTCGAAGGTGGGCTTAAAGTGAACATGCTCTGCAACTGGGAAGGGAGCGTGATTCTGGTCGCTAATCTAGGCGGCCTCCGGCAGGCCTCGCCAAAACTGCTATGGCAGTTGCTTGAGAAAAACCTGTTCTGTGAGCTTCCACAAGTTCAAATCAGCGCGGCCGCCCAGGATCAAACGATCATTCTCTGGGTACAAGAGCGCCTCAGCCAGCTGGATTCAAGTTCCTTGAGCAGGTTATTTGAACGGTTTGTTCGCACAGCCAAGGAGGTCGGCTTGATGCTGGCCAGCCAAGCACCAACACGGCCTAAAGCCGGCGGTAGGCCTCCATTACTCAACAGAAGCAGGCTGGGCACCTACTCAGCATAAATAGAATATATCGCTCGCGGCCGAGTGGGGTGTATAGGTGCACAGTCATTCACACCCCACTGGTAAGCAAGCTGGGCATACACTTGCTAACCTTACTCCCATGCTTTGGCTCTTTTTCCAGCACCTGAATGCGGTCTACAATCATCAAGACCCTGACAAATGGCCGGATGCAAGAAGTGCAAAGACAAGACTTTCTAACCCTGCTTGCCCAGGAAGGCTTCGGCACAACCGTTATCGTTGAGCGCGAACCCTTAGGCACCCTGGATAACCATGCGCACCCTTTTGAAGCTAAGGCCTTGGTACTTCAGGGCGAGTTGACCATTCACACCCATGCTTCAGCGCACACGTACAAAGAGGGGGATATCTTTCATTTGCAGGCTAATGAGCCGCATTCAGAGGTATTCGGGCCGGAGGGTGTTCAGTACCTTGTAGGGCGCCGTTGAAGCGCCCAGCCAGGGTATGAACGTCAGTCGGTCACCAACTGCTTGTCATACTCGGTAAGGTAGTCGTCGGCCAGGGCTTGCTTTTGCTTGTCATCCAGAAGCTTGCCCGCAGCTTGGAAGAACTTGTGCTCTTCCTCTTTCAAATGGTGATGCACTTTTTCGGACAGCTTCTTGGCAGTGGCCAGCCAGCTTGGGCTGGACATCTCAGTGGCATCCAGCTCCTCCATCATCTCGTCCATTTCATGGTGCTCAGAGATGGCGTGGCGGCTCAGGTCTACCCCATTGTCATGGGCCATCAGAGGAATGTAGAAGCAGCGTTCTTCGGCTGTTTCATGGGCTTGCAGCTCGGCTTTCAGCCGTTGGTAGGCGTCTTTGCGTTCTGCGCTATCGCCGTGGGTCTGCAGCAGTGCTTCAGCGTAGCCCCGCTGACGGTCATGGCTGGCGCGCAAGGCTTCGAAGATGTTCATAGTGCCCCCTGGGAAATGTGCTTTGTGGAGGTTTGACAGGCGGCAACCGGCGGCGTTCTCGTTGCGTTTGATGTGGATGCGGGCGGCCAGGCGGGCGCCTGTAGCCGCCCCAATATGCCTTTAGAAACCCGCCTTCAAACGGGCGCCCGCGTAGGCTTGTGCTTCCTGAGCCTTCTCCACCACGGCAGCGGTGCCGAAGAACTCGTGGGTCACGCCGTCATATAGCTTGCGCTCCACACTAACGCCTTGGGTACGCAGTGCCTGCTCCAACTGTGCGCCATCATCACGCAACGGGTCGATTTCGGCGTTGATCAAGGTCACCGGCGGCAGGCCATGCAGGTCGGCATGCACCAGGTCCAGGCGTGGGTCTTTCAGGTCTGCCGGGCCCTTGGTGACGTTGGCCACGAACCACAACATCATGGGGCGGTTGAGGGGCTTGGCATCAGCGTATTTAAGGTAGGACTCAGTGTCCGTGCTGGTCTGAGCAACAGGGTAAACCGCTACTACACTTTTAGGTGCGGTCAAGCCTTGGTCACGCACGGCAATGGCCGTCGCCACAGCCAGGTTACCGCCAGCGCTTTCACCGGCCAGTGCCAAGCGCTTAGGGTCACCGCCGATGCTGGCGGCGTTGGTCGTGAGCCAGCGGTACGCGGCTACGGCATCCTGGTGGGCTGCCGGGAATTTGTATTCTGGCGCGCGGCGGTAGTCTACCGAGACCACAATGGCATTGGCTTGCTTGGCCAAGCCACGAGCGCCCCCGTCATATACCGTACGGTCAGCGATCACCCAACCACCACCGTGGAAGTACAGCACTACGGGGAAAGGCCCAGTACCGGCCGGGGTGTAGACCGTTGCAGGCAAGTTACCTGCGGCGCCTGCAACTGTAATGTCTTTGGTGGTCACGCCCGGCACCAGCGCGGTGGGGCTGCTGTCACGCTTTTGGTCGGCCAGTACGCGCTTTACACCATCAGCCACTGTAGGCTGTTTGCGCGCTTCATCTGGCGTGGTTTTTTCGATGGCCTTGGGGTCGAAGGCTGCTTGGGCATTCAGTACCTTTTGCATGTCGCTGTCTGTGCGGAACAGGCTTTTGGTAGAGCTTACGGCCAGTTCGGACAGGGTTGGCTTTTCTGGGTCACGGGCACAGCCGGCCAGTGTAGCCAGGCCAGCCGCAGCAACGGCAGCGACCAGAGCACAACGAACAAAACGAGGTGAGCGCATGGTGAATCCTCGGCAATCTGCAGGGCGCCATGGGCATGGCGGTAGGTGTGCTTCACACCCTTACCCACCTTTGGCTCAAATGAGCGAGACGGCGTTCAAGGCAGATTGCCATTGTGCGGATCAACGGTAGGGCGCCACCAGCTGATACCCGACGTTCACAGGTTCCAGACTGAAGCGTGCCTTTACGCCTTCACAAAAACTGGTACGCGGTAGAAAGGCACCTGGCCCCTGTATGTAGGCGCTTACGTCATTCACTGTATCGCATGGCTGGACTACCCTGCCCTGTAGCAGGCCAGCGGCCTGGGCCGAACGCAGGGCGCCCATAGGCATATCGTCTGCCAGAATCAGGGCGCCAGGCGGCGATGCCTGGTCATAATAATGGGCCAATGCCTGAGCCGAGCGATCGCGCATGTAGGGCACCATGTAGTAGTGAATGTCGTCCCGATAAGGCAGTGCTTCGGTACGCACAGGCAGCGATACGGCGCCAACGGCATACAGCACCCACATCGACAAGAGCAGAGCAGGCGAACATAACGCGCACAGGCGCAGCGCCCATGCACCCTTGCGGTTACGAGGAAGCAGCGCGTGCAGGTGTATCACGCCCAGCACGGCGGCAAAGGCGGCGCCTGGGACGAATAGCGTGAACCGCTCCATGATGTTGTAGGACGCGGCGAACACCACGTTCACCACCAGCGCCCACCACAGCAACCGCAACTGGCGGTTCTTCGGCACTATCACTAGCCCGAGCACCGACGGGCCCAGCAATGTCAAACAAAGCAAGGCCACGGCTTTGCGTTCGTGCCATAGCACGTCGAAGCGCAGCAGGTTGTCTGCCCAGTGCTCTGTGCTGGCAGTGGTAGAAACCTCCACCGTGTAACGGTGGCCTGCGTCCAGCAGGCTCATGCCTGAATCCACACCTGTTATCAGCTCAGGGTAGGCTGCACAGAAGCCGAGCACGGCCGTTGGCAGGGTAAGCAGCACCCAGCCCCGCTGCTCCCACAACAGGCGCAGGTACAGGGGCAACAGCACGACAAAGGTCAAGGCGTGGATGCTGGCAGCCAGGCCAGTGAGCAACCCGATCAACAACAGTTTGGCGGTTTGACCTAGCCCGCTGCGGCGCTCGATGTACAGCCCGTAGGCCAGCACCACGAACACCGCGTGAAACAGGTATACCTCGGCTTTGGTGGACACCCAGAACACTGCGTGTGACAGCACGGCGACCGTAGTCGCCAGCACGGCCAGGTTGCGCGCCACACCCACGCTGCGTGCCAGCCAGTACAGGGCACCCGCCAACGGCAGCAATAGCGCAGCATTGAGCACGCTGAGCACCTGGGCGCCGAACAGTGCGTACACGCCTCTTGTAAGGCAACGGTAGAGCGGGTGCCCCCATGGCCCTGCGGCGCCATCGAAACACTGACCACTGGCCGCATCCGCAAGCAAGTTGCCGCTGTCTGCCCACAGTACGGGACCACTGGCCGCCAGAAAACTCGCACTGATAGCCATGCACAGCAACAGCAGTGGCCATGCCCCCGTCACGGGGTAAACACGTCCGTGTTTCATCTCGCGTATTTCCTGTGAGTGTGCCCTGAATCTTTAACAACAAGGCGCAGTGAAGTGAGCGCTTTAATAGGGCGGCAGTTGGCCAGCACGCGACTATAACGACAATTACTGAAATGCCACTGCAAATTATTAAATAGGGTAATACTCAGTCGTCGTGCATTTGGCGCCAAAACAAAAAATTTAGACCTGCATACACGCCTGCACAATAAGAAGTGACGCAAGAGTCGGGGTTTACTAGGATAGCGGTACGCCCCTACGCGTTTGAGCCGAGATGAACGACCAAAGCGCTTTTTCCCTCGACGGGGTAGACCGTCAACTGATCGCTGCCCTGCAGGTCAACGCACGTGAAAGCGTTGCCACCCTTGCACGCAAACTGGGTATTGCCCGCACCACCGTCACTTCGCGCCTGGCTCGCCTGGAGCGCAACGGGGTTATCGTGGGTTACGGCGTCCGCCTGGCTCAACGGGCCCTCACCGGCGGGCTACAGGCTTACGTAGGCATCACGGTGCAGCCCAAGGCAGGCCGCGAAGTACTCAAGCGCCTCGGCAATATGGCTCAAGTGCAGCAATTATGCGCTGTGAGTGGTGAATTCGATTACGTTGCCTGGCTACATACTGATTCGCCAGAGGCCTTGGACGAACTGCTGGACGAGATTGGCGCACTGGAAGGCGTAGACAAAACTACCACCTCGATCATCCTCAGCACCAAGGTAGACCGCGGTCGCGGTTAAGGCCTTTGACCTGGGCAAAGCCTCTTCCGGTCATAATCACCCACTGCATTGTCATTACGGCAGAAAAACACACAAAAAGACAACACATTGCGTCTTAATAACGTGTCTGCACCTCCCTAGAATGCTCAGCAGCTTACCTATACTGTTCTGACTGCATTCCACGAGGTGCCCATGCTCAAACCTGACCGCCACCCTGCCGGTTCTGCCAAGCCCATTACCGTGTTCGGGCCGGACTTCCCTTTCGCTTTCGATGAGTGGATTACCCACCCCGAAGGCTTGGGCAGTATCCCCGAAGGCAACCATGGCAAGGAGGTTGCCATTATCGGGGCGGGCATTTCAGGGCTGGTGGCCGCGTATGAGCTGATGAAGCTAGGCCTTCGGCCAGTGGTGTATGAGGCGTCGCGGCTGGGCGGGCGTTTACGCTCTCAGCCATTCGAGGCAGCTGAGGGTATTATTGCTGAGCTGGGCGGTATGCGTTTTCCTGTGTCCTCCACTGCTTTCTACCATTACGTAGACATGCTGGGGCTGGAAACCCGGCCCTTTCCCAACCCGCTCACGTCTGCCTCAGGCAGCACGGTGATCGACCTGGAAGGGCAAACCTATTATGCAGAAAACGTGGCCGACCTCCCTGCCCTGTTCCACGAAGTGGCTGACGCCTGGGCCGATGCCTTGGAAGAACGGGCTCATTTCGGCGATATCCAGCAAGCTATCCGGGACCGCGATGTCACCAAGCTAAAAGCGCTGTGGGACACCTTGGTGCCCCTATGGGACGACCGTACCTTCTATGATTTTGTAGCCACCTCCAAGTCCTTTGCCGGGCTGACCTTCCAGCACCGTGAAGTGTTCGGGCAAGTCGGCTTCGGCACGGGCGGCTGGGACTCGGACTTTCCCAACTCCATGCTGGAAATCCTTCGGGTAGTCATGACCAACTGCGATGACCACCAGCACCTGGTGGTGGGTGGCGTTGAACAGGTGCCCCTGGGTATCTGGCGGCATGTCCCTGAACGCTGCGCCCACTGGCCAGCGGGCACCAGCTTGAGCAGCCTGCACAGCGGCGCACCCCGGTGTGGGGTGCAGAAAATAGCGCGGGCAACCAACGGTGAGTTCGCGGTCACTGACGTATGGGGCCACACCCGCACTTACCCCGCCGTATTGGCGACCTGCCAAAGCTGGCTGTTGACCACCCAGATCGAATGCGAAGAATCACTGTTCTCTCAGAAGCTGTGGATGGCCTTGGACCGCACCCGTTACATGCAGTCGTCCAAGACCTTTGTAATGGTCGACCGGCCCTTCTGGAAGGACAAGGACCCAGTGACCGGCCGTGACACCATGAGCATGACCCTGACAGACCGCCTGACACGCGGCACTTACCTGTTCGACAACGGCGAGGGTAAGCCGGGGGTGATCTGCCTGTCCTACTCTTGGATGAGCGATGCCCTGAAAATGCTGCCTCACCCTGTGGAGAAGCGCGTGAAGCTGGCCTTGGACGCGCTGAAGAAAATCTACCCTACCGTGGACATCGCCGGGCACATCATCGGGGACCCTATCACCGTTTCATGGGAAGCCGACCCTCACTTCCTAGGTGCATTCAAGGGTGCCCTGCCGGGGCATTACCGCTACAACCAGCGTATGTATGCCCACTTCATGCAGCGGGACATGCCCGCTGAACAGCGCGGCATCTTCATTGCGGGCGACGACGTGTCCTGGACGCCCGCCTGGGTAGAAGGCGCTGTGCAAACGTCGCTCAACGCCGTGTGGGGGATCATGAACCACTTTGGCGGTAGTACCTCCCCCAGCAACCCAGGCCCTGGCGATGTCTTCGACACCTTGGGCCCCGTGGCCCTACCGGATTGACGCCATGCAGATAGCGCTCTACCAAGGCCCCGCGGGGCCGCACGCACCTGAGGACAACCTAGCGCGGCTGGAGGCCTGGGCTACCCGGGCCGCTCGCCAGGGTGCCGACCTGGTGGTGTTCCCGGAAATGTTCCTCAGTGGCTACAACATTGGGGCACAGGCGGCAGCCGAGCGTGCCCAGCCGGCTGACGGCGCCGGGTTCAAGCACGTTGCCACCACGGCACAACGGCTAGGCATTGCGATTGCCTATGGCTACCCGGAAGCCGGCCCTGATGGCGCCATCTACAATGCGGCCCAGTTAGTGGACAGCCAAGGGCAGCGGTTGCTGAACTACCGCAAGGCCCACTTGTTCGGGGGGCTGGACCGCGCCATGTTCACGCCAGGCCATGGCCGCTTTGTAACGGCTAAACTCAACGGCTGGAACCTTGGTTTGCTGATCTGCTATGACGTGGAATTTCCCGAGGCCGTTCGCCACCTGGCAGTGGCCGGTGCGGATCTTGTACTGGTGCCCACCGCCAATATGGTGGGGTTCGAGTTTGTAGCCGACGTGACCGTCAGGGCCAGGGCCTACGAGAATGGCTGTTACCTGGCCTATGCCAACTACAGTGGGCCTGAAGCCGACCTTACCTATTGCGGCCTGAGTAGCCTTAACCGGCCCGATGGCACCCAGCAGGCATTGTCAGCCACTGAGGAGGGTTTGCTGTTCAGCCTATTGACCAAAGACGCACTAGCGGCCTGCCGCCGAGCGAGCCCTTACCTGCTGGATTTGCGCCGTGACCTCTACGGTTCGCCATACCCGCAGTCAATTTAACGACACGGTCTCGGAGGTGTCACAAGGCGACGTCATTATGATGGCGCCTTGCGGTTGACGGTGGTTATACAGGTACGGCACCAAAAACGACCACAGTGCTCTCAAAAGCTAAAATTTTTTAGACTTTTACCAATAAAATCAATAGGTTGTAAAAATATGCCATCACTTAACGTCAAAATGACATCAATTCGATATCGTCAAAAATAAATAACCAATAAATTCAAAGACTTAAGCATCAAGAATTGTATCATTTTGACTATCTGCGATTTTTTCATCCGAAGCGATTGACAGGCTTCGCTTAAAAACCGATATATCACCCACCGACGGGAAACGCCGCAGCGGCCTGCGCAATGCCAGGCACCTGCGAAACCCGCTCCAAACCCTCAGGCTGGCAAACAAAAATACTCATTTTTGACGTGTTTACGGGTTCGGCTTGCTGTTTGGTTTTGCCTTTATTGACCGTAACGCACTGATCAAAAAAGGCGCGTAGCGTTTTTAAAGTTTACTTGGATACAACACGAAGTTTGGGTTCGTTGAATACGACGCGCCTGGCGGTAGCTTTGCCATAAGTCAGCAGAATTGGCTCGAAAGTTAAGCGTTAATTCACGAATAGAGTGTCTTTTCATGTCGCCATTGTCCTACAACGACCCAACGTCTATCGCGCGCCTGGCCCAGGACATGGACCAACACGGCCACGCTGTTATCGAGCAGGCGTTTTCGGCCCAAGCCTTGGCTGAACTTCGCCAGTACGTGGCGCACGAAGCCGACCGCCACTACGGGCAATACTTCGCCTACCACGGTTTGAATGCTCTGGCTGGGAGCCCGCTGGCACGGCTGGCAAAGTCGGCGGAACTGTCGGCAACCCTGGACCAACTCCACCGCTACGCCACTGGCAAAGCCGCCGCCAGCCGCGAGGTATTTCCCGTGCTGCGCTGTGTACAAGGCGGCAGCGGCACACGCGAATCCAACGCGTTCCACTACGACGCCACCTTGATCACGGTACTGGTGCCCATCTTTATTCCTGAAGCAGGCGAACAGCGCGGTGACTTGGTGATGTTCCCCAACCTGCGCCCTGTGCGTTCCAGCGTTGCTACCAACGTGGTCGAAAAAGCCCTGCTGCAGAACAAGGCCAGCCGCCGCCTGATCAGCCATGGCATTGAGGCCGGTTGGCTCAAACCCAAAACGCTGCCCCTGGTGCCTGGCAACGTTTACCTGTTCTGGGGCTATCGCACCCTGCATGCCAACCAGCCGTGCAGCCCGGACGTACGCCGTGCCACCGCACTGTTCCACTACGGTGACCCCCACGCTGGCAGCACAGCAACACGGCTGATCCTTGCGCTCAACCAGCAGCGTGCACGCCGTAGCGTCGCACCTGCGCGCCAGCCGTGACCTGGAGCCAGCACGTGATGACCAAGCATCGATCGATGTTCCAGAACACCACCCTCAATTACGTTGGGCAGGCGTATACCCTGCTGATCGGCATTCTGATCATGCCGTTCTACCTCAACCACCTGGGTGCAGAGGTGTATGGGCTGATCGGTTTCTATACCGTGCTGCAAACCTGGCTGCAATTGCTGGATGTAGGCCTGTCGCCGTCGCTGGTTCGGCAGATCGCCCATCATCAACAGGCTGACAAGGCCGACAGCCATGAAAGTGGCTGGCTACTGCGCTCGTTCGAACTGATTTTCCTGCCACTGGCGCTGCTGACCGTGTGGGGGGTGTCTGCAGGCAGCCCCTGGATCGCAGCACACTGGCTCAATGCCCAGGCACTGGATGCCGCGACCTTGGTGCAGTGCGTCACGCTAATGGGCGGGATGGTCGCCCTGCGCCTGTACGCCACCCTCTACAAAAGTGGCCTGCAGGGCTTGGAGCTGCATGCGTGGCTCAACGGCGCCAACGTAGTGATCACCACGCTGCGGTATTTCGGCGGGCTGTTCCTAGTGGCCGTGGTCTCTCAAGACGCTTTGGTATTCTTCGAATTCCAGCTGGTAGTGGCCGTGATCGAAACCTTGATCTTCGCCAGCAAGGCCTATACCCGGCTGCCCGCGCCACGCTGGTTCAGCGGGTTCAACTGGGCCTTGGTCAAGCCTATTGTGCCGTTCGCCGTAAGCCTGTCCTTTACGTCCGTGCTGTGGATCGTGCTTACCCAACTGGACAAGATGCTGCTGTCCGAGCGGCTGCTGCTGACCGAATACGGTTACTTCTCGCTGGTGGCCTTGATGACCACTGGCATCCTCATGCTGATCAACCCCCTGGTGCAAACCCTGCTGCCACGCATGACTGTACTGCTGGCCGAAGGGCGCTCCCAGGAACTGCACCAGTTGTACCTGGGCGCCAGCCGCTTTACCTGCACCTTGCTGTTCCCCTTGGCCAGCGTCATGGCGGTTCATGCTGGCGACCTGCTGTACGCCTGGAGCGGAGACCACGCCGCGGCTGATTGGGGCCGGCCGGTTCTGTTCTGGTATGCACTGGGCAGCGCCATCATGGCGGCCAGCACCTTCCAGTACCACCTTCAATACGCCTACGGGCACATCCGCCTGCACGTGTGGTACAGCGTGATCTCGGCCGCCATCACCGTTCCTGTCATGGTACTGGCCATCAATGCCTGCGGTGCCCAGGGCGCTGCGGCGGCCTGGTTCGTACTCCGCCTGCTGTCCTTCGCTATCTGGCCGCGGGTGGTGCACAACCACCTGGCACCCGGCCTTCACGGCGTGTGGCTCAAGGACATGCTGCGGATCAGCCTGATGACGCTGGTAGGCCTGGGCCTGGCCGAGCCGATCGTGCGCCTGATGGCCGGAGAAAATCGCCTGCTGACCATGGCAAGCCTGGCCATCTGCGGCCTTGTCACCTTGGCGGTGGTCGCTGGGAGCGATCGCCTGCTGGCGGCCCGCGTCATTCTTCTGTTGAGCAAACCGAGCGTAGGACGATGAGCATTCGAACCGAACACGACATCCTGCAAACCTGGGGCGGTGCAACAGCCCCCCTGGTGAGCGTGGTGTGCCCTGCCTTCAATCAGAAGGCCTTCATCGGCGCAGCGATCGAGAGCTTCCTGGCCCAGCGCACCGACTTCCCGTTCGAGATCCTGATCAACGACGACGCGTCCACCGATGGCACCCGCCAGGTCATCGAAGCCTACGCCGTGCGCTACCCGAACCTGATTCGGCCGGTGCTGCACGACGAAAACCAGTTCCGCCAGGGCAAGCTGTTCTACCCCGCCCTGTTCAACATGGCCAAGGGGCGTTACCTAGCCTACTGCGACGGTGACGACTACTGGACCGACCCGCTGAAGCTGCAAAAGCAGGTGGACTTCCTTGAGCAGCACCCTGACTACGTGATCGCCTACCACGATGCGGTGATGGTCAATGAACAGGGTGAGCACGGGGTTCAGCTTGGTCGCACCTGGCAGCGCGATGCCACCAGCGTGGAACTGCAACAGGGCCGTCGCATTTCCACCCTCACGGCGTGCTTTCGCAACGTGCTGCATGAGCTGCCCCGCGAGCTGGAACTTGCGCCCCTGATGGACGTGTGCTGGTGGTCGATGCTCGGTGCCCATGGCAAGGGCAAGTACCTGGCCAATGTTGCACCAGGCGGCTACCGGGTGCATGGCGGCGGGATCTTCTCCATGCGCAGCGAGAAGAAAAAGCTGCACATGTCCCTGCAGACCGCGTCTTGCCTGGCCAACTACTACCACCACCGGGGCAACCAGCCGCTGTACGAATACTTCCTCACCCAAGTGTTCAGCCTGTCGCTAGCGGCGGTGTCCCCCTGGCAGAAGCTCAGTGCTTTGGCGCTGGTGTTCACCAATGTCAGCCGCAACCTGTTCCGGCGCCTCACGCTGCCCATGGGAGGCCGCTGACCATGCCACTGCCTGATGAAGCGGGTGGTGGCGTACCCACCCACACCTGCCCTACACCCCCTGCCCCTCTTACGGAAACGATTGCCAACGCCAGCGGCCTTGGCCCAGGAGCTACACCATGAACACAGTGTCTCGTACCAGCCTTGAGCCTCAGCAGGACGCCCGTATCGACGTGGCCAGCCTGCTGCGCATGCTGTTCGATCACAAGGCCTTGATCGTTTCCATGGTGGGGGTGTTCACGCTGTTGGGTGCCGGCTATGCGCTCGTGGCCACACCGGTCTACCAGGCCAATGCGATGATCCAGATAGAGCCGAAAAAGATCGGCCTGGACGCCACGCCGGTGTTCAACAGCAAGCCGACGTCTGTGTCCGAGGCCGCCACCGAGATCGAGCTGATCAAGTCCCGCGCAGTGCTAGGCCGGGTAATCACGGACCTGCACCTGGACGTGATCGCCACCCCGCGCTACCTGCCGCTGCTGGGCAAATGGTACGCCCGCCAGTTTGCGCCAGCCAAAGGCCAACTGGCCTCGGCCCCTCTGGGGCTGGACTCGTTCGCCTGGGGCGGCGAAGCCATCACGGTAGGCACCCTGGACGTACCACCGTCGCTGCTGGGCCTGCCTATGGTGCTGACAGCCGGTGACAACGGCGGCTATACCCTCAAAGACGCCAACGGCACCGAACTGCTGAGCGGCACAGTGGGTGTTGCCAGCGAAAACAATGGCGTAAGCCTGTTACTCACCCAACTCACTGCACGGCCGGGTACTGAGTTTCGTGTTGTGCGCAACCGTGAGCTAGCGACCGCACTGGACTACCAGGAGCGCCTGAAGGTCAACGAGGCCGGCAAGGACTCGGGCATTGTCTACCTGTCCATCCAGGACACCGACCCGGCCCGCGCCGTGCAACTGGTCAAGGAAGTGAGCGACCGTTATGTGCGCCAGAATGTAGAGCGCAGCTCGGCCGAAGCAGGCCAGCGGCTGGATTTCCTGCGCTCGCAGCTGCCCGTGGTACGTGCCGAGCTGGAGAAGTCCGAAGACGCCCTACACACCTTCCAATTGCGCACGCATGCCGTGGACATCGGCCAGCAGACCAGCGCGCTGCTCAGCCAGGTCGTGGCCTACGACAACCAGCTCTCGGAACTGCGCCTCAAGCGTACCGACCTGGA
>Ga0268349_1000163_pt1 | contig 12439 bp, 8 predicted proteins | sample G5R2_MAIN_18SEP2_FD_190164 | JGI IMG/M metagenome (GOLD analysis project Ga0268349, IMG submission 190164) | Phyllosphere microbial comminities from switchgrass, GLBRC, Michigan, United States - G5R2_MAIN_18SEP2017_LD1 | ecosystem: Host-associated > Plants > Phyllosphere > Phylloplane/Leaf...
CACTACCCTTTTTAGGTAATAAAGTTATTTATTACCTGGTATAAACGTACGTGGCTCTTGTAAATTAATAAGTTTTTACTTGTAATCTTATTACAAGTAAATTGTAATAAAAATTCTATTTTTAAAAAAAAAAGAATATAGATGTTTTTTTAAAAATTCTATTTTTAAAAAAAAGAATATAGATGTTTTTTTCTATCCTATTTATTATTTTTATTAAGAAAATATATTTAAAATATTAAATATACTCTAGATTAAATAAAAATAAAAATTAGAAAAATAAACCTTTTAAACGGATCGAACCGTTAATTTTTATCACTATAACTTAAAAGTGTAGTAAAATGAACTTTTTTATGAATACACTTATCTTCTTAGATGTATGTGACTTCTTGTACCCCTTCTTTTAGTAGCTTATCTACTAGGAACGTTATATTATCTAATAAGAATGAATACAACAATCTAACAATAAAAACATCAGGAATTAGCATGTGATTTGAAAGATGATTCTTATCTTCAAATGCTAAAGATATTGGTGTATTATATTTAATATATGCACTATTTGCAGGTTTAATTGGAACTGCTTTTTCTGTTTTAATAAGATTAGAGTTGTCAGGACCTGGTGTTCAGTATATTGCGGATAACCAATTATATAACAGTATTATTACTGCTCATGCTATTATAATGATTTTCTTTATGGTTATGCCAGCTTTAATAGGTGGATTCGGTAACTTTTTATTACCATTAGGACTAGGAGGACCTGATATGGGATTCCCTAGACTTAATAATATTAGTTACCTATTATTAATTCCTAGTATTGTTTTATTCTTATTTGCAGGTGGTATAGAAAATGGTGTAGGTACAGGATGAACTCTTTATCCGCCTTTATCAGGAATACAAAGTCATAGTGGTCCAAGTGTGGATTTAGCTATCTTTGGATTACATCTTTCTGGTATATCAAGTTTACTTGGGGCTATGAATTTCATGACAACTACATTTAATATGAGAAGCCCTGGAATAAGATTACACAAATTAATATTATTTGCTTGAGCAGTTGTTATAACAGCTGTTTTATTATTATTATCTTTACCTGTCCTAGCCGGTAAACTAATTCTGCCGGCTCTAAATTTGGCCGTATTCTGGGAACCGTTATACGAAAGTATATCGCAATCAGCAGGTAATCTATTAAGTTTGAACTTTTTAGAGAACCTCAGAGGCTATACGCCAAAATATTTTTGCTGTAGTTTGGAACTTTTGACCTTTCCTTTATGCACAGCTGGTAGATGCATTCATACTGATAACAATAGTAAAAATTTAAATAAATCCCTTTTTAGTTCTTATTTAACTGGGCTTATTGAAGGTGATGGTACAATAATAACACCAAAAACTTTAAGAAGCCCTAAAGGTAAGTTAAATTACCCCGCTATACAAATAGTTTTTCATTTAAAAGATTTACCTTTAGCTCTACTTGTTCAAAAAGAGTTAGGTGTAGGTTCATTATCTAGAAAGAAAGGGGTAGATGGTTATATATTAACCATAAATAGCTATGAAGGTATATTATTAGTTATTTCATTAATAAATGGAAATATGAGAACACCTAAAATACATAGTCTTAATGCATTAATCGATTTTTTAAATAATACTAAAGGAACCAGTATTGAAAAACATCCTGTATCTAAACACTCTTTAGATTCCAATCCATGACTGTCAGGGTTTATAGAAGCAGACGCTTCTTTTCAAGTAAGAACTACTCTTTCAGGTAAATATCCTAAATTAGAATGTAAATTAGAAATATCTCAAAGACGAGAAGATCACAAAGGATATGATAATTTGGATTTCTTAAGTCATATTGCTGACTTTTTAGAAACAGAAGTTAAAAAAATAAGATCGGATAAACCAATACCTGAGTATAGAGTTAGAACTACTAACCTTAAAGGTAATATGAAGGCTAAAAATTATCTTTTACAATTTCCTCTATTTGGAACTAAACATTTAGATTCATTAGATTGAATGGAAGTAGTAGACATGTTTGATAGAAAGGAGCATAATACAGATGAAGGAAAGGAAAAAATAGTAAAGATCAAATCAGGTATGAACAATTTCAGAACAAATTTTACTTGAGATCATTTACAAAACTTCTACAACTTAAAAATATAAGATATGGTCCGATCAAGCACGAGAGTGTTTGCGTACCTACACTAAGTTTTAATAACTTTTTAAGCTTAAAGAACAACACTTTAAGCTATGGGATTTCATCCAGTAGGTCAACAAATTTAACGGGAATTACTATGATATTAACAGATAGAAACTTTAACACTTCATTCTTTGAAGTAGCAGGAGGTGGTGATCCTATATTATACCAACATCTGTTCTGATTCTTCGGACATCCTGAGGTTACGTATGTAGGCCTCTTAACGTCGCTGTATGCTGGGACCCCTTCGCTTTATAGTTCTAAATACTCCTCCTTAAATGGCATAGTAAAAAAGTTAGAACAATGAAGGAAATCAGCCGGTAACATTTTATATATAAAAAATGGAACCTCAGAGGCTTTACGCGACGGAGTTGTAGTAAATTCAGAAAATGTTAAACGTGTATCAGATCACGTTCCTAAACATTTGAACCCTCTAAATAATGAACAATTAGGTTATTATCTAGCAGGATTAATAGACGGGGATGGTCATTTTAGTAAAGCTCAACAATTAGTTATAACTTTTAGTTCTCCAGATGCATTTCTAGCCTATTACTTGAAAGGAAGATTAGGTTACGGTAATGTAAGAAAAGTAAAGGACAAAAACGCATACCTTTTAATTGTATCTAATGAAAAGGGTATGTTAAATATAATTAACTTGATAAATGGTAAATTAAGAACAGAACACAGATTTAACCAAGTAGTTAATAATGTATTAAGTCATACTAAGTATGCAGATCAAAATATTCATTTTACTATAGATTCAAGTAAAAATTTTGATAACCACTGATTAGCAGGTTTTTCTGATGCGGATGCTAGTTTTCAAATAAAAATTATTAGACGTATTACCAGAAATAAACCGGAAATAAGATTAAATTTTCAAATAGATCAAAAAAGTGATTTATTGTTAAATATAATAAAAGAATACTTAGGTGGAAACATTGCATATAGGAAGTCTCAAGATACCTATTATTATGGTTCTACTAATTTCGGTTCTGCTAAAAGGGTTATAGAATATTTTGATCGATATCACTTACAATCTAGAAAGCATATAAGCTATTTAAGATGAAGAAAGGTATATAGATTAATACAAGACAAACAACACTTAACAGATAAAGGGCTATCCAAAATACTAATAATTAAATCTTTAATAAATCGTCATGAAGAAAATACTACAACTTAAGATAAAGTCCTAACAAGAATATAAAAGTTTTTGAGTATTAATGAGAAAAGACTGTTATAATACACAGCTATTCCTTTAGTCAAAATATTGTTACATTTTAATTATCCCAGGTTTTGGTATAATAAGTACTACAATCTCTGCCAACTCTAACAAAAGCGTGTTCGGATACCTTGGTATGGTTTACGCCATGTGCTCTATCGGTATTTTAGGTTTTGTAGTTTGAAGTCACCACATGTATACTGTTGGTCTTGATGTGGATACAAGAGCGTATTTCACAGCAGCAACATTAATTATTGCAGTTCCTACGGGTATTAAAATATTTTCTTGATTAGCAACTTGTTATGGTGGTTCTTTACACTTTATACCATCATTACTTTTTGCATTAGGTTTTGTATTCATGTTTACTATAGGGGGGCTTTCAGGTGTTGTTCTTGCGAACGCGTCACTTGATATTGCCTTCCACGATACTTACTACGTAGTTGCTCATTTCCACTACGTTTTAAGTATGGGTGCTGTATTTGCCTTATTTAGTGGATGATATTTCTGAATTCCTAAAATTTTAGGGTTAGATTATAACTTACTTTACTCTAAAGCTCATTTCTGAGTTTTATTCACTGGGGTTAATTTAACTTTCTTCCCTCAACATTTCTTAGGGTTACAAGGTATGCCACGTAGAATTAGTGATTATCCTGATGCTTTTACAGGTTGAAACTTTATTAGTAGTATTGGTTCTATAATCTCTGTAGCTGCTACAGCATTATTCTTACATATTGTATACTTACAACTTGTTAAAGGTAAAGCTATCTTTGGATACCCTTGAGCCGTTCCTCAGTTATTTAGTGATTACTTACGTATACTTAAAGATAAATGTGCTCCAGGATTAGAATGAGCATTACATAGCCCACCTAAACCTCACGCATTCACTAGCTTACCATTACAAAGTAGTGGTATACTAAGTTCTCTTTTTATAGGAATAAGCTTTTTATTTACTATATCAAACGAATTTATATGTGATGCACCTAGAGCTTGAGGACTTTACTTCCAAGATAGTGCTAGTCCACAAATGGAAGCGCTAGTAGAATTACATGATAACATTATGTACTACTTAGTTGCAATTTTATTTGCTGTAGGTTGAATACAAGGAGCTATTATCAGAAACTTTGACAGTTCGAAATCACCTATAAGTAACAAATATCTTAACCATGGTACACTAATCGAACTTGTATGAACTATTACTCCTGCTTTAATCTTAGTATTAATCGCTTTCCCTTCTTTCAAACTATTATACTTAATGGATGAAGTTACTGATCCTTCACTATCTGTATTAGCAGAGGGTCACCAGTGATACTGAAGTTATGAATATCCAGATTTCCTAAATAGTGATGGAGATTTTGTTGAGTTTGATTCTTACTTAGTACCTGAATCTGATTTAGAAGAAGGAGCGTTAAGAATGTTAGAAGTGGATAACAGAGTTATTCTTCCTGAAATTACACATACTAGATTTATTCTGACTGCAGCAGATGTTATCCACTCTTTTGCCATACCCGCATTAGGAGTAAAATGTGATGCATACCCAGGTAGATTAAATCAATTCTCTGTTTTAATTAACAGATTAGGAACATTCTATGGTCAATGTTCAGAAATTTGTGGTATACTACATTCTAGTATGCCAATTGTAGTTGAATCAGTTTCACTAGAAAAATTCTTATCATGATTACAAGAACAATAATAAAAACAGAAAAAAACTAGCAGTAAGCGTCCTTATGGGACTTCTGCTCCTTTTCAACTTTTCGTCTGCTATACGGAAATTACTAGTAATGCGATAAATAAAATATTACTAGTTATAAAAGGGTCTCACAATGGTAAAGCGTATGACTCTTAATCATTCTCATAAGGGTTCAATTCCCTTAGACCTCAAAATCTAAGATGAAATTCAAATCCTGTTAGAGAAGATTTGTATAACCTGTAGATTGGTGGTAATAACAATAAACATGTTATGAAAACAGTTCCCTTGTGTTTAAATTACATGCGGCAAAACAGTATAACATATCCCAGTAGATAAATGTTTTTTATAGCTGGAAGATTGCAAGATAGACTTATATTTCTACAGCAATCGGGGGAGAAGATTCATTTAGGATTTACCTATTATTATTAAAGCCCCCACAAAAAAAATAATGAGATTATTAAAAAGTCATCCAATTTTAAGATTAGCGAATTCTTACTTAGTAAAAAAAAATTCAATTTTATCCAACTAGCCCTCTTATTTTTTTTTGAGTTATTTATAAATAACGTCAAAAAAAATAAGGGCTTGTCCCACAGCAGGGTTGAAAAAAAAAAGAACATATCTATGTTCTTTTTTCTTAGATTTATATTTACAACAAGTCAAAAACAGGACTAAATTAAAAGATGAGATTTATATATTAAAAAGTGAGGCAAGGGTAAAAGATGGTAAATTTAAATTTCATTCTTGGTTAAATAACACAAAGAAAGTAGAGTATGTTGAATACTCTAACCAGACAATCAATATGTAAACTTCCATTAAAACAACCATTACTCCTAAAAAAACAATGTTCAGGACAAATTCTTAACATCAAGAAACCGTTTCTTCCTTTTTCGGACAGATGATACGCCAAAAGGCACAGATCTCCTTATCCTGGTTTTTTACTTCTCCACAAAACTTATACCCTGCCTTTTCCACCACCTTTTGATTTGATTTATTATCCATCTTAATTTCAGCACACAACCGCTCAGTTGCCTTATGTTTCTCCTGGCTATCGAGGGAGATTTCCTCAACAAGGATGGTTGTATTTTCACGGGGCAGACCCCACCAAACGGACAAAAATGCCTTCAGGAACTCTGTGGCGTATCCATGACCCCAGTACTCCTTTTTGAACACATAATGCACTCTAGGCCATTGCTTGTCCATTTTAAGGACCAATCCCTCACCGATAAGTTCTCCCTCCCTTTCATCTGAGTTTTTGAGAAAGATTCCGACTCTTGTTTTGTCTTGTAATTCATTGAACCAATGTCGAGCTGTGTTCGTTTCGGGCATTGCGTCAAGGCCGTAACCACGCATAGGTTCAGGTTGCTTCAGGAGGAGGTGATAAGGTTCAAAATCCGACTCAAAGAGTGATCGAAAAAAAAGACGTTCAGAAGAAAACCTGGGGAGGTTTTGGTGAACTGGTTGAGTTGTCGAAACTTCGACAGAAGAAGGGGTTGAGGAAAGAGTAGTAGCCATTGTGGATGATGTGGGGAGTGGTGTGGTATGGTAAGTGGAAGGGTGGTTTTTTATTTTTTTTCGACGTAATTTCTATGAAATTACTAGAAAAAAAAATTAGAAGTGTGTGGATAAAAGCGGTTGGCGAAAGGATGGTTGGTGGACGGTATGTTTGTAGTATGGGATGCCTTGGTGGGGTGGTGAAAACGAAATAGTCGGGGAGAAAAGGGTGGTACTTATACTTTAAAACGCCAAGCACATACCCACTGTGCCAAGCAGGCAACAATGCAGCCAAGTAGACGAATCTCCCAATAACTGAAATGAGTAGAAGTCATCTGAACAACATAAGATAAAACTGAAACCTTCTATAGGTGGATTACTATGTGACTCACATCCATCGGTTATCCGGCAATACAGACACGTCATCCATCGGTTATCCGGGAATACAGACACGTCATCCATTCGGAAAAAAGATAAGCTTGTATGATTTGATTGGTGAGACCTTATCACGCACAGCAATTGGCGATCTAGGAGAACGGACGTCTTAACGTCTTGGCTAAAGATAAGGTCGCAACCTCCAAATGGTGGAAAGTTATGTGACCCCAGAGCCAAGGGATGAAGGATTATATCCATATTCCCTTACTCGGGAATATCGTAGATATAGTATACTTGAGAGTTTTTCTCAAATAAGTGTAATTTATCTAGGTCATGATTTAGATGACCTTAGTCTTCAAGTGATTAAATCAAATTTAGAAGATATACATAATGAATTTACAAGAACAGAAAGCTGACTTATTATTCAAGAAATGAATGATATATTAAGACGATTTGTCTTCGAAAGTAGAGAATTGAATATTAAACCTCCAAAAAGGTTTAGAAAATCCTACTCACATTAGGGTATAGGGCTAGCTAAGTATGGTCGATGTTTGTAGGTATATATTTAACTAGTTTACTTTTATTTACACTTGTGTCACTTCTAGAGGTTAATTAGGAACCTCAAAAAAAACCATTACTTATTGTTGGAATCCTTTGTTCTAGTTGGGGAAGTTTCATAGTAATGGGTATTAAAAGGGGTCAAAAATGATAAAACTTAATAGTAATGTGTTGGATATAAATGTCTATATACTAATACATATAAACAATAACAGGAAATTTATAAAAGATTTTACGGTTTATAACAGATTCGTAAAATAGTAATAAAAGGGGTCAAAAAAGATAAAACTTAATAGTAATGTGTTGGATATAAATGTCTATATACTAATACATATAAACAATAACAGGAAATTTATAAAAGATTTTACGGTTTATAACAGATTCGTAAAATAGTAATAAAAGCAGTATAATTGTTAACATAATTTATTAAATAGAAATAAGATTAAAAAATAAAAAAAAAATAAATGAGATTATTAAAAAGTCATCCAATTTTAAGATTAGCGAATTCTTACTTAGTAGATTCACCACAACCTTTAAATTTAAGTTACATGTGAAATTTTGGTTCTTTATTAGCCTTTTGTTTAATTATACAAATTGTTACTGGTGTAACTTTAGCAATGCATTACAACCCTAGTGTAGCAGAAGCATTTAATAGTGTAGAGCATATTATGCGTGATGTAAACAACGGGTGATTAATACGTTATTTACATAGTAACACTGCTTCAGCATTTTTCTTCATAGTTTACTTACACATAGGTAGAGGTATGTACTATGGATCTTACAGAGCACCTAGAACTCTAGTATGAACTATTGGTACTGTTATCTTTATCTTAATGATGGCTACAGCTTTCTTGGGATACGTCTTGCCATACGGGCAAATGTCATTATGAGGTGCAACAGTTATTACTAACCTTATGAGTGCTATACCTTGAGTAGGTCAAGATATTGTTGAGTCAAATAATTTTACAGAAAACTACACTACAGTTTATTGCTTATCTAGTTTACTACCTACGATAGGTACTGTTAGTGCTAACGCATTAAAAAAAGGAAATAAAAATGTTAGATGTAACAAAAAAGAATATTTATCCATACCTCCTTCTTTTCTGTCTTTTTTAGCAGGATTGATAGACGGAGACGGTTACATACAAATAACAAAAACAACTAAAGGATTTATAGCCATTAAGCTAGTTATATCTATTCATTTAAAGGATATTTCAACTTTAGAGTATATACGTTCCGTTCTAAATTTAGGTAAGATTACTATATATAAAGATAATAAAAGTCCAACTTGTAAATTGATTATTAACAAAACTGATTTACAAGAAATTCTGTTCCCATTATTATTACACCATAACATATTTTTTTTAACTGAAACAAGAAATAACCAATTTAACACTGCTATGGTAATACTAGATAAAGACATAAAAAGGTTTGATCTTATACCAGATATAAATAATATGGTTAAAATATTTAACTTACCAGTAGATGCAGTAGATTATGTTAAATTAAGTTTCTTTAAAAATTGAATAGTTGGTTTTACAATGGCAGAAGGGTCATTTTTTATAAAAAGTAATAATGACGGTTGTTTTCAATTGAAACAAAGAATGCATCCTAGTTTATTTGAATCATTTAAATTAGTGTTTGATACAAGTAGAAAGATAGATATTGAAAAAAATATGTATAATCAGTTTTCTGTATCTTCCAAAGCTGACATACAAACTGTTATAAATTTCTTTTCTTTTTCAGGTTTACATTCTTTGATAGGACTTAAAGGTATTTCTTATATAAAATGATTAAATGATTTAAGAAATAGCAATCGTTATGGTAATCTTAATTTTCCTTCCAACAAATAATTACATTCTTTCATTTTTATTTTCTTTTATCTGTATTAATGGGCTCCTTTGAATGGTAACATTCAATAGGCAAATGGGGAGAATTGCAAGAACATCTATAAATAATAACCTCCGATTTATAGATTACTTGCAGCGAAGCTTGATTCGGTATTATAAATGGATCAAGAACGTTCAACGACTAATGAGTGAGTAATACCAACAATAAGCTCGACACGAGTACCCCACAACCAATCATTAAAAACTATAGTTAATGATGCTTGGTTGAAGACATAGTCTAAACACCAAATATATATAAAATTGGTGAAAATAGGGATTAAATGCCCTATTAAAACGATTAATATTCGTTTATATCGTCATTTGAGGAGGTTTCAGTGTTAACAATGCAACATTAAATAGATTCTTCTCATTACATTTCGTTTTACCTTTCGTATTAGCTGCTTTAGCACTAATGCACTTAATCGTTTTACACGATACAGCTGGATCAGGAAATCCTTTAGGTGTATCAGGAAACTACGAAAGAATATCTTTTGCTCCTTATTTCATATTTAAAGATCTTATTACAATATTTGCATTTATATTTGTATTATCTTTATTTGTGTTCTTTATGCCTAATGTATTAGGAGATAGTGAAAACTATGTTGTGGCAAACCCTATGCAAACTCCTGCAGCTATCGTGCCAGAATGATACCTTCTGCCTTTCTATGCTATATTAAGATCTATACCTAACAAATTATTAGGAGTTATAGCAATGTTCGCAGCTATTCTTATATTATTACTATTACCTATTACAGATGTAAGTAGATCAAGAGGTATGCAATTTAGACCTTTAAGTAAAGCAGCTTTCTTTGTATTTGTTGCTAATTTCTTAATCTTAATGCAATTAGGGGCTAAACACGTTGAGTCTCCATTTATTGAATTTGGTCAAATAAGTACCGTTTTATACTTCTTCTACTTTACTTTTGTAATGTATGGTGTTACTGTTGTTGAAAATACTTTTGTGGATTTAAGACACAAAAAATAGTTTCCGGCGAACTTTTTTTTAATATATCATGATATATTAAAAAAAAAGTAAGTCATACAAGACGACTTAAACCTGCAAAAATTTTATTTTTTTTTGCTGGAAAAACTTAACAGTTAAATAGAAAATAACGGTTAGACTACCGTTAACTTGTTATGAAAATGGTAAAATTTGTTATTTATAATCCCTTGTGGTGACTATCCCAAAAATAAATAGTACTGTTCTATAAACAGATCATTTTTGTCCTATTCTTATCTTTATTACAAGAACATTAGTAGGATAAAATCTATGTAATAACTCTCTCTAAATTTTTATAAAATAATGGTTATTTTACCGTTAACTTGTTATGAAAGGTAACACCTTACCAGATAGTATAACATATCCCAGTAGATAAATGTTTTTTATAGCTGGAAGATTGCAAGATAGACTTATATTTCTACAGCAATCGGGGGAGAAGATTCATTTAGGATTTACCTATTATTATTAAAGCCCCCATAAAAAAAGAAACTTTTTAAACAAAAAAAAGAAATTAGCTCAATTGGTAGAGCATCCGTTTTACACGCGGCAGGTTAAGTGTTCGAATCACTTATTTCTTATTACTTATTGATGGTAAGTAAATATATTTATAGAGATCTTAGCTTAATGGTAAAGCGTATGACTTTTAATCATTCTCATAAGGGTTCAAGTCCCTTAGATCTTAAAAAAACATATACGGCTATAGGATAATGGTTAGTCCAATCGTCTTCCAAACGATGTGTACCGATTCGACTTCGGTTGGCCGTATTGGGTCAGTAACTTAATGGTAGAGGACTTTCTTGTCACGAAAGTAGATATCGGTTCAAGCCCGGTCTGACTCGTACTCTATTATAATGAACTTTATCCTTATATTTTCCCCCCCCCCCTCCCAAAAGGGGGGGGGGGGGGGGGGGGGGGGGAGAGGCGGTTTTTAATTTCATACTCTTCCACTCTCTATTTAACTTTTACAATCTACTCTGTAAATTAAATTCTTTATAAAAAGCCATTCTACACTTAACTTTTCAGTTACATAGTTAACATCCGTTATAGGTTTAACTTCCATATTTAACTCCAATTCTAGTAAAAATTTTTATAAATTTTATACAATAACAGGTAAAAGGAAAAGTTGCTATAGGTAAGGCGAGATATTTGCTAAATATTGTGTTTAACACCTGGTGGTTCAAATCCACTCTTTTCCGAATATAGATATAATATTTATACCCAGATAAACGGATAAAGTTTTTACCCAGATAAACGGATAAAGTTTTTACCCAGATAAACGGATAAAGTTTTTACCCAGATAAAAGGATAGAATTTTTACACATCTAGACAGATAGTATAAACTATACATAATTACAATTATTTCATTATTTTGAATTTAGTGTATTTATGTAATATTTTTATATTTGTTAAGTCTTTATTAGGTAATTATATTGAAAACAATAACAAATCTTTTAAAGGATTAATAAAGAGTGTAGTTAATTTCAAAAATGGGGTTATTAACATTATTGTTTAATTTTAAACATCATTTTATATAAAATGATTGTTCAATTTTATATAAGGTGTTATGAATATTTTTATTCAAAAAAAAAGAGTATAGTTTAATTGGCAAAATAGGAAGCTTCAAACTTCAAATTTCCAGTTCAAGTCTGGATGCTCTTGTTATAATGAAAAGATATATAAGCTTATATACTTTTATATAATACCATTTTTTTTTAAATTGTAATCTTTATATTGTTTCAAATTTTCATATACTATGTGTGTAATAAAGGTTCCTTAGCTTAATAGGTAAAGCGCATTCTTGATAAGGATGTGATCGACGTTCAATTCGTTGAGGAATCAATAAGGTGCGTTAGTTAAATTGGTATAACGACATGCTACGGACATGTTCTTACAAGTTCGAGTCTTGTACGCACTTGTACTTTAAGTATTAATAACATATTTCATTTATTAATTAAAATCCCCGGAGGCGAATTGTGCACACCTATACTACCCCCCCTCTCTGAAAGAGAGGGGGGGGGGGGGGAATGGAAAAAAA
>Ga0268349_1000164_pt1 | contig 12418 bp, 8 predicted proteins | sample G5R2_MAIN_18SEP2_FD_190164 | JGI IMG/M metagenome (GOLD analysis project Ga0268349, IMG submission 190164) | Phyllosphere microbial comminities from switchgrass, GLBRC, Michigan, United States - G5R2_MAIN_18SEP2017_LD1 | ecosystem: Host-associated > Plants > Phyllosphere > Phylloplane/Leaf...
TGCAGAGGGGCAGACGGTATTTTCGTTGGTGTTCAGGGAGCCTGGGCGGGCTGGCGCTAATGCTTGATCAGCCGGGAATCCAGCGAGGGCTCATCGGAGAATCAAAATACAAAACCCTCTGCAAGTTGCACCAGCGCTTCCTCTACCTGGCGGGTTCCCTGAATGGTTGACAACATTGCCACCGGAGTCTTGCCTGCAAAGCGCTCTTTGGGTTTGGTCAGCCAGCGACGCGCTTTGCCGCTATCGCCAAGCAGCGCTTCTGTTAGCGCAGCAATGTGCGCCGATCGAAACAGCCGATCGCTTTCGTCCACCGTGAGAGCTTGGCCTCGACTCAAACGATTCTCAAGCATTTCCAGTGGAATGATGTGATCACGCTCAAAAGGGCTGATGACGCCCTCATCAGCCATAGCCTTCAGCCGCACAGCTAGAAACCCCACCTCGATCAATTCGTGGAAACGTTGGTCCGACGCATCGATGGGGATTTGAAGCAGCGTATAAAGCCGGCTGCGGTAAGCTCGATAGGCCGGCGCCCGAAGAACTTCGGCATACATGGCAACAACTCCTTTGAGCATTTACCGGATATTTTCCGGCACCTGCCGCCGTTTGCACAGTGCTCTATGGTTGTCTGCTGGCCAGGTACGATCACGTGTGCCCTCTCAGGCTACTACGCTGTGTACGAAATGTTTTGACGCGAAGGTCAGGCCGGGCCGCGTAGGCCGGGCCGCGTAGGCCGGGCCGCGCAGACGAGGAGGCAGGCTGGCCTATTTTCAACGCAGCATCACCGAGTGTCAGGACTTTTCGTTCATGGCCTACAGGCTAATCTGCGCCTGGCAAGCCAGCAGCGCCTGCTTGTTCGCCGTTTCATGGGCGCGGATGCGTGAGGCGGGGCCTACCAGGCTCAACCCGTACATACCCTGGGTCGTCGCCAGGCCTACGGCCATGGCGCCCACGCCCGGTATGTGCTCCTCGTAGTCGCATGAGAACCCGGTGGCGCGTATCTCTTTAAGTTGCTCGATCAAGGCTTCCAGGCCCAGGGTGTTGGGCGTAAGCGGGCGCATGTTGCCTTCCAGCAATTCCCGTACGTTACGTTCAGGCATTTGCGCGAGAATCACCTTCCCGCAGGACGTGGCATAGATGCTCAGCAGGCTGTTCACCCCAGGGGCTACCCTTAGGGTCTGGCTCGACACCACGCAGTGCAGGATCATCATGTCCAGCCCACTGGCGTGTGCCAGTACCACCGTTTCCCCAGTGCGTTGTGATAAGGCTTCGAGGTGCGGCCTAGCCTTGGCCGTCAGGTCAAAGTGGCTGCGCGCCGCCAATCGCATCAAGGCCGGCCCTAATCGCACCCCGACGCCCCCACGGGTTTCCACCAGTTGCTCCACTGCCAACGCGTCCACCAGCCGCTGAACGGTAGAACGGGGCAACGCGATACGCTTGGCAATCACGCCAAGGCTCAGCCCCAAGGGCTCGGCTTCCAGGCAGCGAAGGATGGCGGCTGCACGGGAGATGATTTGAATCCCGCCGCGTTCAGCGTCTGGCAATGACATGCGCGTTGCTCCTTGTATTGCTGGCCGGTACACTGTACCGAAATTTCCTACACGAAGCTTTCTCTTTTCTGAACATTTCCCTCCCTCAAGGCCCTTCGTGAGCGCACCTACAACCCCACCACCGCCCTCTCCAGCCCCCTTTACTGGGCGGTTGGCGCTTGGCTTGGTAGGCGTGCTCCTGGCAGCGTTAACCTCAGGCATCAATGACCGGGTGACCGACATTGCGCTGGCAGATCTGCTTGGCGCGTTCGGCCTGGGCCATGACGAAGGCACCTGGTTCAGTTCGGTATATGCCGCGGCCGAAGTGTCGGCCATGCTGCTGGCGCCATGGTTTGCGGTCACGTTTTCGCTGCGCCGGTTTGCCGTGGTGGCCACGGTGGCGTTTGGTGTGCTAGGGGTATTGGCTCCCTTGGCGCCCAACTTTTCCACCCTGCTGGTGCTGCGCGTGCTTCAGGGCCTGGCCGGGGGCGCGTTGCCGCCACTGCTGATGACGGCCGCCCTGCGCTTCCTGCCCTGGCATATCAAGCTGTATAGGCTGTCTGCCTATGCCCTCACCGCCACGTTCGGTCCCAACCTGGCCCTGCCCTTGGCGGCCCTCTGGACGGAAAACGCCGACTGGCGCCTGCTGATGTGGCAGATCATTCCCCCCTGCCTGCTGGGCGGCGCCCTGATTGCCTACGGCCTACCCCAGGACCCCCTTCGCCTTGAGCGCCTGCGCCAGTTCGATTGGCGTGGGGCACTGCTGGGTGCCGGGGGGTTGACCTTGCTGATCATTGGGCTTACCCAAGGTGAGCGACATGACTGGTTCAACGCCCCGCTGATCACCTATACCCTGCTGGGCGCAGCGGTGTGCCTGCCATTGTTCGTGCTCAACGAGTGGTTCCACCCCCTCCCCTTGTTCAAGCTGCAACTGCTGGGCCGGCGCAACTTCGCGTTTGGCATCTGCACCCTGGTGCTATTCATGTTTCTGGGCCTGGCCGGCAGTGCCATTCCCTCGGCGTACCTGGCCGGCGTACAAGGTTACCGGCCCCTGCAGACCATGCCGCTGGCCCTGACCATTGCCTTGCCCCAGTTGGTGATTGCGCCGTTGGTGGCTTTCGTGATCAACCGTAACTGGGTAGACGCCCGCTACGTGATAGGCCTGGGGCTAGTGCTGCTAAGCACCGCCACTTTGCTGGCCTCCCAGGTGACCAGTGAGTGGATACGGGATGATTTCTATCCGCTGCAAGTGCTGCATACGTTCGGGCAACCCATGGTGGTGGTCCCCTTGCTGATGCTGGCCACAGGGGTGATTCATCCCTTGGAAGGCCCCTTTGCGTCTGCGATGGTCAACAGCCTGCGCGGGCTGGCCTCGGTGGTGGCCGGGGTGGTACTGGAAAACTTCATCACGCACCGCGAACACTTGCATGCCAATACCCTGCTGGACCAGGCCGCCCAACGCCTGCCGTCACTGCCGCCCGAGCAGGCGCTCAATATCGCTGAGCGTGTGCGCCAGCAGGCGTTCACCCTTACCTTTGCTGACGCCTGGCTGGCCGTAATCGCGGTCGCCATGGCAATGGTGGTGATTCTGGTCATCCTCCCCGTGCGTGCCTACCCACCACAACCTCCGGTACCGACATGAAACACAGAACCGCTATTTCCCTGGCCGTATTGGCAGTGATCGCCTGCGTGGCCTATGCCGGCTGGCGGCTGACCGCTACCGCCTCGGTTGAACGGACCGACGACGCCTATATCCGCGCCGACTCAGTGCTGATTGCCCCTCGCCTGCCGGGCCAGATCGTTGAAGTGGCTGTAGACGATAACCAGAACGTGAAGGCGGGTCAGTTGCTGGCGCGGCTGGACGACAGCGAATACCTGGCCGCTCAGGCAGCGGCCCGGGCCAATGTGGCTGGCGCCGAAGCCGAGCTTAAACACCTGCAAGCCGGTATCGCCCGGCAAGTGGCCGTCATCAATCAGGCCGGGGCCACGGTGCGGGCCGCCGACGCCTCGCTCAATTATGCCCAGGCCAATGCCCGGCGCTATCTGAACCTGTCCAACAGCGGTGCCGGTACGCAGCAGGAGCGTCAGCGCTCAGAGGCGGACCTGCTGGGCGCCCAGGCAGCCCGTGATCGCGATGCTGCCGCGCAAGTGGCAGCGGCGCGCAGCCTGGATGTGCTCAAGGCACAGCTGGAGGTGGCCCAGGCCACGCTGGACAAGGCCCGAGCGGACCTGCGCCAGGCGGACCTGAACCTGTCATGGACGCGCCTGGTCGCCCCGGTCGACGGGCTGATCGGCCAGCGTTCGGCGCGTGTGGGGGCCTACGTACCCCTGGGCACACCGCTGATGGCCGTTGTGCCCACGGACCTGTATGTGATCGCCAATTTCCGTGAAACCCAATTGGCCCACATGCGTGCCAACCAACCCGTGAGCCTTCGGGTGGACAGCCACCCAGACCAGCCCTTGCGGGGCCACCTGGAAAGCCTGGCCCCGGCGACTGGGCTGAGTTTTTCCGCCATTGTGCCGGACAATGCCACCGGCAACTTCACCAAGGTGGTGCAGCGTATTCCCGTGAAAATCCGCTTTGACGAGACACCGGACGCTCTGCAGCGGCTGCGCGTGGGCATGTCGGTGGTGGCGGACGTGGACATCAGCGAGGGTGGCCAATGAGACGCTGGGCGTGGGCCGTGGGCGTGGTGGCCCTCACGGGCTGCACGGTCGGGCCGCACTACGAGCCGCCTCAGGCGGCGCTGCCCTCGCAGTGGCGTGCGGACCAGGGCCACGGCAACTTCGACACCCACGGGTGGACACAACTGGGCGACCCGCAGCTTGACCGGTTGGTAGAACAGGTCGCAGCCAGCAACCTGGACCTGCAACTGGCGGCCAACCGCTTGGCGCAGAGCCGCCTGGTGCGCACCATCAGCGCCGGCGACCGCCTGCCAACCCTGTCCGGGCAAGCCAGCTACAGCCGGGAGCGCAACAGTGGCGAAGGCCTGAACGACCCCTCCGGCCGGGCTGGGCAGGCCCCGTTCGAACTCTGGACACTGGCCGCAGACGCCAGTTGGGAAGTGGACCTGTGGGGCCGCGTGCGCCGGCAGATTGAAGCCGCCGACGCTCAGGTCGATGTGAGCCAGGCCGAGCGTAATGGCTTGCTGCTGAGCCTGACCGCCGAGGCCGCCAGTGATTATCTGCAACTGCGCGGCGTGCAAGCGCAACTGGCGGTCACACGCCAGAACCTGGACATCGCCCAGCGCAGCCAGGCCCTGACCCAGAGCCGCTTTGACAATGGCGTGACCACTCAGCTGGATGTGGCCAACGCTGCCGCACAGGTTGCAACCATTTCTGCACGGCTGCCGGTGCTGGACGCACAACAGGCACGCTTGATCAATGCCTTGAGCGCCCTGCTGGGGCAACCACCCCGAACGCTTCAGGCTGAACTGATCGAGCCAAAGCCTTTGCCCACGCCCGACGAGGCCATTGCCTTGGGCGTGCCGTCGGAACTGGCCCGCAGCAGGCCGGATATTCAGCGTAGCGAAGCCGCACTCCACCGCGCGGTTGCCGCCACCGGCGCCGCACAGGCTGATTTCTATCCGCGCCTGACCCTGGGGGCCAGCGTGGGTAAGCAGGCGCTAGGCGGCTCTGACCTGGGCGACTGGGGCGCACGCGACTGGTCCTATGGTCCGAGCCTGTACCTGCCGATTTTTCAGGGTGGGCGCCTGACCGGCACGTTGGCATTGCGCGAACAGGAGCAACAGGCAGCCGCCATCGACTACCGCCGCACGGTGCTGGCCGCCTGGCATGAAGTGGACAATGCCTTGATCGACGCTGCCGCCGAGCGCCAGCACCAGCAGGCCTTGGCACAAGCGGTAAGCCAGAATGAACGTGGTTTGGCGGTGGCCCGCCAGCGTTATCAGGAAGGGGCCATCGATTTCCTGAATGTGCTTAATGTGCAGCGCGCTTTGCTAGAGACCCAAAGCGCGCAAGTCTCCAGTGCCACTCAACGGTTGTTGAATCAGGTTCAGCTGTACAAGGCCTTGGGGGGCGGGTGGCCGAGCAATGCGAACATGGGCACGCTGCCTTGACACATTTGCTCACGTACCGTCCGTCGGGCTTAAGGCACCTCCTTCCTGCCGTTGCGCCCAAGTAAAGGTAATCCCCACCCTGCGGAGATTGACCATGAACATGAAAATATTGGCTGGCCTGGCACTGGCCGGCCTGTTGGGCGCTTCTTCTCTTGGCGCTATGGCGGCTGATTCCACCAGCACCACACCCCCTAGTAGCGGTAATCAAACCAACCCCGGCACCACCGGTGGCGGCAATGGTAACGATGCGGCTGGCATGGGCCAAAGTACGCCTGGCACCCCGGGTACAGGGGCCGGGGGCATGAGCAATGGTACAGGCGGCGGCGGTGCTAGCGATGGCGGCGCGGGCGGCGGCGGTGCCGGTGGTGGTGCGGCCGGCGGCGGCGGTGCCGGCAAGTAACATTTTGCCTGCTATGAGGACCGGCCCATGTGGCCGGTTTTTCATGCCCGGCGCATCAACCCCCTGTGGCAGATTCCCGGCCTCCGCCTTCGGCTACGGCCAGTCCTACAGCACCAGTGCACGGCCTACACCTGTGGGAGCTGGCCATAGCCAGCGAATGAACGGTAGTACAGATTATTGCTCAGCGTCCCACCCTCCCCCCAGGGCAACAATCAGGTTCACACTGGCCACCAGGCGGCTTTGAAGCAGGCTGAGTACGCTGCGCTCATTGCTCAATGCCGTGGCTTGCACTGTCACCACATCCAAGTAGCCAATCAGCCCTGCGCGGTATTGGTTGTTGGTCATGCGCAGGGAGTCACGCGCGGCAGCCAGTGCTTCATCACGCAAGGTCGCCTCATTGTCATACACCTTCATCTGGCTGAGGTAATCCTCGACTTCACGCATGCCATCCAGCACGGTCTGTCGGTATTGGGCCACGGTCTGGTCGTAGGCCGCTTCGGTCCGCTCTACCTCTGCCGAACGCTGCCCCCCATCGAACAACGTGAGGGCCAGTTCCGGCCCCACCGACCAGAAGCGGTTGGGTAAGGTGAACCAGTTGGACGAGGTGCTGGAGCTGTAGCCACCGCTCATGCTCAGGGTGAAGTCCGGGTAGTAAGCGGCCTTGGCGACCCCAATCTGTGCATTGGCGGCGATGACAGAGCGCTCGGCAGAGGCGATGTCCGGGCGCCTTTCCAGCCATTGTGAAGGTACACCCACCGGCACCTCCGGCAAGGCAGGCACCTGCTTGACCTCAGCCAGGCTAAAGGTGGCCGGGGCCTGCCCCATCAATACAGCAATGGCATTTTCAAGCTGTGCACGCTGCCACTGCAGGTCTACCAGGTCCGCCTCGGTGGTTTTGAGTTGGGTGCGGGCCTGTGCGGTGGCATCGCTGCCCGCCACCCCGGCACGGTATTGGTTCTGCGTCAGCGTGAGGGAGCGCTGGTAGGCGTCCACAGTGGCTTCGAGCAACCGTTTCTGTTCATCCAGCACACGCACCTGCAGGTAGTCCTGCACCAGCTGGGATTGCAGGCTCAGGCGCATGGCGGCCAAGTCAGCCTGGCTGGCACCGGCATTGGCTTTGTCCGCTTCCAGCCCGCGGCGCAGCTTGCCCCATAGGTCGGCTTCCCAGCTCACGCCCAGCTGGGCGTTGTAGGTATCACGGATGCCGCTGCTGGCATTGCTCAGGCTCGACCCACTGCTGCCACTGCCTTGAGCGGCCCGGGTCTTGCCTACGTTCAGCCCCAGGCTGGGGTAGAACGCCCCACGGGCGCTGCGTACCAAGGCCTGTGCCTGGCGGTATTGGGCTTCATATTGGGCCACCGTCTGGTTATTGCGATTCAGGGCATCGACCAGGGCATTGAGTTGAGCATCTTGGTACACCTCCCACCAATTGCCCCGGGCACGCTCGTCCGCCGGGGCGGCTTGGCGCCAGCCCTCGGCCTGCTTGAACTGCGCAGGTGTTGCCAGCGCAGGGCGCTGGTAGTCGGGGCCTACGGCACAACCGGCCAGCCAGGCTGCGCAGCAGGCCAGCGCCAGGCGACGAACGCGAAGGGATACAGGCATGGTCATAGCGGTTTTTCCAAAGCAGCATCGGTACGTACGCCGCGCCAGCGGTTGAACCGGTGGCGCAAGCGGTCGAGGGCAAGGTACACCACAGGCGTGGTGTACAAGGTCAGCACCTGGCTGAGCAACAGCCCGCCGATGATCGCCACACCCAGCGGCCGGCGCATTTCCGCGCCATCGCCGCTGCCCATGAGCAAGGGCAAGGCGCCCAGCACGGCTGCCAGCGTCGTCATAAGGATAGGCCGCAGGCGCAGCAGGCAAGCACGGCGGATGGACTCCAGGGGGGCCAGCTGGGCTTCGCGCTCCAGTTGCAGTGCCAGGTCGATCATCAGAATGGCGTTTTTCTTCACCACCCCTATCAGCAGGAACAAGCCCAACAGGGAGATCAGGCTGAATTCGCCACCGGTAAGGTAGATCGCCAGCAACGCGCCCACGCCGGCCGACGGCAAGGTGGACAGGATGGTCAGCGGGTGAATATAGCTTTCGTAGAGAATGCCCAGAATCAGGTACACCCCCACCAAGGCGCCCAGGATCATCCACGGCTGGCCTTTCTGGGAATCGATAAAGGCGTTGGCATTGCCGCCCGCCTTCACGATCAGTTCGTCCGGTATACCCAACCCGGCCAACCCCCGCTCGATGGCCGCCGTGGCGCGGTCCAAGGGTACGTTTTCGGCCAGGTCGAAGGAGATGGACTCGGAGGCAAACTGCCCGTCATGGCTCACACTGTCATTGGCCAGGCTGTTTTCGTAGCGGGCGATGGATGCCAGGGGCACGCGTTTGCCACTGCTGGTGATCACCTGCACCTGGTCCAGGGTAACCGGGTCCTGGGCGTAGCGGGGGTCGATTTCCATCACCACCTGGTATTGGTTCAGGCTATCGTAAATGGTGGAAATCTGCCGTTGGCTATAGGCGTTGTTCAGCACTGTCATGACAGTACTCATGTCCACACCCAGGCGCTTGGCCTGGTCCCGGTCCACCACCAAGGTGACCTGGGCAGTGCCTGCCCCATCGCGTGCATCGATGGACGTGAGCTCCGGCAGCGAACGGAACAGCGTCACGATCTTGGGGAACCAGGTCCGCAGGCTGGCCAGGTCCCCGCTTTGAATCACGTACTGGTACTGGGAACCCGCGCTGTCACGGGCACCTCCGAACTGCAGGTCCTGGTCCGCGAACAGCACCAGGCGGCCACCGGCGATCTTTGGCACCTCCCGGCGCAGCCGGTCGATCACTTGCTGGGCGGACACCTTGCGTTCAGCCAGGGGCTTGAGCCGCACCAGGATTGTTGCGTTGTTGGTGCCGTTGTTGCCGCCCAGGGTGGCCGCCACGCTTTGCACGGCGGGGTCAGCCAGGATCGCATCGCGGAAGGCGTGCATCTTGGGTTGCATCACCGTGAACGACAGCCCGTCATCGCCCCGGATAAAGCCCATCAACTGGCCAGTATCCTGTTGCGGCATAAAGGTTTTGGGCACCACCACGTACAACGCCACGTTCAGCACGATGGTGGCCAGCAGTGACAGCAAGGTCAGCACCGGGTGGCGCAGCACCCAGCCCAGGGTACGGTCGTAGCCCGCCATCAGCCGCTGGTTGCCGGCTTCGCTCCAGCGCTCCAGCCGGTTCTGCGGGCCGGGCGCCCGCGGCTTTAGCCAGCGTGCGCACAGCATGGGCGTGAGGGTAAGCGAGACCACCAAAGACACCACTACCGCCGCGGCCAACGTGATGGAGAACTCCCGGAACAGGTTGGCCACAATGCCGCCCATGAACAGGATGGACAGAAACACCGCCACCAGGGACAGGTTCATGGCCAGCAGGGTAAACCCGACTTCCTTGGCGCCCAGATAGGCCGCTCGCAGCGGCGCCACGCCTTCATCAATGTGCCGGGAGATGTTCTCCAGCACCACGATGGCATCGTCCACCACCAACCCGGTGGCCAGGATCAGCGCCATCAGGGACAGGTTGTTCAGGGAAAAGCCATACAAGTACATCACCGCAAAGGTGCCAATCAGGGACACCGGCACCGCCAGCGTGGGGATCAGCGCCGCGCGGCCATTGGCCAGGAACAGGAACACCACCAGTATCACCAGCACCACGGCAATCAGCAGGGTGCGCTCGGCTTCATGCAGTGTGGCCTTGATCACCGTGGTGCGGTCCATGGCCACGTCCAGTTGCGCGCTGGCGGGCAACAGCGAACGCAACGCAGGCAGGTGGGCCTTGATCGCTTCCACCGTTTCGAGGATGTTGGCGCCGGCCTGGCGGTTGATTACCAGCAACACCGCATCCTGGCGGTTGTAGAAGCCGCTGTTGTAACGGTCTTCCACGCCATCACTGACCTTGGCCACATCTCCCAGGCGCAGGATGGCGCCATCCTGCTGGCGAATGATCAACGGGCGGTAGTCGCTGGCCTGCTCCAACTGGTCGTTGGCCTGCACTTGCCATGCCCGCTGCGCGTCTTCCACAAAGCCTTTGGGCTGGCGCACGTTGGCGTTGTCGATGGCGGCACGTACATCGTCCAGGGCGATGCCGTACTGGTTAAGGCGTGCAGGCTCCAGCTCGATGCGCACGGCGGGCAGCGAACTGCCGCCGATCTGCACTTCCCCTACCCCGTTCACCTGCGCCAGGGTCGGCGACAGGATGGTAGACGCCATGTCATACAGCTTGCCCTTGCCCAAGGCCGGCGAGGTCAGCGCCAGCACCATCACCGGCGCCTGGGAAGGGTTGATCTTCTTGTAGGTGGGCATGCTCTTCATGCCGCTGGGCAGCAGGTTGCGTGACGCGTTGATGGCCGCCTGCACATCCCTTGCCGCCCCGTTGATGTCCCGCCCCTGCTCGAATTGCAGGATCACCCGCGTAGAGCCCTGGCTGGAGCGGCTGTTCATACTGGTCACCCCGGAAATGGCACCGAACGCCCGCTCCAAAGGCGTTGCCACCGAAGACGCCATCACCTCCGGGCTGGCCCCGGCCAGGTTGGCGCTGACCACAATGACGGGGAAGTCCATTTCCGGCAGTGGTGCCACAGCCAGCTGACTGAAGCTCACGGCCCCCAGCAGGATAATCGCCAGGCTTAGCAACAGCGTAGCGACCGGGCGCCGAATGAACGGGCTGGACAGGTTCACGCCTGCACCTGCTGGGCCGTGCGCCGGGTGAAGCGCCGGCTGGTGCGGTCAAACCACAGGTAGATCACTGGGGTGGTAAACAGGGTCAGCAACTGGCTCACCAGCAAACCGCCGACCATTACCAGGCCCAGGGGTTGCCGCAGCTCAGCGCCCGACCCCGTGGCGAACATCAGGGGAATGGCGCCAAACAGTGCGGCCAGGGTGGTCATCAGGATGGGCCGGAAGCGCAGCAGGGCCGCTTCGTAAATGGCCTGCTCCGGCGCCAACCCGCGGCCACGTTCAGCCTCCAGCGCGAAGTCGATCATCATGATGGCGTTCTTTTTCACAATGCCGATCAGTAGGATGATGCCAATGATGGCGATCATGCCCAGGTCCTTGCCGCTGATCAGCAAGGCCAGCAAGGCACCGACGGCGGCCGAGGGCAAGGTGGACAGAATGGTTATGGGGTGGATGTAGCTCTCGTACAGCACGCCCAGCACGATGTACATGGTGACCACAGCGGCCAGCACCAGCAGGAGCGTGCTGGACAAGGAGGCCTGGAAGGCCGCGGCGGCCCCCTGGAACTCGGTCTGCACCCCCAACGGCATGCCAATGTCGCGCTGCACCTGCTCGATCACCTCCACCGCCTTGCCCAGCGCCACGCCGTCGGCCAGGTTGAAGCTAAGGGTGACGGCCGGGAATTGTCCCAAGTGGGAAATGGCCAGTTGCGCCTGGCGCTGCTCGATACGGGCCAGGCTGGACAGCCGAACCTGCGTGCCTGCTGTTGTGGTAGTGCTGTCTGTAGTGCCATTGGCCGATGAGCCGGTGCCGCTGGCCATCTGGCTATCGGCGCTGGTGCTTGAACCGGTGCTGGCCGACGCCTTGACGTACAGCTGCTCCAGGGCCTCAGGCCCAATACGCCCACCGTCCGCCGACTGCAGCACCACACGGTACTGGTTGGCCTGGGTATAGATGGTGGAAATCTGCCGCTGGCCAAAGGCGTCATACAGGGCATTGGTGATGTCCGACACCTTCACCCCCAGGCGCATGGCCGCATCCCGGTCGATGTCCAGGTACACCTGCAAGCCCTTGTCCTGCAGGTCGCTGGCCACGTCTCGAAGCTCTGGCCGCTGGTTCAAGGCGTCCACCAGCTTGCCTGTCCAGTCCGCCAGCAGGTCGGCATCCGGTGAGGCCAGGCTGAACTGGTACTGGGTACGGCTGACCCGGTCTTCGATGGTCAGGTCCTGCACCGGCTGCATGAACAGGCGCACGCCTACCAATTGGTCCACTTGGGGTTGCAGCCGCGCAATCACCTGGGCGGCACTGACCTCCCGCTCCCCATGGGGCTTGAGGTTGATGAGCAGGCGCCCGCTGTTGAGGGTAGCGTTGTCGCCGTCCACACCAATATAAGACGACAGGCTCTGCACGGCCGGGTCCTTCAGGATGATTTCGGCCAAGGCCTGCTGGCGTTCGCCCATGGCCTGGAAGCTGGCTGCCTGGGGTGCCTCGGACACCGCCTGGATAAACCCAGTGTCTTGCACCGGGAAGAAGCCCTTGGGCACGACCAGGTACAGCACCACCGTAAGCCCCAGGGTGGCGACGGCCACCAGCAGCGTGAGGGGCTGATGCCGCAGCACCCAGGCAAGCCCTGTGGCATACCGGGCCACCAGCCAGTCCAGCCAGGCACCGCTGGCTTTGTAGAACCGGGACTGCTCCCCTTCC
>Ga0268349_1000165_pt1 | contig 12368 bp, 14 predicted proteins | sample G5R2_MAIN_18SEP2_FD_190164 | JGI IMG/M metagenome (GOLD analysis project Ga0268349, IMG submission 190164) | Phyllosphere microbial comminities from switchgrass, GLBRC, Michigan, United States - G5R2_MAIN_18SEP2017_LD1 | ecosystem: Host-associated > Plants > Phyllosphere > Phylloplane/Leaf...
GTTATGGGTCAGGGGCAGCATGCTGATGAAGTCGCTACGGCGGCTGCCCAGGCTGCCATCGTGCTGCACATACAGGCGGTCGCACGGCAGGCTGCCTTGTGCCAGGCGATCATCAGGGCGCAGGCGACCCAGCTTGGGCAGGTCGTTGATCTCGTCCCACAGTGCCACCCGTCGTGTGTCGATGGGCTGAATGGCTCGTGCAGGCCACACGAAATCCACGTTGTGAAACCATTGGTCGTAGAGGTCGTAGCTGTGGGGCTGCATCACGGCAATGCGTTGGGCCGCCTGCATGTCGTGGATCTGGTACTCCAGCCTAATCCCCAACTCCTCTTCGGCACGCTGCCGGATGGGCTCCAGCAAGGTGACAGACGTGCCCAGTACCCGCAGCGTGATGGGCGCGCTCATGCTGCGTGCCCGATGTCACCCAAAAAGGCACGGAAGGAGCGACGCAACTGCGTGGTATCCAGGTCTCGCACAATAAAGACCAGCTTCGATTGCCGCTTGCCCTCGGGCCAGGCATGCAGGTGAACCGGGGCGTGCAGGCAGTGCTGTACGCCATGGATAACGATCGGCTGGGGAGATTCAATCACGTCGAGCAGGCCCTTGACCCGGAGAATACGTTCGCCATGGCATCTTAGCAGCATCGACAGCCACACCCCAAAGGCCACCCAGTCCAGGGGCTGGTCGAAGGCCAGGCAGCACACCTTGGCGTTGCCATGACGGCTGGCGTTTACTGCCGAAAACAGCTGCCAGCCCGCGACTTCCTGTTCCGGGTGGGCGCCACGTAGGCCTTCCCCCAACAGCAGCGCATCGCCGGCGGTGATGTCTTGAACCAAGGCCTGGCTGGCAGAAGGGTTAAGCGCATGAAGCTGTTCTTGCACCTGGTTGAGAACCGCCTCTGGCACCCGGTCCGCTTTGCTCAGCAGCAAGCGGTCCGCCGCCGTGACCTGTCCCAGCCATTCCGGGTGCAGCCGCTGCTGCAACTCGGCCTGTTCAGCGTCTACCACCGTCACCAACAGGCCCAGGTGATAACGGCCTCGCAACTGGGTGTCACGCAGCAACGTGGCCAGAATGGGCGCCGGGTCTGCCAGGCCGGTGGTTTCCAACAGCACCCGCTTGAAGGCTGGCACCTCGCCGCGTTCGCGGCGGGCGTAGAGGTCCAGCAGGGCCTGGCGCAGGTCACCATTAACGGTGCAGCACACGCAGCCCCCGGGTAGCAGCACCGTGCCCGGCGCCACCTCCTGTACCAGCAGGTGGTCGATGCCTACGTCCCCGAACTCATTGATCAGCAGCGCACTGTCGCCCAGGGTTTCGCCGGCCAGCAAGCGGTTGAGCAACGTAGTTTTACCACTGCCCAGGAACCCTGTGATCACGCTGATCGGCAGGCTCATGGTCGAGCTTCCAAGGCATCCAGAATACGCGGATCGAGGGGGTCCAACGGGCGGGCGATCAGCGCTTCAGCCTGCTGCCAGAGTTCGTCCAGCCCAGTGGCCAGCGCCTGGCGACCTGTGGCGCCCTGGAGCAGGTAGGACGCGCCTTGCACGTCGCTGATAGTCAGCCGAAATGGCGCTACCACCCGGTTGATGGCCGCGATCCGCCGCAGCCGCTCCCGCCGCCGAGGCAGGTCGTTCCCCAAGGGGTCGCTCCAATGGCCGTCTTCACCGATCAAGCCGCATAACCCACACATGTTTCACCCCTCCCCTTACGGCATCACATCGCCTGAATTTGGCCCCAGCGTCTGGCCCACGAACAGGTTACCGCCAGGCTCGGAGGCCAGCAGCACCGCCACGGGGGCCACCTCATCGGCGCGGCCAAAGCGGCCCAGGGGCAGCTCCTTGGCCTTGGCGGTTTTCCAGGCCTGGCTGATGCCGTCCACCAACGCCGTTTCAATAGGGCCTGGGGCGATGGCGTTGACCAATACGTTGTGGGCGCTGACTTCCAGCGCCAGGGATTTGGTGAAGCCGATGACCCCAGCCTTGGCCGCCGCGTAATGGCACAGCTCGGCGCCGCCTTTGATCCCTAGCTGGGAGGCCACGTTGATGATCCGGCCCCACCGCTGGGCCAGCATGTGGGGCAGCGCCCGCTGGCTGGCGATAAACACGCTGGTAAGGTCGACCCGTAGCATGTCGTCCCACATCTGCTGGGTAAGGTCTATACAGGGTGCCTGGGTCAGCATGCCGGCGTTGTTCACCAGAATGTCGATACCGCCGAAGGCCTGCACGCAGGCATCCACACCTGCCTGGGCGCCTTCGCGGGTGCCTACATCCGCCACCGACTCCACCACCTGTGCGCCTAGGTCTCGACACTGGGTGGAAACCGCCGAGAGCTGTGCGGCGTTGCGGTCACACAGCACCAAGTGGGCACCGGCCCGGGCATAGGCGTGGGCAATGGCGGCACCGATACCACTGGCGGCGCCGGTAATCACGGCGCGGCGTTCGTGCAAGGGGTTCATGGGGCCTCCTTATTCTGGCCAGCGGACAGTCAAACCACCGTCCACGATGATGCTCTGGCCGGTGATATAGCTGGCCAGGTCGCTGGTGAGAAAACGCACCAGCTCGGCCACTTCACTGGCCTTGCCCACCCGGCCCAAAGGGATGGCCCTTGCAGCCTGGGCCAGCCCTTCAGGCCCCAGGGAATTCTTGGCGTCCAGCGATTGCGGGGTTTCGATCAGGCCGGGAATCACCGCGTTGCAGCGGATGCCCTGGCTGGCCAGCTCCACGGCCAGCGAGCGGCACAGGCCAGGCACGCCCGCCTTGGCGGCCGCGTAGTGGCTGTGGTCCTGCCAGCCATACACGCCCCCGGCAATGGAGGAAATGGCCACCAGTGCCCCGCTTCCGTTCATGTGGCGCACGGCACTGCGGAAGGTGCGCATCACCCCGGTAAGGTCCACGTCCAGCATGGCGTGCCAGGCCTCGTCGGTCATTTCCAGCAAGGGCGCACGGCGCAGCAGGCCGGCGTTGGCGACGGCGTAATCCAGCCGGCCAAAGCGCTCCACTGCCGCAGCGGCCAGTGCATCCAGGGAGGCGCCATCAGTCACGTCCGCCGGTAGCAGCAGGCATTGCCCACCGGCGGCTTCCACCTGCTGGCGGGTGTCGTCAGGGTTGTGGGGGTCGCCAGGGAAATAGCCGCCAGCCACATGAATGCCGTGCCGTGCGTAGGCCACGGCCAAGGCCTGGCCGATGCCGCTGGCGGCCCCGGTGATCAAGGCTACAGGTTGAGCAGAAGTCATCAATGGTCTCCAATCATTTGATATGGGTAGGGTCCACATGGCGTGCGGCCCACATCACTACGCCAGCCAGAAAGCACGGCAAGGCGCCGAACCACAGGGCCGCACTGTGCCAATCGCCCCCGGCGGACAGCACCCCGGTAATGCCCAGGCCAGCCAGGATCGCACCCACCGGGCCCATGGCATGCACGATGGCGCCCCCTGTGGCGCGAATGCTGGTGGGGAAGCTTTCGCCCATGAAAAACAACATGGCCGAATAGGGGCCGGTGAGGAAGAACAGCCCCAGGCTGTAGAGGGCCACCACAATGCCTAGTTGGCTGGGCGCCTGGACCATGGCGAAGAAGCTCAGCCCGCCCAGCATCCAGCCGATGGCCACGGTGTTGCGCCGGCCAATGCGGTCCCCCAGCCAGCCGTGGAACAGGTAGCCGATAAAGCCCACCAGGTTGGACAGCACCAGAATCCACAGGGAATTCTCGAACGACAGGCCATGCACGCTTACGATCACCGACGTACCCAGCACGCTGAACACTTGGATCGCCGACCAGTTCAGCAGAATCGCCAGGCTCAGTACCAGGGTCGGACGCAGGGCCGCGCCGCGGAAGGCTGCCGCTACGCCCGCCTTGGCATGGTCGTCGTAGTCCACGCTGTGGGCCTGGGCCAGGGCACGGGCCTGGGCGTCCTGCCCGCTTTTGCGCAACGCACCGATACGCTGGTGCACCTGGAACTGCGGGCTTTCCTTGAGCTTGCGCGCCAGTACTGCAATCACGAACGCGGGCACGGCGGCAAACACGAAACACCCTTGCCAGCCAATGTGAGGCAGCAGCAAGGCGGTAAGGCCTGCCGCGATCAGCGCGCCCACCGGCCAACCGCTTTGCACCAGGCTGTAGATAAAACCACGGCGTTTGACCAGGCGGGGGTCCTCGGACGCCGCATAAATCTCGGTGAGGTAGGTGGCATTCACCCCTTCCTCCGCATACCCCAGGCCTGCCACCGAGCGCACGCCGATCAACGCACCCTTGCCCATGCCGGCGCACACCGCGGTCAACGCCGAGCACAGGGCCGCGCCGCCGATGGTGAACATGATGCCGCCACGGCGGCCGATACGGTCGACCAGCGGCCCGATGGCAAACGCCACCACAGCACCGCCCACGGCCACCCAGGTGGCGATTTCTGCTTGTTCAGCCTGGCTCCAGCTGAAATGCCCACCCATCACCGGCAGCAGCGTTCCAAACAGGATGAAGTCGTATACGGCAAATACCCAGGCAAAGAACGCGATCCAGGTGGCGTATACCACGTCTTTGGTCGCCAGGGGCACCGGCGCCCAATCAGTAGGGGTTGGTGTGTGTAGCGGCGTGGGCAGCGGCATTGCGGTTGGCGTCGTCATGGCGGTGGTCTCGCAGGTAAGGGATCAGCGTTGCCGTGGCTGGCGGGCGATGAAGTCGTCGGCGATCTCATCCATGGTCACAAACCGCACCCCTTCATGGCTGCGGATGTACTCGATCAACCGCTCCAGCATCAGCAGCACCTGCGGGCGGCCGGAGACGTCGGGGTGAATGGTGATGGGGAACACGGCGTAGTCCATTTCCCGGTACACCCAGTCGAACTGGTCCCGCCACATCACCTCGATGTCCCGTGGGTTGACGAAGCCGTGGCTGTTAGGGGCCTTCTTGATGAACATCATCGGTGGCAGGTCATCCAGGTACCAGTTGGCCGGAATCTCCACCAGGTCGGTTTCCTGGCCACGCACCAAGGGCTTCATCCAGGTATCGGGGTGGGCGCTGTAGTCGATCTTGGTCCAGCTGTCCTTCACCCGAACGTAATACGGGGTGAAATCGTTGTGCATCAGGCTGTGGTCGTACTTGATGCCTTTTTTGAGCAGCAGCTCATTGGTCACGTTGCTGAATTCCCACCAGGGCGCCACATAGCCGGTGGGGCGTTTCCCGGCCAGCTGGGTGATCAGCTCGATGGCTTTGTCCAGCACCACCTCCTCCTGCTCCGGCGTCATGGCGATGGGGTTCTCATGGCTGTAGCCGTGAATGCCGATCTCGTGGCCCGCCTCTGCCACAGCCTTCATCTGCTCGGGGAAGGTTTCGGCCGAGTGCCCCGGGATGAACCAGGTGGTGCGCAGTTGGTATTTGTCGAACAGCTTGAGCAAGCGTGGCGACCCTACCTCCCCCGCGAACAGCCCGCGGGAAATATCGTCGGGTGAATCCTCCCCGCCATAAGAGCCTAGCCAGCCTGCTACGGCATCCACATCCACGCCGATGGACACCAGAATTTCTTTAGCCATTGTCTTGCTCCTCCAGGTTGTCAGGGATCAGGCGCTGCGCACCAAGGCCTCAATGGCCAGCGCAGCCCGTAACAGATAACAGTCGTTTCCACTGGGCGCAGAGAGCAGCACACTGGTGGCCAGCCCCTCGGCATCTGTGCCGCTGGGCAAGGCAATGCCGGGCATGTCCAACAAGCTGCCGGGCATGGTCAGGCGCAGGGTGGCCAAGTTAGTGCGTGCAAACAGGTCCGGGTCTGCCTCCAGTGGCTTGAGCAAGGGCGCCACGTGGGCCACGGTCGGGGTGATCAGCAGTGCACCGTCCAATTGTTCAGCAAGCTGCTGGCGCAGGTCGTCGGCGGCCTGGTACAGCGCCACTTGAGTGCTGGCCGGAAAGGCGCGGGCGGCTTCCAGCCGCGTGCGTACACGGGGGTCCAGCTGTTCGGCCAGCGGGCTGTCCAGCAGCGGCTGGTGCAGGGCGAAGGCCTCTGCACTGCCCAGCCAGCCACGGGCTTCAATCAGGCTCAAGGCGGTGGCGAACGCCGGCACAGGGCGTTCTTCGATCACCGCACCGGCCTGCGCCAGGCGCTCTACCGCCGCCAGCAGGTTAGTGCGCACGGCGTGCTGAATACGGGTATCAGCCATCAGTTGCGGGTCCAGCCGCAGGCGCAAGCCGGCCAGGGGCAGCGGCCGGGAAACGGCGCCCCCGCCTAATAGCTGGTCCACGCACACCACATCACGCACGCTGCGGGCTATAGGGCCCAGTGCATCAAGGGAGCGCGCCAAGGGGAACACTCCACTGAACGCGTAACGGCGGCGACTGCTGCGATAGCCCACCAGCCCATTGAGGGCTGCAGGAATACGAATGGAGCCGGCAGTGTCCGTCCCCATGGCCAGCGGTACTACCCCTGCCGCCACTGCGATGGCAGCCCCTGAAGATGAACCACCAGGCACCCGCGCCTCTGCGTAGGCCGGGTTAGTGGGCGTGCCAAAATGAGGGTTGAGGCCAAGCCCTGAATACGCCAGTTCGCTGAGGTTGGTTTTGCCGAGGCTGACCAGCCCGGCCTTAGCCAGGGCATTGACCAAAGTTGCATCCTGGGTAGCGGCGGTACGATAGCGATAGGCCTGAGCACCTGCCGTGGTGACAGTGCCGGCCAGATCGAACAGGTCCTTCCAGGCCATGGGCACACCGTCTAGGGGAGACACCGGCTCACCAGCTTCCCAGCGCGCCTTGGACGCTTCCGCTTCACGCCATGCACGGGCTGGAGTCAGTGTGATGAACGCGGCAGGCACCGTGTCGGCCTGGGCCAATGCCGCTTCCAAGGCACGCACGGGGTCATCCGTACCCGCTTGAAAGGCTGCGGCAAAGGCCTGCGCATCCTGGAACATGGCCACTCCTGAAAACGTATTCATTAATAATTTGTACGTTTTATGAGAAGCAGCGTTCGTGCCAACCGCACGCTGCCAGTCTCCAATGTTTGAATAGTGCCTAGTAGGCGTGCCCTAGAGCGTGGCGCTTGTTAGGATCCATCAATGTACTATTTTATAAATGATCCATTATTGGGCATTCCTGTAACACGTGCACTGCCAGGTATCACTGGGGTGTTACGGCCACCCCGCTGCTGAGCGCCGCAGGCTATGAGAGAATCAACCGCTGCCGCACTCTGGACCGAGCCCATGCCCACTGCTGTCCCCCAAGACCGTTCCGCGTCACGCTACGAAATGATCCGCGACACCTTGCGCAGTGCGATCCTCAAAGGCGTCGCAGTGCCGGGCCTGGTGCTGGTAGAAGCGCCCTTGGCGCAGTTGTTTGGTACCAGCCGGGTGCCTGTACGGCAGGCCCTTGCCCTGTTGCACGAGGAGGGGTTGATTCAGCGGTTTGAAGGCCGAGGCTATGTGATCGGCGGCCCAGGGCAAGACGCAACGCCCTGCCGCCTGCCCCTGAGCCGGGCGTTACTGGGCCTGGAGCCCTTGCAGCACTTGATCGATACCCGCGCGTTGGGCGAGCGGGTCTACGATACGTTGGCCAGGGCCGTCACCCATGTGATGGTGTTCGGGCATTACCGTATCGACGAGCAGCAGGCAGCCGAAACCCTTCATGTGAGCCGCAGTGTGGTCCGCGAAGCCTTGATGCGGCTGCGTGACCGTGGCCTGGTGGAAAAGGAGCCCTACGCGCACTGGCTGGCGGGTCCGCTGACGGCCCATGCCATCACCGAAGACTACGAATTGCGCGGGCTGCTGGAGCCCGATGCCCTGCGCCAGCGCGCCGGTGCCGTGCCACGCAACGAGCTGCAAGCCATGCTCACGCGCATCACCACGGCACAGCAGGCCGGTGCAGAGGTGACACGGGCGGCCATCGAGCACATCGAGCAGGACCTGCACGTGACCTGCCTGGCCGGCCTGCCCAATGCGCGCATGGCCGCCATTATTGGCCAGTGCCAAATCCCCATGAGTATCGGCCGCGTACTGCACGAGGCGCTTCACACCAGCATGGATGACGCCATGCTGAACGAGCACCGGCTGGTATTCGAATCGTTGCTACACGGGACCGTGGAATCGGCCGCACTCAGCCTGCGCGAACACCTGCTGCGCGCGCGGGAACGCACGCTGCAACGTCTCAAAGTGTTGTCTGTGCTGCCTGAACCGGCATTGCCCCCCTACATGGAACGGCTGGCATAACTACTTTAGCGTACGTTGCTCAAGGCGCTGGCTTACCAATGCACAGATGTCGCTTAGCGACCAGGGCTTGGCTACAAAGGTAGCATTGGGCGGAAGATCAACTGTCTGCCGGAGGCTGAAGCCACTGGTAACGATCACCTGCAACTCCGGGCGATGATGGTAGGCCCAGGCGGCCAGCTCCCACCCAGAGGTACGGCCCGGTGTCACCACGTCGGTGATCAATAGGTCTAGTTCCGCGTGGGCCATCATGGCGTCAACGCCCTCATCTGCCGTCCGGGCGGTGTGGACTACGGCGCCCATGTCCGCAATCACTTCAGCCAACAACTCCCGAAGGATCATGTCGTCTTCTACAATGAGGATAACGGGCGATTCTAAGGGTGGTGTAAAGTCTGGGTGCCCCATGAGTACACAAGCCTCGTCATCAGGTCATCCTTCGACAACGCGCATGCGCCATCCTTCCCACCTATTCGACGAAATAGCAGACTTGTACAGCTTCAGCCTGCTTTTCAGGTCAGCCTGGGCCCTGGGTACAAGCCCTGGAGCCGTCTACAAACGCCTTTCAGGAGCCGAAATCTGTAGCGTCCATCAAGCGGCCGTCCACCAAGGGGAGCTTCTTCAACAGTGCGTGTGAGCCTTTGCGCTGAAGCTCGTTGATGGCATGCAGGATAATCACTTGAAACAAGTCCCTGTTCTGGTATTGCCACGGTTCGATGTCCCTTACAGCCGTGGCGTTGATGGCCGGGTCCGTCAGCACCACATGCATCACCCTTTCTCTGAACTCTACGGCTGTCTCCAGTGGAGGGTTAAGTGTGGCCAAGGCCTTTTTCAAGTCTTCCATTCTCAAACCTCGTCTGCAGGGCACGGGGCTGCCCAACCTTGCCATTGCCGAGGTTGAGCACCCTTCATGAGCAGTTGACAACAGGAAGTCTGGAGGGATCCGTTTGCAAGCAAGCCGTTACTGACCTGGACCCGAAGGCCAGGATCAGGACCCTCGATACGTGCTGAACCCGTACGGGCTCAACAGCAACGGAATATGGTAGTGCTGGGTGGTCTGGGTCACATCGAATACCACCGGAATTTCCGGGAAAAAGCTGTCACGGCCTTGGTGGCGATAATAATCCCCGGTCTTGAACACCACCCGGTATTCCCCTTTCAGAAAGGGGACGCCTTTGGGAAACAGCTCGGAAATTCGCCCCTGTTCGTTGGTGACGCCCTGGCCAAGCGGCTTCCAGCGCTCACCCACCTGCTGCTCCAGGGTAACCTGCACGCCTGCCGAAGGCACGCCGGTTTCCAGGTTCAGCACATGGACGCTCAGGGGGTTAGTGTTCGGGTTAGAGGTGGGCTCGGCCAGGGCCAAGGTGGACACGCTGGCAAGGCCAAGGGCCAGAATCCATTTAGATCGTTTCATAAGTACTTCCTTCAAGGGTGAGTGAGAAGGCCAACTTTGGCCACGGCGTCCAGTGCGCATTGTTCGTCTTGCCGTGCGCCACCTGCGCCCGCCACGCCCAAGGCGCCGACCAGCGCGTCGCCTTGGTACAACGGCACGCCGCCGCCCAGGAGCAACAATTCAGGCACGGTGGCCAGGTTGGCCGCGTCGGGATTCTGGTGGGCCATGTCGGCCAGTTGCCGGGTAGGCGTTTTCGTGGATAAGGCGGTGTAGGCCTTGCGCCGTGCAGCATCGGCGTTGTGGGGGCCGGTACCATTGCTGCGCTGGATCAACAGCGGGTTGCCGCCCAGGTCCAGTGCTGCAAATGCTGCCTTGCAGGGGGCGGCGTCCACCAACTGCCGGGCAGTGGGCAGGTCCAGCTCGGGATGCTGCGGCAGGGCGGCGTGCGCCTGGCAGGCAACCAGCAACAGCAAGGCGGTACACAATGGCTTGACGGTCATAAGGGCTCCTTGGTTGACGGAGCACACCCTACTCCACGGCCCCGCTCACCTTGGCGTCGCAGGCATTACAACTTTGTAATGGGCAATGAGGCCTGGGAGGCTTAGCCTGTGCGCAGTCACTCTGGAGCGAACCATGCGCGTGCTATTGGTGGAAGACGAGGCCAAGACCGCAGGGTTTCTGGCCAAAGGGCTGAGGGAAGCGGGCTATACCGTAGACGTGGCCCTGGACGGGCTCGACGGGCGGCATTGCCTGGAAGAGGAGGCCTACGACCTGTTCATTCTGGACGTAATGCTGCCTGGGCTCGATGGCTGGCAGCTGGTCAAGCTCATTCGCCAGCGGGCCGATACACCGGTATTGTTCCTGACCGCACGGGATTCGGTTCAGGACCGGGTCAAAGGCCTGGAGCTGGGCGCGGACGACTACCTGGTCAAGCCCTTCGCCTTCGCCGAACTGCTGGCCCGTGTGCGCACGCTATTGCGTCGGGGCCCGCCACGGGAACTGGAGCACTACCGCATCGCAGACCTGGATCTGGACGTGCTCAGCCGCCGGGTCACCCGCGCCGGGCAACGCATTGTGCTCACTAACAAAGAGTTCGCCCTGCTGCACCTGCTGGCCAGCCGGCGCGGCGAAGTGCTGCCGCGCACGCTGATCGCCTCCCACGTGTGGAACCTGAATTTCGACAGCGACACCAACATGGTGGACGTCGCCGTGCGCCGGCTGCGTGCCAAGCTGGACGACCCGTTCATGCCTCGGTTGATCCACACCGTGCGTGGGGTGGGGTATCAATTGGAAGCCCCCGATGCCTGACCGCTCGCGTTCGCCTTCACTGACATGGCGCGCTGCCCTAGCCTTCGCGGCCACCTGTGGCATCGTGCTGGGTGCCACGGCGCTGTTCCTGTACCGCAGCCTTGAAGCTGAGGTTGCCTACCGCGACGATATCGCCTTGATGGGCCGGCTGGAACAGGTGCGGGCGCTGTTGCAGGACAGCGACAGCCTCAGTGCCCTGCAACAACGCCCTCGCCTGTACCAGAACATGCTGGGCAATCAGGAAAGCCTGCTGATGGTCGGTGGCACGCAAGTGGCTGACGTGATCGCCATCAATCCGCACAATGACACCTTACCCACGTTAAGCGCTTTGCCATTGGGCACCGCCCCCCGGCGCGAGGACGTGGTGCTGTGGGCACCTGATGGTGCACTACCCCTGCTGTTACTGGCGGGCCGCGCACAGGGGCGGCAAGGTGAAGCCCTTTACGTCACCGTCGGCAAGCGCCTGGACGAACGCACTGCCATGCTGGCCAGCTACCGCCTACGTGTGTACCTGGCCGTCAGCCTCGGCACGGTACTGGCCTTTCTGCTCGGGCTATTGTTGCTGCGTAGGGCCTTGAAGCCCCTTGAGCAGATGGCAGCCAGCGTGGCCCGGATCACGTTGAGCAGCCTCGATCAACGCCTGGACCTCCACCCCATGCCTCGAGAACTGCACCTGCCGGTGCAGGCACTCAATGCCATGCTGGACCGGCTGGAAAGCAGCGTCGCGCGGCTCTCCCAGTTTTCTGCCGACCTGGCCCATGAGATGCGCACCCCCTTGCATACCTTGCTGGCCAGCAACGGGCAGGCCCTAAGCCAGGCGCGGACGCTACCCGACTATCAAGAACTGTTGGCGTCCAACGTGGAGGAATTCGAACGGCTGAACCGCATGGTGACCAACCTGCTGTTTCTGGCCCGTGCCGACCATGGCGACTGCCCGCTGGCCTGGGCACCCATCGACCTGGCCACGTTAGGCGAGGAGCTGTGTGGCTACTTCGAGATCCTGGCCGAGGACCGCGGGCTGGCCCTGCATCACCAGTTGAGCGGCGCCGTGCACGCCGACCGGGCCTTGCTGCAGCGCGCATTAGCCAACCTGCTGGCCAATGCCGTACGCCACGGGTCGCCAGGCTCCCACGTGGTGCTGCGCCAGCGGCCGTTGCCGGGCGCACTGGCCCTTGAGGTGGTCAACCAAGGGGAAACAATCGCCGAACACCACCTGCCGCGCCTGTTCGAGCGCTTCTACCGCGTAGACGCGCACCGCACCGACCCCGGCGACTCTGGTGGGCTAGGGCTGGCCATCGTTCAGTCCATCATGCAGATGCACGGCGGCACTGTGCAGGCCGCCAGTGCAGAGGGGCAGACGGTATTTTCGTTGGTGCTCAGGGAGCCTGGGCGGGCTGGCGCTAATGCTTGATCAGCCGGGAATCCAGCGAGGGCTCATCGGAGAATCAAAATACAAAACCCTCTGCAAGTTGCACCAGCGCTTCCTCTACCTGGCGGGTTCC
>Ga0268349_1000166_pt1 | contig 12280 bp, 4 predicted proteins | sample G5R2_MAIN_18SEP2_FD_190164 | JGI IMG/M metagenome (GOLD analysis project Ga0268349, IMG submission 190164) | Phyllosphere microbial comminities from switchgrass, GLBRC, Michigan, United States - G5R2_MAIN_18SEP2017_LD1 | ecosystem: Host-associated > Plants > Phyllosphere > Phylloplane/Leaf...
TATTATAGTCTATCTAGATACTAAAAATCCAGTATACCTCTAACTAAGTTATAAGTTAGTAGATAAATAGAAAGGTCTATTTAAAGTACTAGAAAAAGTTAGATACTTTTATAAATTAAAGCTACTAAAAGTATTCTTACTCTATAATATTTTTATACTTAATATTCTCTAAAAGAATCCTTAGAATCTTCTATTATAGTAGAGACTACTAAAGGTTTTAAGTTAGTTTATTAATAGTATTAAAGAGTAAAAGGTTAAAGAGATCTTAATAGGTAAGTTAGTAAAATATTTACTAAAATACTAAGTTAAATAGATAGGTTATAGGTTAGATTCTATATAGTACTTAGCCTTAAACTTTATAGAAGCTTTATATTACCTTAGAGACTATTATAATAAATATATTAATAAGCTAGGTCTACTAAGGGTACTTATAAAGGAGTTATAGATATAAGAATTAGAAGAAGAAAATATAGATTATTTATATAATAACTAACCTTTACCTAAAGATAACTAATTAGAGGGACCTACTAGGTTACTTCTAAAAAGACCTAGATATAAAGCTAAGTTAGGTAATAGTACTAGAGGCTTTAATAACTTACTCTCTAACTTCTTCTTAGACCTACCTCTATCTAAAAATATAAATCTTACTATCTTTCTACCTTTACTACTCTAAGCCTTCTTTATAGTAGTATAAGTAGTATAGGCTAAAGACTAAGGCTTTCTAGCCTTAGGCTTACTTACTTCCTCTAAAGTCTTCTTAATAGTAGTAGTAATCACTACCTTATTTACCTCTACTAACCTAAAAGCCTTAGCCTCCTTAGTAATATACTTAGCCTTAGTAGCTACTATAATCTAAGTACTAGTATAAAGGTCTTCTAAAGGTCTATTTTTTATCTACTATAAAAGAAGAGTATTAAGATTTTAAATACCTTTAAAAATACCTTAAAGGGTATATACTATATTAGCCCTATTACTAATAATAGTATCTATCTTTTTACTAAGGTCTTTAAGTAGATAATAGTTAGATAGTAGAACTATAGTAGAGCTAACTAACTTCTCTTAAGTAGTAGTAATTTAGTAATAGTAGTAGATATTAATAGCTACTTTAATAAGCTTCTAGAAAAGCTCTATAATATTATTCTTAGTAATATTAGAGGTAAGCTTACTATTTTCTTAAGACTTCTACTTCTACTTCTATACTTTAAGATACTTATTAAAAGTATAATACTCTAGAATAGTATAATTAGGTACTTAGAATTATTATTAGGTAGAAATCTACTAAATAGTTTTAGGAACTTACTAAAGTATAGGTACCCTTCTAAGTAATAAAGTAATTATATTTCTTTAATAATACTAAGCTAAATAAGTAATAAATAACTTTACTATAAGTTAAGTTATAAAGGCTATATATATATATCTTTCTAAGGGTATAATAGAGAGTAACTAAAGGTACAGGGATAAATATATTATTACTAATATTATTATTACTAAAGTTACTAGTAGTAGTAGTAATAAGTTATAAAAGTATAGATTATTAAAAATAATAATAAAGAAATAATATAGTACCTTAATAGAATTAGTAGCTAAAAAAAGTAAATAGATAATAATACCTATAATAATAATAGATAAGGAGGCTAAGAACTATTAACTATAGATAGATATAGCTCTTATATAGACGCCTATACTAGTCTATATACTAGGTAGTAGTAATAATAATAATAATAAAGTAAATAGTCTTACCTTTATACTTATTAGCGGTAAAGATACTTAATATACCCTATAGTTATTAATAGATATAGATAAATAAAGGTAAAAGAGTAGAAATACTAATATAGAGTCTTTTTAGAATAAAAGAATCTTAGAGCTTCTAGGAAAATAAATAAGGTATATAATTAATTAAATTAGAATAAATAAAATTAGAATAATAGGAAGAATAAAGAGAAGGAGATTTAGACTTATTTAGACTAATCTAATTTAGAGGAATAAAGGATTATATAGATAAAGAGGGACCTTTATTAACTTTTTAAGAGAGAGAGTAGTATAATAATATACTCTATTATTATATAACTTTATCAGGTAGACCTTATTATAAGAGATAAGACTACCTTTAACTTAACCTAGATACTAAAGTCTATACTAGAGACCTACTAGGCTTAAGCTAGTTACTAAGGGGTAGCCTTTATCTTAGTACTATTTCTGCCCTAACTATATAACCCTTCTAGTTTACCCTAGACTTATATTATTTAGTTATTCTCTATCCTTTATACTAGACTAATAGATAGTAATATTAGTTTATTTTAGTAGAGTTATATACTTCTATATACCTCTATACTCTATTCTAAAAGCCTACTAAGCCTAATTATCTTATCTGCGTTATTATTACTTTATACTACTTACTTACTATTTCTAAGTAGTAATACTACTTAATTCTACTATAAGAATATTAAGAATATCTAGCTAAAGTAAGTATAGTCTCTATACTTAGAGGTAGGGATAAAACCTCTTTTAACTCTAATTTTCTTTATTTATTTTATTAGAGAGAGAGTATATATACTCTTAGTATAAGTTTTATTTAAATACTTATTATAGCCTAAAAGTATTTTATATAGCTAGTTATAGGTACTAGTAAGGTTCTAGAATATTATCTATTAGATCTTTATTTTTATATTTCCCCTTAGTAATATACTAACTTATATATTACTTCTATTAATTTTCTCTATCTCTCTATTTAATACTTAAGCTAAAACTAGGCTTTTCTTTATTTTACCTAGGGCTTATTTAAAGTCTCTTAGTAGAAGTTTAGAAAAAGTTCTCTATTTATTCTATATTTTTTAAAGAAGACTAACTATTAGTTTAAGGCTTTAGCCTTCTTTAAGTTATACTCTAGTTTCTAAGAGTATAGTATATATATAGTCTACTGAATTAAGTACTTCTACTATATATCTTATTCTACTTTATAAAGTCTTTCTTCTATAACTTTTTCTATACTATACTTTAAGATAGGAATTTTATCTATTAGTTTAATAATAGCGCCTAGTTAGGTATTATTAGTTTCCTAAAATTATAAAGGGTTTTCTAGGTATAACTATAGCTTATTAATATAGAATACTAAGTAATTACTTAGAGGGATATTAGGCTCTATATTATATAAGGAGATTATATAAATAACTTTTAACTTTCTCTTCTTCTAGTCTAGTTTCTAGCTTAGGTACTTATTAAAGAAAAAGTCCCTATATTAGAGCTAGATTATATTCTTTACTTAAGGTACTAAAGACTTCTAATAGTACTTAATTACTAGATATTCCTACTTTTATTAGCCCTTAATTATTTAGGCTAATATATATATAAAGGTTTCCTTAAACCTCTTTACTAATATCTAGATAGTATACTTTAAATAGGTACTATATTAGTAAATTTCTTCCACTACTTCTACTATATATATCTAAATAAAGTCTATATAATATCTATTTAAAGGAAAGAATAGGGTTACTCTAATAAAGGTTATTATCTACTTATTAATAGTATTTAAGGCTACTAAATATTAAAGAGACTAGTTTCTTTAGCTTTAAATAAGAAATACCTAAAAGCACTATTTAATTATAGTATTTATATACTTTATAGAGCTATTAGTCTAAAGATACTAGGTAGTTAATAATCTCTTATTAATATCTATTAGCTTATATTAAGATACCTAGAAGTTACTTATTAATTAACTTCTTTAATTAGATACTATAGTATCTAAAAGCTAGTAATAAGCTATAATATACTAGATATATATTATAGCTATTATTATTATTTCTAAGTTTAAGAGTAGAACTAAAATTACTCTTTTACTTAGTCTATTTATAACTACTATTAAATAATAGTACCTATAGCTAACTAGGAGTTTTATAATAAAGTTTATAGATACCTTCTTTTAGACTCTCTTTAGAATAGAAAGAGGCTTTAGAAGTTCTCTCTTTAGTTTCTATTAGAACGTTTTCTATCTATATATATTATAATTTACTATAAACCTCTAGATTTATCTAGATATTCTTAGCTAAAAGTACTCTTTAGAAAGGATATAGTATATATTCTCTCTTCTTAGATATCTAGCTACTAGTAAATTATATACCTTAGTAATTAACTAGGTTTAGAGAGCTTAAATATTTAAAACCTATATTCTTACTCTAAATAGTACCTAATTTCTATTATCTAGTCTATACTTCTTTAGAAATACCTTTAGGTCTAAGTTTAGAGGAAACTTCTATATACTATTTTAGAGAGCTAATTATATCTTCTTATAATACTTATTATCTACTTTTCTCTTAATCTAAAGTTTATAAAGCTAATTAGCCTTATCTTAAAAGTCTAGAGAAAGATTATATACCTAGGTAGGTCTTACTATTACTATCTTCTTATTATCCTAAATTTTACTTAGGCTACTTAGGTAAAGGGTTATAGAAGGTTTAATATTTATATCTTAATTCTCTTATCTTAATTATTCTATAAGAGATTCTATTCTTTTTAGAATAAAGTATCTACCTAGTTATTTAATTTCCTTAAATAGTATATAAATATTAAATTAAAGTAATTAAGGATATTAATTTAGTGGATATACTACTTAGAGAGTTTCCTAGACTTTAAGAAGTATTCTAGATTTATATAGTCTATAATTACTTAAAAATAGCCTACTTATTAGAAAAGCTCTTCTTATTTATCTAAATACTTAAAAACTACTAAAAGTTTCTTATTATAAATAGTATAATTTATATTAATTAGGGAATTCTTAAAGGATATATATATAATTAAGTAGAGCTCCTTATTCTAGTACTAGAAGAGTACTTCTTTAGTAGCTTATCTATATAAGTTATATTCTAAAACTATCTTAGTATTTTTATTTAAGTAGGCTAATACTAGTTTCTTTATAAACTTTACTTTTAGAGTATTAAATACTTTTTATTATAAAGTCCCTTACTAAGAAACTATATTCTTCCTTATTAGGTCTATAAGTCCCTTAGCTACTTTAGAAAAGTTTTTTATAAATATCTAGTAAAAGTTTATAAACCTAATAAAATTCTAAACCCCCTTTACTAACTCTTAAACTACCTATTATTTTACTACTTCTACCTTTACTAGGTCTATTAATACCTCTTTTTTAGCCTTTAGGATAAACTTAAGATACTTAGTACTTTTTACTAAGAACTTACTTTTATCTATATCTAGGTAAAGTCTAGCTTTACTTAAATTTTAGACTCTATCTTAGACCCTTTACTTATAGTTCTTATAACTTTTATTAGAGTAGATAAGAATATTATTTATATATACTAAGTAGTACTAATTAAAATTCTTTAAAAGTACTTAGTTAATATACTTTGAAAAGATACTTAGAGTATTAGTTAGCCTAAATAGAGTTAATATCTACTTAAAAAGTTAAAAGTAAGTCTAGAAAGTAGTCTTCTATTTAGCTCCTTTAGTAATATAGATTTTATAGAAGGCCTATATAATATCTACTTTAGTAAACTATTTAGCCTTTATAATTTATATTAGGGTTTTCTAGATTAATAGTAATAAATACAAGTCCTTTATAGTAATAGTATCTAGGGTTTAGTAGTTTATATAAAATTAGAGTTTTTCTTTAAGCTTTCTAGTAAAAAGTACTAAAGCTACTATACTTAAGTAGCTAATCTAAATAAACCCCTAGTCTAGGTATAATATTAACTCCTTATAAAGAACTAGTAGCTTTTTTTTAAATATCTTATATAATAGACCTTAGAAAATCTTCTTTAGCTTCTTATTCTCTTTAACTATTTTAATAGTATAATTAATCTTCTACCCCTAATAAAAGGCTAATTTATCTACTTCTTCTTAGAAGAATATTTTATACTTTAACTAAAGGTATACTAAAAGCTTCTTCTTTAGATCTTTTAATTTCTTAACTCTTAGAGCCTTCTTAATATCTACTATTAAAGTAGTAAAAAACTATATAAAGTCCCTATCTTAGAACTTCTCTACTTAATACTAATATTCTCTTATACTTATTTATAATAAAGCTTTATATAGTATTCTTCTCTCTTTACTTTATACTTAGATTTTATTCAATTTAATATATAATATCTTTTTTACTAGATTAAGCCTTACTTAGTATTTCTTAATTTATAGCCTACCTAAGATTATATTATATTTATTTTCCTCTAGAAGAATATAAGTCTAAAGAACTTCTTAGTATCTATCTATATTTCTAGATATCCTTTAATATATTAGAAGTAACCTATCTTACTTTTTACTCTCTTAATTCTTAAATAAAGAATCTATATATATTTTAGATTATATTTATATATAAATTTCTTTAAGATAAGGCTAAATATTAAGTATTAAGTATTAATTATAGTAGAAGAAATAGAAGTTCTATTTATAATAGTATATAAAGTTATTAGGTTACTATCTAGCTAATTTTTATAAAAAGCTAAGTACTTCTAACTTAAGTAATACTTCTATCTATATCTTTTGGAAAAAGTTCCTAGTTTTCTAATTATAAAGATTTATTTATTAAGTTTCTAAATTCTTTTATTTTAACCTTAGCTTCTATAGATTTTACCTTAAGTCTCTTTATTAATAAGAGATTATATTTACTAAGGAAGTACTTCTTACTAGTATAATAAAGGTACTACTAGTTTTTCTACTACTATTAGATTATAGCCTTTAAGACCTATTTAGTATATAGCCTAAGTTTTCTACTTAAGGTCTTTATTACTACTACTTAGGCTACTATTTAGTCTATAATATTTATATCTTTCTTCTTAAGCTAAAATAATTTAAAGCCTTTATAATTTTATTTTAAAGAAGGTTATCTTTAATCTAGACTACTCTCTTTATTATTTATTCTAGTAACTACTCTATTAAAAGGTTTACTATTATTATTTAGTTTTATATCTTATCTAAGATTACTATTAAATACTAGACTTTAAGTACCTATTTATTACCTTTTATAAAATTAGCTTTATAAACTAGGTAAAAGAACTCTTAATTAAAGGCTAGTATAAACTTCTCTTTCTTTTAGTTAAAGCTTTATAAAGTCTTTAAGGCCTTATCTTAAAAAAGGGAGTTTATAAACTATTAGTCTAGATACTTCTAAAATACTTTAATAAAGACCTTAAAATTTCTATTTATTTATAATAGGGTATCTAATAATATAACTTTCCTTAACTACTAGAATATATAACTTATTAAGTTTAGATAAAGGTTCTTCTTAATATAGAACTTTATTTACTATTTTTAAGCCTAGTATAATCTACCTTTATTATTAAAGAGCTTTAGATTCTTAGCTTTAATAGACCTTTTTTTAAAGGCTACTACTATAATAAACTAGTATCTAGTCTTTATAGTACTTATTTTACTAAAAAAAGTTCTTAAAACTCTATTTTTATCTTATTTTATATATATTATATAATAACTCCTTACTTTTATTTAAGCTACTTTACTTTCTTTTAAAGGAGTTCTATTTAGAGGTTATTTATATCTATTAAAACTAAGGTTTAAAATAATCTAGTCTCTATTCTTAAGAGGCTTCTTTAGACTAAGAGTTCTATAACTATATTATACTATTATATTCTCTAGTTTTTATTTAAGTAAATAGCCTCTTAAAATTACTTTTAGAGTCTATTAAGAGCTTTAAAGTAAAAGGTACTATTTAAAATATTATTAGCTATTTACTTTACTAAGGCCCTAGTTAAAGGTTCTTTATTTATAGCTAAGAGAGCTCTATTATTATAAGAGTATTAAAGTCTAGTAAGTAAGTAGTATTATAAGTAATTATATTCTAAGAGGTAGATATACTAATATAAATAGTTAACTATTTATTAAAGAGCCCTAGCTAAGTCTAGAGGTATTTTTATACCTCTAGTTAAAGAAACTATTCTCTAGTATAATAATACGCTCTATTATTATATAACTTTATAAGGCAGATCTTACTATAAGAGATTAGACTATCTCTAACTTAACCTAGATACTAAAGTCTATACTAAGGACCTACTAGGCTTAAGCTAGTTACTAAGAGGTAGTATCTACCTTAGTACTATTTCTACTCTAACTATATAACTTTTCTAGTTTACTCTAAACTTATATTCTTTAGTTATTCTCTATTCTTTATACTAGACCTATAGGTAGTAATATAAGTTTATTTTAGTAGAGTTATATACTCTTATATACCTCTTTACTCTATTCTAAAAGCCCTCTAAATCTTATTATCTTACCTATATTATTATATCTAGTATATATTTAGTTAATATAGGATAAAGCTCTAGCTAGAGGTTTAGCCTTACTAAGCTACTATATTATCTATTACTTTATCTATATATACTAGTAGAACCTTAAAGATAAGATCTAGCTAATACTATTTATAGTACTATTACTATATACTAGTAGAACTCTAAAGATAGAATCTAGCTAGCGCTATCTATAGCGCTATTATTTTACTTTATCTAGTTATAAGAGCTGCTACCTAAGTCCTTATTAGGTCTAGCCTATTATAGTATAGGCCTATTACCTAATATTAGAGGTCTATAAAAGTATATAATTATAAAAAAACCTAATCTACTACTAATTAATTTAGTATAAAAAACCAAGTTATAGGTAGGCTGTCTCTACCCTTTAGGTAAAGTCTAGGTAAATATTTATATCTATAATAATTGAAGCGTATTGTTATATATACCAACAGCCTTTTCTATAGCCTGCCTATAGGTTATAATAATAAGAAGAAAGTTTTCTATATCGTATTATAGGCCAGGAACACTTGGAAAATTCGCTTTATTTTCTAGGTATTCCAGATTTTTTCTCGACATTTCCCTGTTACGAATCTTATCTTGACGTATCTGATAGAACTGTCTAGTCTGATATTAGTAGTTATATCTAAGGGGTTAATTCGATTTCATCTACTAACCTATCCAAATGGAAGATCTTGGGACCCATCCGAATACAAGATTCCTTAGCTGATATTGCTAAAGCTTCTTTCTGATCACTCTGTCAATTACTTTCAGGTTCTTCCGGGGGTTGCATTTACCTGATCCTCCTTTGCTCTCATGTCCCGCCTATTTTCCTCATCTTCTTTACTCATCAAGTCATTCAACTTGTCAATTCGCTTGCCTTTCTCATGCTTGGCCTCTTGATTTTCCTTATATTCCTTCTTCACTGCTTCAATTTCACGGTCCATGTCTTCTTTCTTCTTCCTGGCATCGATCTCCGCTGCTTCATCGGCATCGGGGTAGCAAAAGCCGCGATCTCTTAGATGTCCCGTGCAAATGTAAAAATGATCCTATTGTGTTGTTAGAGTTGAATATTCGTCGATATTGCCACAAAGCCCCTGAATTACCTTGTTGTTCGGCGTAATCAACACGCTGGTCGTGGGCTTATAGCATATCCAGCATGCCTTGGCAGCATTTTCAGCAACGCGGCGGAGATACCAAGTGTTCTCGAGAGTCATGTCAACCTGTTTGCGACTTGATAGAAAGCAACTTGCCTTGTGTGCTCATGTTGTAAGAAGTCACAAAATGTCGTCGTCCGCCAGCCCGCCGCTCGCTTCGGAGCTAATGTTTTTCGGGCCTAGCAACACATTACTTGGGCAACTTCCACTTCCAAAATCCAATGAAATCTGTCTTATTCTTCTCTATGATTGCCCATTTCCTCGGCGCTTTGGTTTGCCGTGGACTAAAAATATCTCTCCGAGTAGCTAAGACGTCAGGCTCTCGAAACGTGGTTGCATCTTGCCCCACCATATCTTCACGTACGTGACACTGGTTGTACATTATTATGGCAGACATATTATCTCTATCATCTTCACTGAAGCAACATCTACCCGGCCAACTTCAGACACAGCAATCTGAAGGCATCCACTTATCAATATTCCGTTGAATATATGCCCATATTGACTTTTTCTCATTAGACCAAGTCCACCACCAAGGTTGTGCGGTGCAATTTTCCTGCACAAAAATGGCTCTCGATAAGTCCTTACCAACTGAAGCCCCCAAGCTTCTACGATACGTCGATGTCAACTTCCCCTGCGACCATCTGGACTTTACTCAGCCACCTGACTCTTTCTCCTAGATTGGCATAAACTTAACCGACCCCATGTTCCATGGCGTCTACCACGGCACACAACGCCATGAGTCGGACGTGTCTTCGATACTACAACGTGCTCAGGATATTGGGTGCCACAAATTCATGATCACAGGCTCCGACCTCAGCGAATCCCAACAGGCTATTGACCTCGCAAAGCAACATCCGGGCCTCTGCTATGCCACAGTAGGTGTACACCCTTGCTCTGCACATCAGTTCGACACGTACCCTGGCGGCGCGGACACACTTTTATCTGCATTGAAAGACATGGCGATGGAGGCCAAAGAAGCAGGATACGCGGTGGCATTTGGCGAAATTGGATTAGACTACGATCGCCTGTTCCTCACCGAAAAGGACAAGCAATTAAAGTACTTTGAAGCGCAATTGGAACTCGCCGTCGAATTGCAGCTCCCGCTATTTCTGCATTCCCGAGCCGCCAGCAAGGATTTTGAACGAGTGCTGAGTGTGAGGCTGGAGCAGTTGCCGAAGCGTGGGGTAGTGCATAGTTTTACGGGCACGCTGGAGGAGATGCAGAGATTAGTGGACATGGGATTTGACATTGGCGTCAACGGATGTAGTATGAAAAGTATGCTCTCATGCCCCTTTAGAACGTCTCGAACAAATGATTGACACAACGAACCTCAACAGCGGAAGACAACATCGCGGTAGTTAGATCCATCCCGCTCTCGAACCTGCACCTCGAAACCGACGGGCCCTGGTGCGAAATGCGCCCCTCACATGCCTCAGCTGCGTACCTCCATGACGCGCCCCCGTTACCCAAAGTCATCAAGAAGGAGAAATTCGTGCGTGGTTGCATGGTAAAAGGGAGGAATGAAAGTGTGGCGATTGGCCAAGTTGCGTGGGCGGTGGCGAGGATCAAAGGGATTGATGTGGCAGAGGTGGCTAATGCGTATGTGAATGAAACTGACTGATTGTGTGTCGTAGGCATGTGCTAATATGGGTCGTGCAGGGCATGGAGAAATTCCGTACATATGTTTGGGCTTGGAGAAGTTCGGAGGTCATGAAGCCGGCGACGTGATCAGTTTAGTAGGCCGCAAAGGCTAGCTATACACACGTGGACACGCACATGCACCCAATCCTCTTTCAAGCCGGCTCCCACCCCTGAATTTGTATTTTATGCGACCATGGGTGGTACAAAATTTTCGTTCAACCTACTCTCCTTCATTTTGGCGTGTTATCACCTCATCCTTGTGGGACCTCTTTTCTTCCCTGCCAGCAGATGATGACGAAAGATTGGTCAATTCCTGGAGCATCTGCAATTTCGCGCGAATGATATCGAGCATCCTGACGTGATGTGGTGACTTTTTCAGGGTTACTAAATTCTTGTCAGGCTCCTGGTCTTGATCCCCACCTGTAGGCGTCGGTTGTGAGGCGGATTGAGCTAGAGAAAAGGAGCGGTCGAGTTTGACGAGTGGTTGTTGGATGGAGAATTCCTCTTTGCTAAGAAGTCCCAAGTCTTCATCCAGTGCCTGGATCTGCTCCTCCAATTTAATTCGCTTCTCCCGTTCATCGATCCGTCGCTTTTGATCGTCGGTCAAGGAAGTGCTTGTTGAGCCGCTCCATGTCGAATCTTCATATTTACCGGACAGCTTGAGTTTGACTCTGATGAGTTCTTCCTCCAACATGTCGTCAAACATGACTCTTTCCTTGTCAAGTTGCTGCTCAGTGCCATAGGCTGCGTCCGCACTAGAGCGCAATTCGCGATGAAAGTCGCCGACAAAATACAAGCTTCCCGTCAATACTATTGGCTGGTTACCCTCGGTAAGGTGTTTGGCTGCACACAATGCTCGGAGCGGTCCCGGCTTGGTCATGTGCAGTCCGGTTATATTTGGGTTTGCTGACTGTGCTATGTCCAGCAGATGCTTCGGATCGATCGGCTTGACCCAAGGCATACCATCGACGGGGCCAAACGAGGTGGTGACGACATTGTCGCTCGGTCTCAGGAGGTGCTGGAGGAACTGTGATGCGTCCTTTCCCTCGGTCATGGCGAGGACCCATGTGACGGGCCAACCGCAGCGGGGGGGGCACTGCCCATCGATGATTCTCCGCCTCTCCCGCTCCACAAGCTCGTTCAGCACTTGAGCGGCGTCCGGGTTGTGGGCACCATCGACCAGAATCCGCCTTGGGCCTCGGGCGTCACGGCCAGACACAAGCGGGACGTGAACAAGCT
>Ga0268349_1000167_pt1 | contig 12197 bp, 18 predicted proteins | sample G5R2_MAIN_18SEP2_FD_190164 | JGI IMG/M metagenome (GOLD analysis project Ga0268349, IMG submission 190164) | Phyllosphere microbial comminities from switchgrass, GLBRC, Michigan, United States - G5R2_MAIN_18SEP2017_LD1 | ecosystem: Host-associated > Plants > Phyllosphere > Phylloplane/Leaf...
CGAAGAACACGCCGGCATCGCCGTTGCTCGAAGGCTTCAGCTGCTGGGCGATCGCCTGACGCTGGCTCAGAAGCCTGCGTGCAGCCGCCAGCGCCGGCGCACGGGGGCGATCCGCGCGCGGCAGGGCCGCCAGTGCCTCCAGACGCGCGGAGGCGTCCAGGAAGGCCTGAGCCGCCTCCAGCGAGAGCGCCGCCGGCCTGCCGGCGACGAACCCGCTCACTTCTTCACCGGGAACAGGGGCGGGATGACGATCGGCGGGATCACGATCGGAGGAGTGATCGAGGTCGGCGTCGGCGTTGGTGCGGGTGCCGGGGTCGGCGTCGGGGCAGGTGTAGGCGTCGGCGTGGTGACGTTGGACGGCGCCGGCGTCGGGCTGGGTACGATCGGGAAGATCGGCAGGATCGGGTTAAGATCCGGCATCGCCACCGTGATCTTCACCTCGACGACCTGCAGGGCGGCGACGATCAGCTCGAGCAGGTTCCTGTGCACCGGCAGGAGCGTGCAGGGGATGCAGACATCCAGTTCCGGAATGACCGGCATCGCACAACAGGTGCACCGCTTGATCTCGTTCATGCTGCCTTCCTCATGGTAGCCGCATCCACTGCGGCGATTCGCTCGCCAATGTAGCGCATCACGTTGATCGCCATCGAATTGCCGATCGCCTTGTAGCGCGGTCCGTCCGCCGCCGGCTTGCCGCGGTAGGTGATGGCGGTGAAGCCGTCAGGCAGCCCCTGCAGGCGCTCGCACTCGGTCGGTGTCAGACGCCTGACCGACATGGCCTCGGTCATCTTGGCAATGAGCAGCGTCCCGGCGGTCTCCGCGCCCATTCCCGGCTGGCGGTTTCCGCCGGTGCTGTTGCCGCCGGCGTTGAGGGTGCAGGCGACGTCGGCGACGACGAGGTTCTGGTACTCCTGGCCAGCCGGCCCGCCGCCCTTGGCCCACTTCGACGTCACCGAGCACGAGGTCTCGGCGTCGGCGCCCATGGTCTTCAGGGTGGTGTCGGCGATCAGCCCTCCCCCGAAGCCGGCTCCTACCCCGCCACGGCGACCAGAGCTTGCCGCAAGAGTGCCGGCAACGCCTTCCCCCGCTTCACGGCGCGGCGCAGGATCCCCGCGCAGGCTCGAGCGGTCAAATAGTACCGCTGCGGCAGCTGCCGGGTCTCCAAGACATCCGACAACGAACACACGACGGCGTCGCTGCGGGACAGCTCGTCCGAACATGCCCACTCGCACGTGCTGAGCGTCAAGCACTCGGTAGGCCCACCCATACCCGAGTTCCCCCAGGATCCGGAGGAAGGTTCCCAGCGTCCGTCCCTTGTCGTCGTGCAGGACACCTGGGACATTCTCCCAGACCACCCACTTCGGGCGAAGGCGTCCAGCCAGCGCCAGCCACTCAAGGGTGAGGTTGCCGCGCGGATCGTCCAGTCCGAGGCGCTTTCCTGCGACGGAGAATGCCTGACAGGGGGTTCCCCCGACGAGAAGGTGAACAGGTCCAACATTGCTTGCCTCGATCCTGGTGAAGTCGCCGAAGAGAGGGGCGGCGTTGGCCCCGGGACGGTATTCGTGGTCGAAGTCGACGGCGACCGCGCCGTGGCGCTGCTCGAGCACCGCGCGCGGGAACGCCTCGATCTCGCTGTAGCCGGCGCACTCGAAGCCAAGCCCCTGCCAGGCGACGGTCGGGGCGCTGTAGCCGCTGCAGACGTCGAGATACCTCATGCTGCCATCTCCCTCTTCTCGTTCCTGATCCTGTCGCGCCATGCGATGCCGCGGCTGTAGACGCTGGTCCGCAGGTGCCTGCCGATGACCTCGTCCAGATCCTCGCGCGCCTGCAGCTGCTCGAACAGCCAGTAGATCTCGCCTATCATGAAGGGCGCGATCTCGGCAGAGCTGTCGACCCGGGGGAACCGACCTGGCCGGCAGCCCTGCAGCGCCAGCCGCCGGTTGAAATCCTGCTCGAGGTCGTCGACCACGACGCGCCACGCCGAAGAGGAGGCGCTGGCCAGAACCTTGCCGGCCTTCTCCAGACGCACCCCGCCGTCCCGGAGCATGGTCACGCGACCCCAGCTCTGGTCAGGCTCGCCGTTTCCGAAAGGCGCACAGACGTCCGACTGCACCAGCTGGATCGAGCCTGCGGCCCGCATCTGGACGATCATGTCCCGGGTCCAGCCGGCGGCGACGTGGTCGAAGCAGTCGTCGCCCTTGCGGATCTCGTAGGGGAAGCCGTCCGGCCACTGGGTCGGCCAGTCGAGGCGCAGCACACGGCGGGCGGAACCGGCCAGCATCAGCGCGAGCTGCGCGGCCATCTGCTGTCCCGGCTCGTCGGCGTCGGGCTGCACGACGACCAGACGTCCCGCCAGCGGCGAGAAGTCGGCCTTGCCCAGCGCCTTGCCGCCGCCCTGATGGGTGGTGACCACGAACGACGGGAACAGCGTCTCCGCCGGCGCGACGGCCTTCTCGCCCTCGACGTACAGGACGGGCGCGTCCGGGTTCGCGGCGAGCTTGTCGAGGTTGTAGAGCGGGCGCTCCTCGCTCCACGCCTTGCTCATGAAGCGGGCGCGCTGCGCGCCGTTCACGCACTGCCACGACCACGGCAGGATCTCCTTGCCCTCCGGGGTCTCGTAGCGGGCCACGTACATCAGCGCCTCGCCGTCGACGCCCCGGTAGGTCCAGATGTTCGACGGGCTGCCGAGGCGATCGCTGTGGAAGTCGGTCGCATCGATCTGGCCGATCTCCTCCAGCGTCGGGCGATGGGCGTTGTAGATCGTCTCGCGCACCGGCTTGCGGCTGGTGTCCCGCTTCTCCACGCTCATGCCGCCGAGGAACGCCTTGAGCGCCTCGCGCACGGCGTCCTGATCGCAGCCGGCGTGGCAGTGCCAGAGCAGGCGCTTGCGGCCATCGGTGAGGTGCAGAGACGGCTTGTCGTCCGTGTGGGCCGGGCAGCATGCCATCCAGCTATTGCCCTTCTTGCGGGACTTGCCCTTGCCCGGGCGGGAGAGCGCTGCTGCGACGCTCGCGGCGGTCCAGTCCATCATGCTGCGTCCTTCCGTGGGCGGCCGCGGCCGCGCTTGGCTGCCGGGGCGTCGGTGCTGGCGATCGTCGCCGTGATCTCGATGGTGGTGGCCTCGACGGCACAGCTGAACTCGGTCTCGCCGTCCTCGTCGACCCCGACCGCAGTGCTCTTGAGCTTGAAGAACATCGGGTCGGCCGGGGCGGCGTCCTTGATGTCGACGACGCGCGCCTGCCGGACGCCGTCCGTTCCCTTGGTGGTGACCTCGATGGTGCAGTCGGCGGCGCCGAGTAGGGCGTTCGATCCGCGCATGCCCTTGGCCACGTCCTTGCCGGTGTGGTGAACCAGCATCATGTGCGGCCGGACGTTGAACTGGCGCTCGAGGGCGTCCTGGATGCGCGACAGCGAGGTGACGAACTTCGACATGTCGGCGGCGCGATCCTCGTCGTGCGGGCCGAAGTAGCGGGCCAGCGTGTCGACCACGATCATGCAGATCGGCGTGGCCAGAGCGGCCGAGAGCGTCTTGAGATCCGAGATCAGCGCGGCGATCGCGTCGTCGTCGGAGACGATGTCCAGCGCGGCCGGCATCATGACGAAGTTGCGGGACGGGGCCATGTCGTTGATCTTGCGCCATGCGGTCATCCGCTGCCGGAAGCCCGCAGCGCCCTCGCCGCAGAGGTAGACCACCAGCCCCTGGCTGGTCTTGCGGCCGAAGAAATCGAGGCCGTGGGCGGTCCTGTATGCGATGTCCTGACTGACGAAGGACTTGCCGCTCTTGGGCGGTCCGTAGACCACCGACATTCCTCCGGAGATCAGGAGGTTCTTGACCAGCCAGCGGACGCTGCCGGTCGACTGTTCCGTGCCGTCGAGGACGAAGGGGTATCGGAAGCTCGAGGTCTTGGCTTTGAAGTCTTCGGGATTGAAGGACACATCCCGGAGCGGAACGACGTTTTCCACGCGGTACTCCTGTACGTTATGCGCGCCGGCGGGCCTCTCGGGCCGGCCGGCAGGGGTCAGGCGGCGATGAGGGCCAGCTGAGTCGAGCCGGTGCCATCGCGCCGACGACGAACGCGCTCGCGCTCGGGGGCGTTGTGGACGAGGAGGACCGGAAAGAGATCGAAGTGGATGAAGGGCTGCGGCTTGGCCGGCTTCTTCACGCTCTTCTGGATGATGGCGACGTTGTCTGCCGGGGTGACGGTCGCTGCAAGGGCGTCGAGGCGCTCGGCGATCCAGTCTGTGAACAGGTGCGTCTCGATACCGAGGATGTCGCACCAGAGGGGGATGGAGGAGGGGATGTTCTCGGCGCAGTCCGTGTCATGGTTCATGAGGAAGCGGCTCGCCGGTCCGAAGGAATGAGGGTCGCTGCGGACCTCGTCTTCGGCGTCGGAGATCGCCGTCCTGATCATGTCGCTGGCGAGTCGGACGATGCCGAACCACTCGGTGCTGCCTGCCGGGACATCCTCGGACTTCCGGATCTGATTGGACTCGTACGACATTCGGTGCATCTCCCGTTTCTGGATGGTAGCTTACTGCGAAAAATCGCATCGGGCAATATCAAAAATACTCCCCAATGGGTAAGTATTCTCCAGACCTGGCAGATGGTATGATGATTGCATGGCAGGTGCAATCCACATCCAGATGAAGGCTCCGAAGTTCGCCATCCTGGCAGCCCGGGCCCGCGGCCTGAGCGAGCAGGGTGTCGAGCGCGCGATCGCCTCCTCGCTCACGTTCATCGCCAAGGACTATGCGGCCGAGAAGCTGCGGACGATCGACAAGGACATCGACCGGCCGCGCCCGTTCAGCCGCAACGCCTACAGCTGGGACGGCGTCCCGCGGGGCAAGAACGTCGAGCTGATCTCACGCGCCTACGTTCGCCCGAAGCAGGCCAGCTACCTCGAGCTGCCCGAGTTCGGCGGCGAGAAGGAGCACAAGACCGGCGAGAAGGACGGCCCCGTCTGGATCAAGGACGACTACAAGGACAAGTTCGGCGGCGGCTGGGGCAAGCAGGGCTTCCAGCGCAAGTGGCTGTCGAAGACCGGCAAGAAGATGTCCACGGCCAAGCGCGGCAAGAACAACGCCTACGCCGCCGGCACCAAGCTCTACCGGGTGTTCACGATGAAGGACCGGCTCGGCAAGTGGGGCGGCGACGTCACCGGCATCTGGGAGCTGACCAAGCTGGCGAAGGGCTCTCAGGGCTCGGGACGCCGCAAGGCTCCGCACTTCGGTCCGAACCTGAAGAAGTCCTGGAAGACGTTCCTGATCGTCGCATTCATCAAGCGTGGCGAGTACGACGATCCGCATCTGAACTTCCGCAAGGACGGCATGCGGTTCGGTCAGGAGAAGCTGCCCAAGATGGCACAGCGTCTCCTGGACCGGGAACTGGCCAAGCTGACCTAGGCGGCGCGGCCGCGGCGACGCTGCGCATGGCGCATGTCGCCCTCGTCGTATGCCGGAGACCACGACTTCCTGTGGGTGCGGCGCATCTCGCGGTCGATGAGCGACACCACGGCGCCGTTCTCGATGATGAGGCGTCCATACGGGGTGATGACGCTGCAGTTGCCCATGCTGGCGGCCAGCATCACGGTCGGCGTCAGGATCGCCTTGTTGATCTCGCCGACATGGATCTGGCCGGTGTCCTTGAGGTGGCGCAGCGTCCTGGCCGAGCTAGAGGGGTAGTCGGGCCCTCCGAACATCTCCTGGACGGTGGCGACGTCGACGCCGAGCACGCGCTCTGCGTAGCGGAGAATGGCGTGGACGCTGACGACGATGCCGGCGGACGATTTGGTCATGGTAGCCTCCTGTGGTCTAGGAATAGCATCATACGTCATTTTACGACCGCCGGCAATGGCTTTCAGGATAGCAGGTGCCGCATCACTACGTCGAAACCGTGCAGGTCCTGCAGGTCCTTGGCGATGATCTCGGCGAGCTTCCTCGAGCCCTTCACGAGGACCTCGGCCTCGACGTCGCCGAACGGATCGACCAGGCGGATGCGGTGCGCGCCGCCATCGGCAAGCTCCTCGAGCGTGGCGTCGAGACCGGTCCGGATCTCCACGGTCTCGGTCACGGTCTCCTTCGGACGGGCCTGTGCGTCCTGTCTGGTAACGAACTGTCCGCTGCCGGCATCCCGGTTCCTCTTCAGTGCCCTGCGCATGTGCTGTCTCCTCGGTTGACGATCCATCCATAACACGACTGGCCGGCCCCGTGTCGAGTGGGACCGGCCAGAGTCAGCCTGCTATCGCGACCCGGTATCGGGGTCCGGATAGGGTCAGCTGCGGTCCCGCAGGGTGACGAGATACGGCGAGTGCTTCTCGAGCGCATTGCGTGCGGTCGGGAACAGCTGCCACGCGGTGGCGAGCTGCGCCGGCGTGAGGTCGTAGATCGCCTGGATCTGCGCCTCGTCGGCGACGCCGAGGACGATGCGCTCGATGGGGATCAGGACGCGCGCCAGAGCCATGGTCTCGTCGCAGACGAACATCTCGGCCGCGCCGTTGTTCATCGGGCAGCGCCCGTTGGCGATCGTGCCAGCCCGTCCGCGCTTGATGTTGAACTGGACCAGTTCGGGCGCGGGGATGCCGCACAGGGCCATCAGGACCGACCACGGGCTGCAGTGGTCGACCATCTCGACCTGCCGGTCGTACGGCAGGGTGTCGCGGTACTTCCACACCGCATCGGCCCGGACCCCGCCGCCCTCGTGCATCTCGTAGCCGACGAGGTAGCTCAGCGGCAGCCGGCGCGAGAGGCCGTCGACGTACTCGAACAGGTCCTCGGCGGTGACGGGTCCGAACTCCTCCTCGTGGCCCTCGTGCTGCTGCAGCCACGAGATCAGCCACAGGAGGCCGGCACGAGCGATCACCACGTTGCTGAGCTGCTCGTCCTTGATGTCCCGGCCGTACTGGCCGAGGAGCGCATGCGCGTCTGCGGTCAGCATGTTGATCGCGTCCTGCAGGACGAACATGCCGTCCGCGATGTAGGGCCACTCGCCGCGCAGGAGGGCGTGGTTCGGGTTCAGGACGGGGTTGCCGAACATGGTGGCCACGTCGGGCAGCCGAGCGCCCATCGAGCGCATGATCGAGGCGTGGAGGCTCTCGCCGGTCGAGACGTGCAGTTCCTCGGGCAGGGGCTGGAGATCCACGCCTTCGGTGCGCTCATCCTCCTCGATCTCCTGCTCGAGCTTCTCGATGTCGGCGATGCTGATCAGGTGGCCCTTGTTGATGATCTTCGGCAGGTCGACACCCACGGTGCGGCCGTCCTCGTCGATGGTGGCGGTGGCGCGCATCTCGTCGTAGAGGCGGCGGGCGAACTGGCTGCGGTCGGTCATGGTCATTTTCCTATGCGGGGTCCGGCTGGGTACAGCCCGGGACCGGGTGGGGTCAGCGGATGTGGCGGCGGTCGAAGTCGCTGACGATGCAGCGGGTCGACATGCGCAGGTCGTGGCCGGCGATGTGCCGGATGAGGGCATCGGCGCGCTCCTCGCGGCGGCGCTGGATCGATCCCTGCAGCGCCGCGCCGCATATCACGATCGCGAGGCCGGCGGTGGCGAGGACGATCAGCAGGAAGGGCAGCACGGCGAGCAGGAAGGCCCACGATCCCAGCGAGCAGCCGGTGATGATCAGGAGCTTGGTGCGGGGCGAGTATTCTTCGTTCATGTCGTGTCTCCAGTGGTCCGGATAGGTCCAGCCTATCCTACTATCCGCGGCCGTAGAGGGCCATGTACATGCGGACGGCGCCGCTCGTGAGGGGCGGGGAGTTCGCCGCGATCATCTCGTCGATGATGGTCTCGCACTCCAGCGTAGCCGCCTTGCGCTCCTCCCGGGTCGGCTCGCGGCCGAGCTCGGTCCGCAGGCCGTCCCAGAGGTCGTAGTCGCAGCCGATCGGGAAGCACTGATGCCGACGCTCGGTCGAGAGGTAGTAGGCGAGCATTCGCCAGACGTACTGGCCCCGGCCGCTCGCCTTGGGCGGCTTGGACTTGCGCAGGTCGTACGAGGGCAGCAGCGCCTCGACGACGATCGCGCGGTGGTCTGGGTGCATCATGGTGGGGATGTTCAGGGGCATGGTAGGTCTCCAGTGTTGGGCGGCGGGGGCCGGATAGGGTCAGATCGGGTCCGGATGGGTTTAGCTGCGGCGCATGTCCTCGGAGTCCGCTTCGATCTCGATGTTCTCGACCAGCTCGTCAAACAGCGATTCCGAGTAGGACGACCACATCGTGATCGTGCGGATCCACCAGAGGGCGATCTTGGCCTGCTCGAGATCGGCAAGGCTGTTGCCGTCGATGTCGCAGCAGCCGACCCACCACTCGGCCGCGAAGGTCAGCGAGGTCAACATGTGCGACAGCACGAGGTTGTACTCCGGCTCGCCGGTGCCGAACTCCTCGATCTCGACCTGCTCGGAATTGTCGAGGAAGTACTCGAAGACGATGTCGGCGATCGTCTCGTCGGACGGCAGGAGACCGTCGACGCACGTACCGAGGTGATCCTCGCAGATGCGGATCGCGCTGTTGCTGTGGATCTGTTCGCCGCTCGAGCTGACGGGCAGCAGCTTGGCGACGGGGGAGGGCGAGCGGTTGGTCAGAAGAATGGCCATGGTAGAAATCCTCGTATGCGGGGCCGGATAGGGCCGGATGGAAGGGAATGGCTAGGGTCAGTTCATCTCGTGGCCGCTGACGTGCAGGGCGTAGCCGATGGGGCACTCGAACTCGCCCCACTCGAAGTCGTCGGCGTAGAGCGCATCGCGCTGGCTGCTCAGGATGTCGAGATCCTCGTCGGTCAGCTCGACGCCCCAGAGGCAGTCCCGCACGTCGTCCTCGAAGTGGAAGAGCAGGCCGTTGGCGTCCAGCGCCTCGATGAAGGCCATCGCGCGGGGCAGGCTGTCGATGGTGGCGCGGAGGGCGGCGGGCAGGCGGGTGGTGATGATCATGTGACTTGCTCCAGTTCGTGGCACGTTGGCCGGTTGGTTCAGTTGGCGTGGAAGATCTCGGCGAACTTCTGGAAACGCTTCGTTGCGGTGGTGCCCCAAGCGATCCAGACGCAGCCGTTGCGACGGCCCATGTAGCGGCCGCGCGATCCCTCGTAGTCGATCCACTGCCCGGGCTGGGCGATGACGTCCTGCGGGGAACGGGTGGCGATGGCGGGTGCGTAGCGCATTGTCTGCATTTCCTGTCTGTGGCCGCTGGGGCCGGTGGCGGAGGCGGTGATTCGCGTTCCGTTGAGACCCTTATGGGGCCGATTCGCGGGGCTGACAATACTAAAAATGCATGGCGATGCGATTTTTTCATGGGTCCGGCTGAGTGCAGCATCGCCGGCGGCGCGGGTCCGGATAGGATCAGCTACGGCGGACGCATGGGTCCGGATAGGGGCAGCAGTCCCGGGCGCGCGGGTCCGGCTGGGTCCAGCAGAAAAACGGGCGCGGGTCCGGATAGGAGCAGCTTAATGCGGGTGCCTGCAGGCGCTCAGGCGGGCGCGTGCGGGCGCTCGTGCGCATCCGGGCGTGCGCGTGCCTGCGCTCGTGCCTGCGTGCGTGCGGGCGGCGTCCGGGCGCGCCGGCGCGCCCGCGATTCGAGCGGCGGCGATTTCTCGAGCGGACCGGGCGCGGCGGAAATCGCATTCCATGATATAACGTATCATCGGCGCTGGTCGCCGGTCGTCCGCGCCGCGCGGATGCGCCGCCCTGGAGCGCGTCGACGGCGGGCCGGACGGGCCGCGGGCGTCGACCTGGAGCGCATCCGGCGCCGCCGCGGCCGGCGTCGACGGGGCGCAATTCGACGCCGGGGCCGTCCGGGCGATCCTAGGGCCGCTGGAGCGTCCTAGAGCGTCCGGACGTGCGATCGCCCCCGGGCGCGCCGAATCGCGCTCCAGCGGCTCCAGCGTCCGGAATTCGGGCAAGCGGACGGCCGGCGGATCGTCGACGGACGCAAGCGGCGGCCGCTCCAGCCTCTGCAGGGCGGTTTTAAGCGCGCTGGAGCGTCCTAGGGCGTTCCGACGGTCAATCGCCCCCGGACGCGCCGAATCGCGCTCCAGCGGCTCCAGCGGCGGCTGATGGGGGCAAGCGGTCGGCGGGCGTCCGGGCGTCGACTCGAGCGGCGGCGGATCCGGGCGCGGCGGATCGATCGCCCCGGAACGCCCCGCGCCGCCGCTGCAGGGCAACGGCGGGCAAGGCGGGGCGATCGCACGCGGCGGCGGCTCCATACGCTCCAGCGCGTCCGGGGGCGGCTCCAGCGCGCCACAACGGGCAACGCCCGCCGGGAAGGGCGGGCGCTGCAGCTGAAGGGGCGGGGCGGGGCGCATTACGCCGCCATCAGTTCCGGCGCATCGATAACGAATCCGGACGTATCGCGGCGGGCGTTGCCCTTTGCGTAGAGTCCGACAATCGAGCGGGGCGCATCCAGAAACCGGAAATCGTGCGCATCCCCGTCGACGATCGCGCCGCCGTCGAATCCGGGCAAGCCGCCCGCCGCTCGCCACGCTTCCCGCGCCGCCGCCGTGCGAAACACCGCCGCGATATTGAAACCGTTGCGGAACGCCTCAACCGCCTTGCCCGCGTTTCCGTCTGCAAGGCTGAACGTCAAAGCGTAGTTGCCCGGAACGCCCTTGCGGTTGGAATGCTTCGTATAATCGTAGAACTGAACATCGGGGAAGCATTCAAGAATCGTACGCCCCTGCAGCTCTGGAACGCGCATGGATTCCCAACGGATATCGGACGTTGCGTTAAGGCGGATAGCGGGCGTTTTTCCTTCCCGCTTGCAGCGGCGGATATGTGCCGCGATTTCGTGCTGCAGCTGCAGGAAAAACGCCCCGCGGTTTTCGTAGAGGAACGCCGTGCGGGCGATCCTCGCCGCCTGAACGGCGTTGCCGCGGCCGGCCTTGATCGTTTCATAGGTAAGGATTCCCCCGGCGGCGATACCGCCCCGGCCGGCGGTGTTCAGGCAAGCCGCCTTGCATCCGGCCGTTGCGCTTGCGCACGTATTCCAGCCGGAAACATCCGCGGGAGCGAGATGCAGGGCGGCCGCCCAAATTCCGAGATCGCCGCCCTTGTCCAGCTTGGGATTGCCGGCGATCGTCAAGAGCTTACGCTTGAACGGGGCGGCGGCGGTGTTCGGCTTGATACGCATTTGAGTTTCTCCAATATTCAGGCCCCTAGGGCCGGTTGGGTTCAGGGCTTGCGCCCTTATCAACCGTCCTAGGCGGGCGGTTGATAAGGGCGGCGGGCAACGCCCGCCGCCGGATAGGTTCAGCCCTTGAGCGGAACAATCTCGAACTTGAGGGCAACGTACCAACGGGCGTTAGCAATTGCCGAATCCTCATCCTTACCCATTCCGATAGTGACGCCCCCCCATCCGTACGTATCGGACTTGATCAGGATTCCGCCCTTGCCGTCCGGTTCGATACGGCCCTGCACCAAGTTGCCGTCCGAGTCCCTGAAGTTCAGTCGTTCGGAATTGATGGCGTTGCTCATCGCGTCGGTAGAGATCGCATCCGACTTCCATGCGATCGCATCCAGCTTGGACTTGACGGCGATCAGTTCGGCGGTGACTTCGTTCTGCAGGAACTCGAACCGGCTGGAGGGGGTGTTGCCCTTGAGTTCGGCAAGCGCAAGCGCAACCGAATTGAAGGCGTCACAGACGGCGGAATGAGCCTTTTCACCGGCGGAGATCGCCGGATAGCTGAACGGGGCGGCGGCGGACTTTGCGAGATCGATAGCCATTTGAATTACTCCAATTTGAGGCGCTAGGGGCCGTTTGGGTTTAGGTGTTAGCGGTTGAGGGCGGCGGCGGTATTGGCGATCAGCCGGACGGTTGCATCCTGCAGCGCGTCGACGGGGGCGGCGGCGGGGCGGCGGCTGAAGAGACGGCGGATCAGTTGCATTGTGACTTCCCTTGTTAGGCCCGGGGGCCGGTTGCCCGGTTGGCGATTCGCCGTCCGGTGATTGCTTTATGGGGGCGATTCGCACGGCTGGCAATACAAAAAATGCAATGCGATGCGATTTATTTTGAACCGGCCGGACAGCTGCAGCTGCAGGGCGGGCGGCGTCGACGATCCAACATGTATGCATGTCTACATGTCGACGGGCGGCGGCGGGGCCGGGGCCGGACGGAAAAGGAATTGCGGGCGCCCGGCCGCGCATGCGTTGCTCAAACCGTGCCAATTCGGCGGGTCCTCCCGGGCCCACCCCGGGGGGTAGCGCAGGGGGTTGGACAC
>Ga0268349_1000168_pt1 | contig 12139 bp, 11 predicted proteins | sample G5R2_MAIN_18SEP2_FD_190164 | JGI IMG/M metagenome (GOLD analysis project Ga0268349, IMG submission 190164) | Phyllosphere microbial comminities from switchgrass, GLBRC, Michigan, United States - G5R2_MAIN_18SEP2017_LD1 | ecosystem: Host-associated > Plants > Phyllosphere > Phylloplane/Leaf...
CTGGGCGGTGACGAGTTTGCAGTGCTGGCACCCGACGCCCCGGTGGACACGGCTGTAAGCATTGCGGAATGTATTCTGGCTGCCTTTGACCGTCCGTTTCATATCGACGGGCAGGCAGTGTTTTCCAGTTGCAGTATCGGCATTGTGAGCGCCGACGAGCAGTTTCACCAAAAGCCTGCCGATTTGCTGCGTGACGCTGACACGGCTATGTACCGGGTCAAAAATGCTGGGAGGGACAGCTACGCGGTCTTCAACCAGGAGCTACGCCGGGAATTTTCCGATCAGGTGGCGCGCGAAGGCGCTTTGCGTAATGCAATGAAGGTCAATGATGAGCTGGTGCCTTATTTCCAGCCCATCGTAGATGTTGCCACCGGCCAGCTCGTGGCGCTGGAGGCATTGATTCGGTGGCAACAGCCAGACGGCAAAGTGCTGGCGCCTGGGGCCTTTCTTCCTGCGTTGGAAGGCCTTCGGCTCATTGGCCGGTTGGACCTGTACATGCTGCGATGTGTGGCGTCCATCCTGGCCCGGCCCGAGAACGGCCATTGGCCACCGGTACATGTGAACTGCTCCAGCTACAGCATTACACGCCCGGAGTTCGCCGAAGAAGTGCTTGAGCTACTGGAGACGTTTGGCGTCAGCCCCCGGCGTATTTGCCTGGAGCTGACCGAAGGGGCACTGGTGGCGGAGCCCGAGCTGGCCCGCCAAAGCATGCAGAAGTTGTCCGACCAAGGCATGTCTGTGGTGCTGGACGACTTCGGCGCAGGCTTTTCCTCGCTGAGTTACGTCCATCAGTTTCGCTTCACCGGCCTTAAGATCGACAAATCCTTTATCCTCGAACTCACCAGCAGCAGCCGTAGCCGTGCGATCGTAAGGGCCATTGTGCGTATGGCCGAATCCTTGGGGCTGTCTGTAGTCGCCGAAGGGGTCGAAGACGCCGAGGCGCTGACGCTGCTGCGGGAGATGGGTACAGGCCAGGCCCAGGGTTACCATTTCGCTCGGCCCATGGCCGTGGAAGCCTTGCAACAGGGCTGGTTGTAACGGGTGGGAACCTGCACGCCAGCACGCTGCCCAAGGCCTGTGGAGGAGTAAGCAGATGGTCGAGACACTGATAGTGCTGGTTACCGTAGTGGCAATGGAGGTGTTCTCCGTGTATGCCCACAAGTACATCATGCACGGCTGGGGATGGGGCTGGCACCGGTCCCACCATGAGCCGCGGACCGGTTGGTTCGAGCGCAATGACCTGTATGCCATCGTATTTGCCGGGCTGGCGATCGTGCTGATCGCGCTGGGCACCCGTGGCCTATGGCCTTTGCAATGGATAGGCGCCGGCATGACCGCGTATGGCGCCTTGTATTTCATCGCCCACGACGGCCTCGTTCACCGCCGCTGGCCTTTGCGCTACCTGCCACGCAAGGGCTATTTCAAGCGCCTGTACCAGGCGCACCGGCTTCACCACGCCGTGGGTAGCAAGGACGGATGTGTATCCTTTGGCTTCCTGTATGCGCCACCGGTGGCAGTACTTAAGCAGCAGTTGAAGCGCGCAAGGCCAGGTGCGACCGGCGGCAAGCCTCCTTTGGCTACACAAAGCGCGCCAGGTGCTCAGGGCGAGGCGGATGCTCAGTAACCCGCGCCCTGCCTGCCACGTAGGCCGCCTTGCCTAACAACACCACTTTTTCGGCTGTATGGGTCCCTTGGCGCCGGTCCCAGGCCGTAGCACCGGCTGCACGTACTTTCAAGCCAATGGCCCGGTACACTTCCAGCGCAGTCGCCACCGCCCAGGCGCTACGCGGCGGCAAGGCTCCAATGCCGGCAATGGCTGAGGCATAGTAGGGCTCTGCAGCGTCTACCAGGCGCTTGGCAAGTACGGCCAGGGCAGGGCGGTGGGCCGGTGCGGCCAGTGTGTCAGCGCACAGGTTCATTTCCCTGAGCCACTGTGCCGGCAGGTAGCACCGCCCCACACGTGCGTCTTCGACGAGGTCCCGGGCAATATTGGTCAACTGGAAGGCCAGGCCCAGGTCGCAGGCACGGGCCAGCGTCGCGGGCGCGGTCACGCCCATCACTTGAGCCATCATCAGGCCTACTACCCCGGCCACGTGGTAGCAGTATTCCAAGGTATCGTCCAGGGTTTCATAACGGCGGCCTGCCACGTCCATGGCAAAGCCCTCCAAATGAGCAAACGCATGGCGCTGTTCTATGCCATGGGCCTGGGCCACGGCCTGGAACGCTGCAAAAGCAGGGTCGCTCATGGGCTCGCCGCGGTAGGCGGCGGCGGTGGCGTCTTTAAGACCTTCGAGCCTGGCCAGGGCTTCGGCCGCAGACGGCGCATGGCCATCGTGCCCTAGTACCTGGCCATCGATCACATCGTCACAGTGCCGGCACCAGGTGTACAACAGCAATGCACTGCGTTGGGTGGCTGGGTCAAACAACCTGGACGCCGCCGCAAAGCTTTTGGACCCCTGCTTCATGGTAGTGCTGGCATGGTCCAGCAATGCTTGATTCATGAACGCAGGTCCTCTAGCATCAAACGCGCCGTGGCTTTAGCCGAACCGATCACCCCCGGTACGCCCGCCCCTGGGTGTGTACCCGCCCCGACCAAGTACAGGTTGGGAATCTCCGCATCGCGGTTGTGCGGGCGGAACCATGCACTTTGACGAAGCAGGGGTTCCAGGGAGAAGGCCGAGCCCAAGTGCGCGCCTAATTCATCGCGAAAATCTTCTGGGGTAAACATCCGGCTGGTGACCAGGTGGCTGCGCAGGCCCGGCAGGTAGCGCGCTTCCAGGTAGTCGAAAATGCGCTCGCGCAGTCGCGGGCCTTCCACTTGCCAATCCAGAGGCGCATTACCCAAGTGAGGTACGGGCGCCAACACGTAATGGGCGCTGCAGCCAGGCGGGGCGAGGGAGGGGTCTGTTACGCACGGGGCGTGTAGGTAGAGGGAAAAGTCATCGGCCAGTTGCTTGCCGTGGAAGATCTCCTGGATGAGTGCTTGGTAACGTGCGCCAAAGCAAACCGTATGGTGCGCCTGGCCTGGCTCCAGCGTGTTCAGGCCAAAATAGAGCACAAACAGTGAGTTGCTGGCCCGCTTTCCTTCCAACGTCCTGCCATGGCGCCTACCGCGAGGATGCCCAGCCAGCAGGTCTTTGTAGGTGTTCACTACATCGGCATTGGACGCCAGTGCAACAGCAGGGATCTGGCGGCCATCGGCCAGGCGCACACCGCTTACCCGCCCGTCACGGGTTTCGATCTCGCTCACCTTGGCGTTGAGTTCCAACTGCCCACCAAGGTCCTTGAACAAGCGGACCATGGCCTGTACCAGCGCGCCGGTGCCGCCCTTTGGAAACCACACGCCCCATTCTCGCTCCAGTGCGTGAATAAGCGTGTAGATGGAGGACGCTGCGAACGGGTTGCCGCCCACCAGCAGTGCATGAAACGAAAACGCCTGGCGCAGGCGTTCGTCCTGAATGAATTTCGACACCATGCTGTACACGCTTCGCCAAGCCTGAAGCTTGGCCAGGGCCGGGCCTGCACGAAGCATGTCTCTGAAGGATAGGAACGGCACGGTGCCAAGCTTGAGGTAACCCTCTTCGAACACCGCCCGTGAATAGTCCAGAAAACGCCGGTAGCCAGCCACGTCAGCAGGGTTGAAGCGATGAATCTGCTGCTCCAGGGCTACCTGATCGTTGGCATAGTTGAAGCGACTGCCGTCCTCCCAGCACAGGCGGTAGAAGGGCGTGACGGGGAGCAGCTCCACATAATCGGCCATGCGCTTGCCACTGAGGGTAAACAGTTCTTCGATGGCCGTGGGGTCGGTGATCACCGTGGGCCCCGCATCGAACACAAAGCCTTGGTCTTCGTAGACGTAAGCGCGCCCACCGGGTTTGTCCCGTGCTTCGAGTAGCAGGGTCTGCTGCCCAGCGGCTTGAAGGCGGATGGCCAGGGCCAGGCCACCAAAGCCGGCACCTGTTACCACGGTCACTGGAGTGTCTGTCATCGGTTTTCCTGTACGGAGGGAGCGTTAGCAAGCATAGCTTTGACAGCGGGTATCAGTGGGACGGGAGGCTTGCCCATCAGTAGGCGCGCTTTGTCCGTAGCCCGCAGTTGGCCGGCATAGAAGCGTTGGATCAGGCCAGGCGCCAAGCGGTGGAAGCGCTCCAGTACCCGCCAGCGGTCTTCAGGCCTGCCGGCAAGGAAGAGCATACGATTGAGCAGCCGCAAAAAACGCTGGCGCTGCCAGAGGGTACGCCGATAGCGATAGAGCAGGGGTTGAAGGTTGTCTGCGCCAATGTCAGGTACCGCTGCCAGCCATTCAGCCAGGCGCACGGCCTCAGGCAATGAGTAGCCGGTAACCGGGTGGAACAGGCCAGCGCGCAGGCCACTCCGGGCTACGCCATGCCCTTGGCCGTAGAAGGCATCGAAATGGCCACCTAGCGTGATAGGCAGGCGACCTTGTTCCTCTCGGACCACCTGGGTCACTGTCCACCCCTGTTGGCGCGCGTACACCTCGATGCGTTGGCGCAACAGGGCGGGGTTCACGTTGCCGCTGTCACTGTAGTAGGTGTCTTCGATCAGCAGGCGGTCTTCAGCCAGCGGCAGTACATACACGAATCGGTAGCCGTCGTGCTGGGGGACCGTGGCATCCATCACAATGGGCCGTGTGAGGCCATGTGGCGCAGCCAATAGCACTTCCTGGCCCAGGAAACTCTGATAGCCCAGCCACAGGTGGTCGCTAGGGGCCAGGCCCCGGCCGTCAAACACGGCGCGGGCATACAGGGTTTCGCCGGTCTCCAGCTGTACCGTATCAGGGGTAAGCCGCCTGACAACGGCGCCCGTGATGAGCTGACGCCCCAGGGCCTGTGTCAGAACCTGGGCGAACTTACTCCCACTGACGGTGCAGTAATGGCCCTCGAACGCCCGTTGAAGGGCCGGGAATCTTACTTCGTACCCTGGCCAGCTATGGCTGACCAAGGGTTCGACCCACTGCCACTGTTGCGTGCTCAGGTCGCTTTTGTGAAAGGACCAGGTATGGTTCAGGCCAAGTGCTGGCGCCTGCTCGATCACCAGTACATTCAGGTCAGGGCGCACTTGGCGCAGCCGCCAGGCCAGCAGGCCATTGGCAAGCCCGGCACCGACCAGGATAAGGTCCCATGTGGGCTTCATGGCGTTGCCTCACTATACACGGGGCGGCGGCCTGTCACCGCGCGCTCGATAAGGGTGGCTGCACGCGCGGCCCCACCGGCCGCCTGACGTTGGGCCTCTAGCACCGCAAGGGCGCCTTGATAACGGGAGACGTCCAGCACAGTGGTAAGCCGACGGGCCAGGACCTGCCAAGGGCTACGGTGCCACGCCTGCACGCCCACGCCCGCATGTTGCACACGGGCGGCAACGCCAGGCTGGTCGAAGGCAATGGGCAGCGCAAGAATAGGTGTGCCTGCAGCAATAGCGTCCATCACGGTATTGAGCCCGCCGTGGCTGATCACGGCGTTGGCCTGGCGCAGCACGGCGGCCTGGTCAGCGAAGTCGGTCACCCAGGTGGCACCCAGATATTTAAGGCGTTGAGCCTGGCTGTGTGTCAACCCGCCGCAGTGGGCGACCAGCAGTTGTACATCTAGCGCCCTGCAGGCCTTGGTAATGCGCTTGAACAGGCCATACCGATCCCCTTGCAGCGTTCCGAGCGAGGCAAACACGAAGGGCTGGCCAGGGTCTATAGCCCAACGGGGGGCTTCGGTGCCGTGATCGGATGAACGCAATGGGCCTACGTGGTGGAAACACGCGGGTAACGCTTTACGGGGGAATTCCAGGCCAGGTAGCGTCTGGCTCACCTGCACGAGGCCTGACAGGCACTCGTGAAGGCCTTCCCGTGACGGTAGGCCGAAGGCCTTCGCTTTGGCTGCTACTACACGCCTATGGGGGGCCATCAGGGCGTCGTAGACCCGCGTGGAGGTGTCGTACATCGTGCGCGTGCGCGGGTCTTCCCCCCACTTGAAGGGCATCACGGCCAAGGGCACCCCAGGTTCCCTGTTAACGGGCAGGGCACAGGCTACAGATACGAAAGGCAGGCCAAGCGCCTCGGCCACCAGCCCACCGGCGGCCTCCATCTGGTCACAGATCAGTGCGTCTATGCCCAGTGCCGTAATCGCTTCAGGCAACTCGTCACAGAGCATGGCGGTGCTGGCAGCCAGGTCACGGATCACGCGGTGTATGGAGAGCCCCGATGGCCGGGCGGCATGGTGCAACGTTTTGGCCAGGCTGCCCAAGGGGTGGGTGGTCAAGCCCAAGGGGTGAAACCCGATGGTGCTGTCGTGGATAAGCGCGCCCGCTTCGGCCTGCTGAAAAAAGGTCACCTGATGCCCACGTTGGATCAGCGAGGCCGCGAGGGCTTGCATGGCCTGAAAATGGCTGAACAAAGGCGGCGCGATCACGCCAAAGTGGCTCACAGAAACGCGACCTCCCGTACCAGGTGCGCCTGGCGTAGCTGTGCCAGGTTCGCTGAGCCGGTACAGAAGCAGGCAATCTGCAACTGGCGAAGGGCAACCTCGAAGTGTTTGATAACCGCTGCTGGAGACTGGGTCGCGGCCTCCAGTACGGCCGCTGCCTGGCCTACGATGTCAGCGCCCAAGGCAATGGCTTTGGCCATGTCGACACCGTTGCTGATACCACCTGACGCAATGAGCGGCATGTGAGGCAGGCGCTGGCGTACTGCCTGCAACGCCTCAGCCGTAGGAACGCCCCAGTTACTGAACGCAGCCGCTATGGCCCGTTGCGCTGGCGTCTTTGCGCGCTCGGCTTCTACCGCCGCCCAGTGGGTTCCGCCAAGGCCAGCAATATCCAGGCACGCGGCCCCGGCTTGGGCCAATTGGCTGGCCACGGCCGCGCTCAGCCCACTGCCCACTTCCTTGATAACCAAGGGCACCTCCAGTTGCACGGCGGCCTGTGCAATGGCATCGATCGTACCGCGCCAGTCCGTGTCGCCGCCTGGCTGTACAGCCTCTTGGAGCGGGTTGAGGTGGATGATCAAACCATCAGCCTCGATCATATCCACGGCCCGCCTGGCCAGGTCCAGGCCTTGAGGTGTTCGAAGTTGCGCGCCGCCCAGGTTGCCCAGTAGCACAATGTCAGGCGCACGCTGGCGAAGTGCGCGGGTGAGCCCATGGTCGAAGCCTGTTTGCAAAGCCACCCGTTGGGAGCCCACGGCCATGGCAACGCCCAAATGCTGGGCAGCTTCGGCCAGGTTGAGGTTGATGTCCTGGGCGCGGGCTGCGCCACCTGTCATCGAGCTGATCAACACCGGCGCCTTGAGTGGCTTGCCCAGGAAGGTAGTGCCTAGGTCGATAGCCTCCAGGTCCAGCTCAGGGAGGGCGCAGTGCTCGAAGCGCCAGTGTGCGAAACCGGTACGCCCCTGGCTGATGGCACGGGTGGGGTCGAGCACAATTTCCAGGTGGTCGTTCTTTCGGTCTAGCAAATCGCCAGGGTTCATCGCGGCTCCGGGAGCGTTCCATGTTTTCCACTGTCAGTTATGCAGGGTCAGCTATTTTGTAGAAGGTTGGTATAGTGTCCGCGCGCTGTTAAGGCAGCGGCCGACAGAATGCGTTCCCCCAGGATGCAGTAACCTTGAAATTTTTGTGGTCGATACTCGGCTTGCGCACGGCCCGACAGGGTAGCGCGCCAGATCTACATCAGGGCATGTACATCACCGCCTTGCCTATAACATAGCTGCTACAGCCCAAAAGGATTGCCCGAATGAGCCTGAACCTACTCGCACAGCTCGACGAACGATCTTCCTGCGCGTGGGGCGAAATGCGTGAGGCTGTGGTCGCGCGCCTCCAAGTGCTCTTGCCTGAGCCAGGCGACCATCATGAGTTGCTGACAGCTGCCATGCGGGAAAGCACGCTGGCGCCTGGCAAACGCATTCGGCCCTTGCTCCTGCTACTGGCTGCCCAAGGGCTTGGGGAGTCTCGGCCTGCCGTGGTGGACATGGCGTGTGCGGTGGAAATGGTCCATGCCGCCTCACTGGTACTGGACGACCTGCCCTGCATGGACGACGCCAAGTTGCGCCGCGGCAAGCCCACACTGCATTTGAGCTTTGGTGAGGACGTTGCCATCCTGGCGGCTATTGCGTTGCTCAGCCGCGCGTTTGGCCTGCTCGCCAGCCTGGACATCGAGCCTGACCGCCGTGCAGCGCTAGTGGCCGAGTTGTCTCGTGCTGTGGGTAGCCAAGGCTTGGTGAGGGGGCAATACGAGGACCTGCGCGAAGGCCGGGGCGCGCGCAGCGCTGACGCCATCGCTCGTACAAACGAACTCAAGACAGCAGTGTTGTTCGATGCCACGTTGCAAATGGCGGCTATCGCTGCAGGCGCCAATGCCGAAACGCGGCAAGCATTGGGTGCGTTCGCGCTGGAACTCGGTCAGGCCTTCCAGCTCCTGGATGACCTTCAGGACAGTGCAAAAAGCGACACTGTGATCGGCAAGGATGTGGGCAAGGATGCTGGCAAATCCACGCTGGTAGCGGTGCTGGGCTGTCAAGGGGTCAAGGCCCGCTTGCGCCAGCACGTGCGTAATGCTGATCAGCACCTAGGCAAGGTTTACGCGCCTGAGCAAGGGGTGCGCGTGTTCGTGGGCGAGTTGTTTGCACGCTTTAGCTAACACTATGCGTATTCGAGCTTTAACACCGGGTACCGTGCCTAGAGCGCTTCAAGTGCCTTTCGCAGCTCCGCCGGGTCACTGAACTGGCGCTGGGCAGCCAGCTTTCCATCGCGCAGTTCCAGCCACTGCACACCCTCGCGTGAACCCTCGTAGCGGGGCGCTACGCGGCCCTCAGCGTCCAGTAGAATGCGGTATTGGGCAGATCGCATGGCCGGCACTGCGAATGCTCGGGCGACAGCCGGCATGCGCTCGATGTCAGCGATGTAGGCGGTATGCCGCCCTTCCAGGTAACCCTTTGATGAAGCGTCCAAGGCTGCGTTGACCAACCGTGCCGCTGACATGCTGCGAGCGATCAGCAATACGCGGGTATCGCTGGTCAGGGTGAAAGGCTGATCGAACTGGTCAAGCAGGGTCCAGGGCATAATGGGGTCGCCTGGCTGCACCGCAAGAACGGAACCACTGGCACAGGCAAGAAAAAGGGCGAGGGCAATGCGCTTGAGCATGAGCAGACCTGGCATGAGCGTCGTGGGCCTGGCCGGGCGGGTGCCCGGCCTAGAGAGGCGACGTTGACAGCAAGCCGCAGAATACCTGGCCCGGAGAGTTATCGGGTTGAAGAATCAGCGGCCGGTTTTGCCTGGCGCGGGCGTGCCGGCTTTAATTCGCTCGAAAATTTCTTCACGGTGAACCTGTACATCCTTGGGGGCATCAATGCCGATGCGGACTTGCATACCCTTTACGCCGAGGATGGTAATTTTGATGTCGTCATTGATGACGATGCTTTCGCCGACCTTTCGGGTGAGTATCAGCATTTAATGCTCCTTGATTCTTGCTAAATATCCGGTCTGTCGACGCACATGCGACGCTTGATCTGTAAAGACGCGGGTTGGACAGTTTAATTCCGTATTAATCCTTCGCCCCATGAAGAAAAGTACTACAAGAGCGGGCATGATAACGGACGTGGAGTATCGCCTGTAACCCGCCGCTGCGCCTAGACGGGTACGGCGCTAAAACATGAAAACTTGATAAAACGCTAAGCTTTTGTGCCGCAGTGCGGCCCAAATGCAAGCGTGGCAGCAGCGCTACGGTAGCTCGCACGCTTTTGCAGCCTCAACGCCCGATGCACTAAGCTTGACCGGATAAACCATCTTATCCTCCTCAGGCGTATGGATCAGCCCTTTGTCCCGAAGCGTTTGCACGCAGAGTTCGACCTGTTCAGCACCTCGGTAGTCATCCAAAATCTCCTTTCCCAAGCCTTTGGGGTGAGCGTGTAGCAGGCGTTTCAGTATTGCTTTTTCAAGTTCGCTTTGCATAGTGAGGTCCTCGTCAAGGTTGCCAAGTGCTGCTGTCGCCAGTGAGCTTTCGATCCAGGAACGTTGCGGCACTGATCAATGCCAGGTGGCTCAGCGCCTGTGGCGTGTTGCCCAAGTGGCGACCGTTACGGTCGAACTCCTCGGCATACAGGTTCAGGGGGTTGGCGTAGCGCAGTAACTGCTCGAATTCCAAGTGCGCCTTATCTAGTTGCCCGGCCCGGGCCAAGCATTCGATGTACCAAAAGGAACAGGCTGTAAAGGCACCTTCTTCCCCGCTAAGGCCATCGGTGCCCTCGGTGTTACGGTAGCGGTAAACCATCCCATCCCGAACCAGATCGCGTTCGATCACTTCCAGGGTGGCGAGCCATCGCGGATCGGTAGCGCCTACGAAGCGGAACAGCGGCATCAGCAACATGGCTGCGTCTACTTCCGTGCTGCCGAGCCTTTGAACGAAATGCCCGGCGTCCGCGTTCCAGAAATTTTTCCAGATATCTTTATGTATGGCTTGTCGGACCTGGTCCCACTGTTCAAAGGGGGCAGGCAATGAGCGCTTGTAGGCAAGCCGTATGGCACGGTCCACGGCCACCCAACACATGAGCCGTGAGTGCAGGAAGTGCTGAGGCGGCCCGCGCATTTCCCAAATGCCTACATCGGTTGTGTTCCACTCCTCGCACAGGCGATTTACAAGCACTTGGCAGTTTTCCCAGCCCTCGTGAGAAATCGCCTCGCCGTACTTATTGGCCAAGTACACGGCGTCCATCAGCTCGCCATAGATATCCAACTGCTTCTGCTCGTAGGCCTGATTTCCGATGCGCACGGGCCGAGATCCCAGATGGCCAGCCAGGTGGTCGAGGTGTTCTTCGGGAAATTCTTTTTCACCGCCAATGCCATACACAATGCGCAAGGGCGAAGGCTCTCCGGAGCAGGAACTCACCCGCCTGCGCACCCATTGTACAAAGGCGTTCGCTTCATCACTGAAGCCCAAGCGCATAAAGGCGTATACGGTGAAAGAGGCATCACGAATCCAGCAGTAGCGGTAGTCCCAGTTGCGCTCGCCTCCAGGTAACTCGGGCAGGCCGTAGGTGGCTGCTGCAAGAATACCGCCTTCGGTGCGAGAGGTGAGCAGCTTGAGCACCAGTGCAGAACGCTCCACGCTTTCACGCCAGCGGCCCCGGTAATTGCTTTTGCGCAGCCAGTGCCGCCAGAAGGTAAGCGTCTCATCCAGCAGGCAATCCAGGTTGCCAGGCTCGACCCGAGCGTCGTCAGCGTTACCGAATACGAAATCCACCGATTGCCCGGCCTGGAGTTCGAATTCGGCGATGGCCGTGTGATCGTCCAGTTCGAGCGGCACGTTGCCTGTAATACGGACTGAAGGCTGACCTGCCGCACTGAAGACAATGCCATTGCCATCCGCTTCAGCATGGGTGTCCGCACGGCTATAGTCGTGGCGCACCCTGCAACGCATGCGGATAAGCGATACCCCCGTAATCACTTTGACCCGGCGCAACAGCAGAGGTGGCAGGGCTGGGTCCGCGACCACAGGCATCAGGTCGGTAACTTCCACCACCGCATCGCGGCTCAGCCAACGGGTGCGCAGCACGTTGCTGCCGGGCAGGTAGATCTGCAGGCGCCGGGCATCTGGCAGCCGTGGAGCAAGATCGAATACGCCAGCAGCAGGGGTATCCAGCAGGGCGGTGAAAAGCGATGGGCTGTCAAACTCTGGCCAGCACAGGTAATCAATGCTACCGGTGTCGGCTACCAGTGCGATAGCGCGCATGTTGCCAATTACGCCATGGCGTTGTATCGGGACCTGGGCAGTTTTACGGGCGTCATCCATTGTTGCGGAACTCCGGGTACAGGCTCATGCCCCCATCCACGAACAACGTGGCCCCGTGCACATAGTCGGACAGGTCCGAGGCCAGCCATACAATGGCATTGGCCACGTCTTCCGGTTCACCCACGCGCCCATAAGGCACCAGGGTCAGCAGTTTTTTCTCAGCCTCGCCCTGAGTCGCCTTTTCATTGATAGCGGTGCGGATCGCACCAGGTGCGATGCCATTGACGCGGATACGCAGTTCACCGACTTCCTGGGCCAGGGTACGCATCAGCAGGTCTACACCACCTTTGGACGCGGCGTAGTTGGCGTGCCCAGCCCAGGGAATGACTTGGTGCACCGAACTCATGTGAATAAT
>Ga0268349_1000169_pt1 | contig 12117 bp, 7 predicted proteins | sample G5R2_MAIN_18SEP2_FD_190164 | JGI IMG/M metagenome (GOLD analysis project Ga0268349, IMG submission 190164) | Phyllosphere microbial comminities from switchgrass, GLBRC, Michigan, United States - G5R2_MAIN_18SEP2017_LD1 | ecosystem: Host-associated > Plants > Phyllosphere > Phylloplane/Leaf...
GTTCACGGCCGACAGCAGCGCCTTTACCGGGGAGTTCACCACGTCGCTGAGCAAGGACAGTTGCTGGGTGGCATTGCCCAAATCGGTGAAGTGGCGTACGCCCACGGCCTTGAGCAGCGTGTACCAGGCCTGGGCATAGTCGCGCTTGTAGCGCGCCATGAACTCGCGAACGAAATTAGCCTTTTGCACCAGGCTGTCGCCCCCTTCGCCATCGAGTACCCAGTCCGATTCATTGCGCAGGTTGGTGGACACCAGCTTGATCAGTTCAGGTTTGACGAAAGCGTCCCACCCCTGGCGCGTGTACAGGGCCGGCACGGCTTCCCCGCCGTAGAGCAGGTCCCGGCCCGGCGGGGGCACCAGGTCACTGAGGCCGATGGCCGGGAATTGCCGGCTGGCTTCCAGTTGCAGGCGCAGGTATTCACGGTCCACCAGTGAGCTGGAGATCATGAACCCTTTCAGGCTTTTGCGCGTAGCCTCTATCAAAGGTTCGTTACGGGGCAGCGTGGGGGCCTGGCCGTTACTCACCAACTGAACATACAGGGCCGTGTTCCCTCGGAGGGTGTCTTCTGTGGCAGGGGTTTGATCGCCCACGGTCTCGGCCCAGGCCAAGGGGAGGGCAGCGCTGATGAATTCAGGGTCCGGGTGGCTGCTGGGTTGGGTCAGCATCAGGTACAACTTGAGTGTGTTGTACGCTTCGATAATGGACGCCACCTGTTGCTCATCCAGGCGCCCCAGCATCTCCTCGGACAGCGACAGCCCGCCGGTGGTGGCGGACAGCTCTGCGGCGTCGCCTGCCGTGGCGGGGTTGCGTACACCGTCAAGGGCTGCCTGACGGGCCTGGGACACGCCTTGCTTGGCCAGGCCTTTGGCACTGCTGCTCGCGCTGCCGAGGCTGCGAGGCAAGGTGCCTAGGCTGGGGGTGCCGGAGGGCTTTAACGCTTTGACGGCGCCGTCCACGTACGCCTGACGTGCCGAGGGCTTGCCCGCCGGCTTGGTGTTGGCGGGCGCGAACGCCTCCTGGGGGTTCACCGCGTCGGCGAACTCGTTGAACGCCCGCAGGCGCAACTGCAGTTTGAGGGCTACAGGCGACAAGGCCTGGGTCTGCAATTGCTGGAGGTAAGCCGGTTGGACCAAGGTATAGAGGTCATCCCCACGGTACAGCCCGGCACCGAGGCGGAAGGGCACACCCTTGGCGCGGTACTTCTCGATGGCCAACAGCTCGGTGCGCAGCAGTTCCAGGCCTTCGCCCGAGGCCAGGCGCTCGGCGCGGTCCGGTGCATCCACCAGGCCGTGCACCCGGTGCTGTACCGAGGCGATCCAGTCCCGGTTGTTCTGGAAGGCCAGCGCCTGCCAGCCCAGCACGGCCAGCCCTGCCAGCGCGCCGGCGCCGATGAGGGCGGGTGCCAGTGCTCGGCTTTGTGCGGTGCGGGCTTGATGCAGGGCCAGGTCACGGTCGGGAAAAATCACCTGCCGGAACGTGTCGGTAATGAAGTAGCTGCGGTCTCCCACCTTACGGGCAACCGCCTCGTCCTGGGTTTGCGTTGGCACAGCCGCAGGCTTCAAGGCGAAGGACTCTGCCAGGTCGTCTTCGTACACCCGGCTCAGTTGCTGGTCGGTCTGCAGCGCACTGGTGAAATACAGGCCCCGCAACAATAGCGGGTTGTGCCCGTGGCCCGGCTGTACGAAGTGCCCCAGGAACTGCTCCAGCACACCTGCCAGCTCGGCAAAGTAGTTGGGGAAGTTCAGCAGGGCGCTGCTGGCACCGGCGCCCAGCGCTGCCATGTGGGCGTCCACATGGTGCTGGATGCCCGCGTGCAGGTTGGCGAATTTGCGGTCCAGCACGGCTCGCAGGCCGTGGGCCTGGAACTCCGAAAGGGCGAAGGTCATGCCCAGCGGCTGCTGGCGCCCGTGCAGGTCCAGGCTGTCGAAGGTTTCCTGGAAGCCTGGCAACTGGTCGGTCTTGCTCAGCATCAGGTAGATCGGGGGCTGGGCATTCAGGGCGCGGGTGTACTGCTCGATGCGCGCCACCAGCTGCGCCGCCATCTCTGCCCGTTCCGACAGGGTGGCCGCCAGCAGTTCCGGCAGGCTGGCAACCAGCACCAACCCATTCACGGCGGCCTTCTTGCGCTGCTTGGCCAACAGCTGAAGGAAGGCGGCAAATTCGTTGGCAGACGGGTCGTCCTGCACATAGCGGCCAGCGGTGTCGATCAGCACGGCCTCCGGGCTGAAGTACCAGTCGCAATGTTGGGTGCCGCTGTCGTGTTCGTTGTAGCGGCTGGCAATGCTGGCCGACAGGCCAGAGCGGGTAAGCAATGAGGTTTTGCCCGCGGCAGACAGCCCGATCACCAGGTACCAAGGCAGGTCATGCAGGGCCGAGGCGCCACCCCCGCCTGCGGAGCGGTCGGCCCGCAACAGAGCAATGGCGTGCTTGAGCCGGTCGCGCAGCACTTGCTGGTCCCGCAACTCGGTGTGGGGAGCGAGCGAGCGGTCCACTTCGATCTGAACCAGGTGCTCAAGGTTGTGCTCGATGCGAATGCGCCGGTATTGGCGCAGTACGATCAGCAGCACGAAGAACGCGGTCACAATGGCCATGGCTTCCAGCACATGGTGGCGCCACCACGGCAGGCGGGGTGCCAGCAAGCCGCAGACCAGCAGGCTGGCCAGCCATAGCACTGGAATAAGGAACCAGAAGCTTTTCAATGCGCGGAGAAGTCTTTTCATGTCGTCCTGGACTCGTTACCTGGCCACTCAGGCGCTGAACAGCTGGCTGATGTGTTCGGAAAGCGCCGCTACGTCGCGGCCCAGCAACCAGTCCAGGGTGAGGTACACCCCCACGCACACCAGGGCAATCAGGGCCAGGTAGACCCACACAGGTATGTCGTACCGCAGCATCTGCGACACTTGGTCGGGCAAGGCCCAGTCCGGTGACAGGGCCTTGGGTGCGGTGCGGTAGCGTGCAATGTCCTGGCCCAACGTGTTGGCCAGGTAGCGCAGTTGGTCTTTTTCCGCCAGCCCGAACTTGCCTTCGAAGCCCAGGGCCAGGCACAGGTGATACACCTCCAGCACATCCAGGTTGCCTTTCACGTCGGCGCGCAGGGCGTCCACCTTGTCGAAAAAGCCTTGCCCGGCCAGGTGTACGCCGAAGTAACGGAACTGCAGTGGCGACAGCTCAAAGTGGGCCCGCAGGTTGGAGTCGCCGGACCGCAGCACGCTTTCGTCCAGGAAAGCACACAGGGCGTACTGGGTGTCTTTGACCTGTTCCACGCTATAGCCGGCCCGGCGTGCCTCATGCTCCAGGGTGGTGAAAAAGCTGTCCACGCTGGTTTCAAAGGCCTGAACGGACGAGACCTCACGGCCACGGCGCACAATCAGCACCATGCTGATGAAGTCCTGAACCAGTGCTTTCAAGGTGGGTGTTGCAGGGGCCGCGGCCATGGCGCCCGGAAGCACGGCTTCAGTCATTTGAGTACCGCCATCAGTTCAAGCTGCAGGTTGGTGAATGCGCTAGGGGTATAGAAGGAGAGGGCCTGCGCGGCCATCATGCGTTCGTACACGCGCCCATGGGGTTCGATAGCGAAATAGTGGTTGTCCAGCCGCACGGGAATGGCGTTGGGCAGCCGGGACGCGTGAACCAGGGTGGCCCCTGGCATGGCGCTGTTGACCACCACTTCGATGTCTTCGGGCGAGCCCACTTTGATGGCGCGCGGCACCAGCTCCAGCAGGGTGGAGCCGGGCATGTCGGCATGCACGCACAGGTAGAAATCGGCCTGGGCCAGGCGCGGGTCCTGGAGCTGCCCTTGCCAGTACGACGGCTTGACCTGGTTGAGGTGGACCGTGATGCACTGGTTGGGAATCACGTTGTCCAGCAGTACCCGAATCATGGTGTCGAGCTTGACCAGCGAGGCCGCCGGGTCGTGGTGGTCGTACTCGGGAATGTCCTTGAGCTCGGTGTCCAGTGAGAACGTGAGCAGCCCGCCGGCCAGCTCTGCCAGGAACAGGTACAGGCGTTCGGGGTGCAGGCGCGGGTGCGACAACAGGTGAGCCAGCTGTGGGTACGCCCGGTTCACGGTGTTGAGCAGCCAGAACAGGGTCACGTCGCTGGAGCCGAACTCGGCGATCTGGTCGGCCCGTTCACGGCGCCGGCCGGACAACACGTTGCTCTTGGTCTGGAGTGCGCCCAGCAGGCGCTGGCTCAGGCTGGCCAGGGTGTCGTGGGTACCCAGGTGCAACGTGGGGTGCACGAAGTGGGTGTCCAGCATGAAACCACCCAGGCTGTTGCGAGACAGCCGCGCAACGGGGCAATAGCTGTAACCGTCCAGGCTGTCGCCGTCCACCAGCATCACCACGTTCAGCCGCAGGCTGGTGATCTCGTTTTCCAGGTCGCCTTCGTTAAGGTCGGGCAAGGTATCGAACTGCTTGCGAAACCGCCGTGCGCTCTGCTGCGCCTGGCCGTCTTCCACGTAGTTCAAGCCAAAGGGTTCGGGCAGCTTCAGCGCGGCATACACCTTCAGATCGGTGCCCTTTACCAATGCTTTCAAATCCCTCGCGGCGGGGAGGGGGTCGTGCTGGGGCGCATCGAACAGGGTGCCGTCGGGGAACACCAGCTTCAGGCGCTTCAGTTGCAGCGAGCCACTGGCCAGCGCTTCCTCATCGATGCTCAACGCCTGTACGCCCCAATGGAACGGCGTACTGCGCAGGGTCGCCTCGGCGAGTTGGTGTTGGTGGAATTCGTCCTGGTACTGGAAGTGCTGTGGCAGAAGAAACATCCCCTCGGACCACATCACGCGGCTGTGTTTACTCATGCTGGCTGTCCACGGGTGAATCGGCATGTACGGGAAGGGCGTTGCTGGCGGACAGTTGCGCCTCGGTGGGGGGCTTGTTCAACACATCGACGCCACGGGCGGCCAGTACCTGGTTGTTGTCGACCAGTACCCGCAGGCCCTCGGAGGAGAACCAGATACCGTCCTTGCGCAGGGACCTGGCATCGAACGCCACCTTCCAGCGGCTGTTCTCATCGTTGCGGAAGAAGGCGGCCACCCCCACATACTGGGCAGCCGGTTGCAGCGGCCACTGGTCCACCTGGCCCAGGCCCGGCAGCAGGGTGATTTCCTGGCTCTCCACCAAGGTGTTGCCCAAGGCTTGCTGGGCGTTATCCCACAGGGTATCGGCATCGATGGAGGCGAAGCGCTCCAGCGTGGTGAGCTGGTACACCCGCATCACCACCGACAGCGGCTTGCCGGTGGCGTCCAGGTTCAACTGGTTGCCGCCATCGGCGGTCAGGATCAGTTTTTCCTTGTCTCCGAACAGCATGTCGCCTGCCCAGGTGTCATCCACGCGCTTGCTCGCCCGGTCCGTGACACCGCAGGCGGCCAACGCGGTGGCTACTATCAGCACGGTCAGGCCTCGTGCCCAGCACGCCTGCTCGTGAAACCGCCCCATGTATTGCCTATTCATGACTGCTACCTATGAACGCTTGCCAGGGAAATGCCCGATCAACTGAGGTGATAGGCGAAGTCGCCATCGCTGCCCAGTTCGATGTCCAGGCGGTGGATGGGTGTGTCTTCGGCCATGCACGCCAGCACCCGCTGCGCCAGTTCGGGCATCAGGGTTTTGGACAGGATGTTGTCGATGTTCCGGGCGCCGCTGTCCACCTCGGTGCAGCGCGCCGCGATGGCCGCTACCAGTGCAGCGTCGTAGCCCAGAACGGCGTGGTGATTGCGCTCGAAACGCTGGGCGATGCGCGCCAGCTTCAGGGCGACGATGCGCTCCAGTACGCTGTCCTGCACCGGGTAGTACGGCACGATGGTCAAGCGGCCCAGGAACGCCGGCTTGAACACCTGATTGAGTTCATCGCGCAGGCCCTCGACGATGGCCTCGGGCGTCGGCTGCTCGGTGGCGTTGAGGCACCACTGCATGATGCGGTCGGTGCCGGTGTTGGAGGTAAGGATGATCACGGTGTTGCGGAAGTTGATCTCCCGGCCTTCGCCGTCGTCCAGCACGCCCTTGTCGAACACCTGGAAGAACAGCTCCAGCACGTCCGGGTGGGCCTTCTCCACTTCGTCCAGCAGTACCACGCTGTAAGGCTTGCGGCGGACCGCTTCGGTCAGCACGCCACCTTCGCCATAGCCCACGTAACCGGGGGGTGAGCCCTTGAGGCTGGAGACGGTGTGGGCCTCCTGGTACTCGGACATGTTGATGGTGATCAGGTTACGCTCGCCGCCGTACAGGGTGTCGGCCAAGGCCAGGGCGGTTTCGGTCTTGCCCACCCCGCTGGGGCCTAGCAACAGGAACACGCCAATGGGCTTGTTCGGGTCTTCCATCTGCGCCCTGGACACCTTGATGCGCTTGCCGATCTCCAGCAGGGCATGGTCCTGCCCCAGTACGCGCTCCCCTAGCAGGCTAGGCAGGCGTTGCACGGTATCAATTTCATTGCGCAGCATCTTGCCCAGTGGAATGCCCGTCCAGCCGGAGATCACTTCGCCGATGGTGGCGGCGTCCACCTGGGCATGAACCAACGGCTGCTCGCCTTGTACGGCGGCCAGGTCGGCCCGGGCGGCGGCGATGGCGTTCGCATCAGGCGTGGCGTGCTCGCTCAGCCCTTTGAGCACTTGCACCTGCTCCAGCTCCTGTTGCCATTGCTGTTCCAGGGCAGCCTTGGTGAGCTGGGCGGCCTGTGCCTGTTCCTGAAGGGTCGCCAGCCGGCGAGCATGGTCGGCGCCTTGGGCCATTTCTTGCTCCAGCACGGCGATTTCCGCGTGCAGGTTCTCGATCAGGCGCAGGCTGTCTTCCAACCGGCCGGGCTGGGCGGACTGCGCCAAGGCCACGCGGGCACAGGCGGTGTCCAGCACGCTCACGGCCTTGTCCGGCAGCTGGCGGCCGGTGATGTAACGGTTGGACAGGCGCACGGCCTGAACCAGCGCTTCATCCAGCACGGTCACCTTGTGGTGCGCCTGCATCTTGGCCAGCAAGCCACGCAGCATGTAGATAGCTTTTTCTTCGTCTGGCTCTTCGACTTTCACCACTTGGAAGCGTCGGGCCAGGGCGGCGTCTTTCTCGAAATACTTTTTGTACTCAGCCCAGGTGGTGGCCGCGATGGTGCGCAATTCGCCACGGGCCAAGGCAGGCTTTAGCAGGTTGGCCGCGTCGTTCTGCCCGGCCTGGCCCCCGGAGCCGATCAGGGTATGGGCTTCATCGATAAACAGGATGATGGGGTGCAGGCTACGCTTGGTTTCCTCGATCACCGACTTGAGGCGGTTTTCGAATTCGCCTTTCACGCCCGCGCCCGCTTGCAGCAGGCCCAGGTCCAGGGTGTGGATGGCGACGTCACGTAGCACAGACGGCACTTCACCCTGAACGATACGCAGCGCCAGCCCTTCAACCACCGCGGTTTTCCCTACGCCGGCCTCACCCGTGAGAATGGGGTTGTTCTGGCGGCGGCGGGTGAGGATATCCACCATTTGCCGCACCTCGAACTCGCGGCCCAGCACGGGATCTATCCGGCCTTCGCGGGCGCTTTGGGTCAGGTTGACGGTGTACTGGTCCAGGGCCGGGGTTTTGCCGTTGCCCTTGGCCATGGGTGCTCCACCGGCAGCCTGGGTCTTGGGCCTAGCCAAGCGGGCTTCAGGGCTGGCCTCCAGCAAGCCCGGCAGGTTGACCCGCAGGTCATCGGCATTGATCTTGTCCAGCTCCGGGGCAGAGGCGACCACCACGCGGCGCAGGGCGTCATCGTCTAGCAGGGCCTGGATCAGGTGACCCGTGCGTACCTGGCTTTGGCCGAACTCGATGGAGGCCAGCAGCCAGGCCTGCTCGATCATGCGGGTGATATGGGGCGACAGCGCGGGGGTGCGGGTGTTGCCGGTCTTGAAGGTGCCCAGCGCGGTCACCAACTGAGCCTGCAGCCGCTCCGGCACCACGTCGTAGTGGTGCAGGATCGCCGGCAGGTCGTTGCCCTCGCCATCGAGCAACTGCAACAGCAGGTGCTCCACCTCCACATCGTAATGGCGCTCGGACAGGCACAAGGCCGCGGCGGCTTCTGTGGCGGTGCGGCTGGTGTCGTTCAGCTTGGCGAACAGCGACTTCAGGTTCACAGGGAAACCCCATCGAAAGGAATAGAAAAAAGGGCGCAACGGGAGGGCGCGACATCGCGGCCTGGGCGCTTGAGCCAGCCCAGCCAGCCCAAGGCCACACCCCCCTCGCGGCCGAGCTGGGCCAGGGGTACGGCCTCGCGCCTGAGGGTGGGGGACAGCTGCACGTCCAGTTCCGGGCCGGCGTAGAAACGCACCAGTTCCACCAGCTGGCGGTAGCCCGGTGTGTTGGGCTGGAAGCGGCGGTAGTCCGCCAGGGCCAACGGCCCCAGTTCGATACGCACGCAGGACTGGTAATCCCACACCCGTTGGCCCACGACTGTGCTTTGCCCAAGAGCAGCGTTCCGGCGGCCCAGTTGTGTGCGCTGGCTCATGTCCAGCTTCAGCCAGCGCCCTGCGAAAGGTTTCACCTTGAACGGCAGCGAGAAATAGAAACTCAGCATGCGTTCCAGGTTGAGCGCGTTACGCGGCTTTTGCGCGAACAGCCCAGCGAAATAGGTGAACAGCGAAGGGCGCAGGGAAGAGCCGTTCTGGGTGAACTGCCGCTGCTGAGCCTGTGGCCCGAAGCCCACCAGGTTGAGCAGGTAGCGGTCGAAGCGCGAGCTGCCATTGCGCTCGTACTCGATGTGAAACTTGTATTTCTGCCAGGCCTCGTAGAACAGCGTGGTCATGCGGTGGGAAAACACATCGAGAAACGCATGGGCCGCGTCGTCGCGGTACTGGATGTGCCGCTCCAGCAGCAGCTCCGTATAGGGGCGCGGCAATACGCCAGACGGCCCCACCAGGCCCATGAACGTCACCTGCACGTCCGACAGGGGTAGCCCTGCCGCTGACACTCGGCCTTCGTGCTCGAACCGCAGGTCGCTCACTTCACTGGCCGGGAAATTGAGCGACAGCAGCGAGCGAAAGCGCAGCGGGTCTTCATGCGGCCGCGTGTGCAGGTCCATACGGCCTGTTCTGCTGTAATGCAGCCTGAGCAGGCGCACCAATTGGAAAAATTCGAATCGGTACGGCTCAGCCCGGGCCTGGTCGATCAGACCAGGGGTTGATCGCCGGTTCGCGGGGGCCATTGGACCACTCTCTTTTCACGTTGCAAGGTGCGCAGGGTTAACTGGGTAAAGCTGTTGAGGCTGCAGTACTGGCCGAAGAAATGGTCCAGCACCTTGCCGAACAGGAACACGCCGCTGCCGATGTACTGGGTTTCGTCGAAGGTGAGCGTGATGCCGGTGCCGCGCACGAAATTGGGCCGAGGGTGGCCAATACGCGCCACCACCGGCTCGCTGCCAACCGACGTAATGCCGTTGATCTGTTTGCGAATGGCCGAGGTGTGGCGATAGTTGTAGAGCGATAGCAGCTCCAGCAGCACCTCACGGCCTTGGCTGACCAAGGACATATGGTTCAGGGACAGGTGCGAAATCAGCCGCCAGATCACCCCGTTGCCCAACGGTACCCGTACCGAAGCCGTCGGTTTGCGCAGGCAGCGGATGTGGGTGACCACGGAGTTGCCCGGCAGTATGAAATCACCGTGCTCCCCACCCATGGGCAGCATCAGCGGCAGGTCCCGGTTACTGCAGGTGAGCCCGATGCTCAGGGTGTCGTCGCCGCCTTCGATCAGCTCCAGGTCCCGGTCTACCACTCGAATGAACATGTTCGACCCATTGATGTGCTGGGCCTGCACTGGCCGCCGGCGGCCGATCCAGAAGCTCTGGCCCTGGCCGTGTTCGGCACGGGGTTCGAAGAATGGAGGGCACGTGGCAACCTGGTCCACGCCGCGGATTTTGCGCACCCGCCGCACCTGGTCGATGGACACCACTTCGGCCGCGCTTTGCAGGCGCACGTCGGGAATGACCGCGTACTCATGCTTGGCATGGCTAAGCTTGATGGGCTCGGCCTGCTGGCGAAACAGGTTGATGACGGGCGTGCAGTTGAGCTTGAAGTTGCCGCGGCCCAGGGTTTGGGTAAGCCGTGCCAGGCGGTCGTTGAGGTCGTAGTCGGAGAAGTACACATTCACCACTACGGTCTCCAGCGCTTTGCCGGCCAGCGGGCGCTTGAGGCCGGCCAGGTCAAAGAACATGAATTTGTCCGGGAAGGTGAAGTACTCGTGCAGCAGGCGGTACCCCAGGAACGAACGTTCGGCGTAGTCCACCAGGCCTTCTTCCAGGCCATAGCCCACGGCGCTCAGGGCGTGGGCGGGCAACTGAACTTCCCGCGTACGGCCTTCGTCTTCGAAACTGAGTGTCACCTTGGCCACGTTGTTGAACAGCAGCTCGTACAGCTGCAGCATCAAGGTGCTTTCCCCATCCAGGAAGAACCGCAGGCTGTCCAGGTCCATCTGGCCAAACAGTGCATTGGTGCCAGCGCTCAGGGTCAGCCGAAGGTGCGCCACCAGGTCCGCGCTGTGCCCATTGAACGCTGAGCGTTCCATTTCCACGAACGTGGCTTGTTCCACGGCTACAGGCCACAACTCCACCGGGTAGCATGTGCGGAACTTGCACACCACTCCGTCCATAGCATTGGCGTGCAGTTCGGTATGCCGAGGGACGCGGTAGGCTTCTGTGACCTTTTCCTGGCTACCCAGGCTCAGCTCCACGATGGACATGGAGGGGGTAGGGCGCAGGTAGTGGGGGTACATCGTTTCCAGAAACGCTTCGACGATTTCCGGGAATTCATCGTCCAGCTTTTTATGCACGCGGGCGGCCAGAAACGAAAACGCTTCGATCAACCGCTCGGTGTGTGGGTCTTCGCAGTGGTCGCCCTCGATCAGCAACCGCGAGGCAATTTTCGGGTACTGGCTCGCGAACTCCTGGCCGAGAAAGCGCAGGTGCGACAGTTCCTTTTCGTAGTAGGGCAGCAGGTCGTCGAGCATCAGTTGAGGTTCTGTACGGTGTATTCCTGGGTATTCACTTGCAGCACGGCATCGAAGGACACCTGCCGAGCGATATCCCGCAGGTGCAACACGGCGTCGATGCGGAAGGTGAGCATGCGTTGGCCGGTTTGTTGTGGCAGTACCTGAACTTTCACGCTGCGAAAGCGCCGGTCTCCTTCGGATATGGCCTTTTCCAGCTGGCGCTGGATCAATAGCCGGTCCTCGGGTGCCAACACGCTCTTGCTAGTGAAATCCGGCATGCCGTAATCGAGCAGGGTGCCGTTAAGCCCCGGAAAGGGGCCCAGTTCTTCAGCCACCAGCGAGCGGCGCGTATTGACCAGGATTTCCAGGTCCCGAACGATGCTGGCCTTGTAATCGGCCAGCGAACACAGCTGCTGCGACGATGCCTCGCTGGCCTGATGGGGACGATCGTCCAACAACCGGTCCAGCAAGGAGGGCAGTAGTCTGTGTTGGCTGGTCATGGTGCCTCCTTGGCAATACGTACCATCAACCGCGGGTAGACTGCGGCAACTCGGCCACCAGGCGAAGGGACGCCGTCAACTCGTCCAGCTGGTAGTGAGGGCGCAGGTAGGTCACCGCCTTGTACACGCCAGGCTTGCCGGGCACTTCGAACACTTCGGCCCGGGCTTCGCGCAGCGGGAACTTGGCCTTGGCTTCCTGGCTGGCGGTGTCGTCCAGCAGCACGTAGCTGGAGAGCCACTTGTTCAAAAACATTTCCACGTCTTTGCGTGAGGCAAAGCTGCCCACCTTGTCGCGCATGATGGCTTTCATGTAGTGCGCAATGCGGGACGTGGCGAAGATGTACTGCAGCTGCGCCGACAGCTTGGCGTTGGCGTTGGCGATGTCCGTATTGTATTGCTTCTGCTTCTGGGCAGACTGGGTGCCGAAGAAGGCGGCGTAGTCTGTGCCCTTGCAGTGCACCAGGGGGATGAAGCCCAGGTCCGACAGTTCTTTCTCGCGGCGGTCGGTAATGGCGATTTCGGTCGGGCACTTGAGCGCCACTTCGCCGTCATCGGTCTTGAAGGTGTGAGTCGGCAGGCCCTCCACCAGGCCACCGCCTTCCACGCCACGGATGGCCACGCACCAGCCATAACGGGAGAAGGCATCGGTCACGCGGGTGCCCAGTGCGTAGGCAGCGTTCATCCA
>Ga0268349_1000170_pt1 | contig 12107 bp, 12 predicted proteins | sample G5R2_MAIN_18SEP2_FD_190164 | JGI IMG/M metagenome (GOLD analysis project Ga0268349, IMG submission 190164) | Phyllosphere microbial comminities from switchgrass, GLBRC, Michigan, United States - G5R2_MAIN_18SEP2017_LD1 | ecosystem: Host-associated > Plants > Phyllosphere > Phylloplane/Leaf...
CTGATGTAAGTGCATATTTCCAGAACCGCTCTCGGTGTCGAATATCTTACTCACTATCCGCACCCCAGGTTTACGACAACTTTTTTCATGGCATTGTCTTCCTCGAGAAACCGACGAACCACTTGCTCGATTGCATGCATACGTAGCCAGTAGCCACGATTGATGAGCGGGTTCCGTCGCACAAAATTTGGCGCGAAAGGCTCGTAGAAGTCCGGCTCACTCTTCAGATACAGCTTCGAAACACTTCTTTTAGAGACTATGCTACTATCATTCGTCTGAACCCGCTCGTCAATTCATCATCGTTCAAAGGCTTGCGCCAGAAGGGAAGTCTGTCCTTACATGCATGATGTCGGCATCCCGCTTCTCTCGTCTGGTCTTCTGTCGGGCTTTGCGCTCCGGAGCACTTTGCTTAGGCCGCATATCCGCGTTGTTGGACATTGTCTGCAAAGTCCCAATTTGTCGCAGGACAAGGACGAAAGAGAGTCTTGGCGACGTCAGCCACAGGAACAGCCACAGAAGCCACACGACAGCCACAACAGCCACGCGGGGTTAGCGGGAGCCGGCTGATCCCTGCACCCACCAGGCCCAGGCAGACGCCGTGACCTGCAGACATCACGCCCTGGATCGCAGCCCGCGCCGGACACACCATGCAAATCTATGTCGTTCGTATCGCTGTCCGCATCTGAATCGCAAGCGCCTAAACACGACGTTACCCGTCTCTCACCCAGTTTGCGGACGGCGGCTGATAGTTTCGCTCCACCATCACTCGCGATACCGCATGATCCTCCCTCTCACTCGTTGAATACTTGGCGCACATGACAAATATGAATTTCGTGACATTCAACCAGGATCACAGCCATCTGGGCGTCGGTACGGTTAGTCTCCATCTCTAGAGGGCACGACTCACCGCAGGACCAGGTACCACGAATGGCTATCGCATATACACGACGGATCCCTTCAATAAGCAGTCGGAGTCGCACGAGGGCGATGTCTCCAGCCTGGAGATGCTTTTTTCCACCTCTTTGGTCGCGTTGACGTTGTCGCCGCGCGTGCTCCGAATACAGAATACCAAGGTCCGTTCATGCCCCACGCTGTGCAGACAGTCGTTGACCGCATCAAGAGACACTCGACAATATGCGAAATGACGTTTCGTACTGCCATTTTGGCAATGCGCTTGAACCGAAAGCGTCTCGTAGTAGTGCTGGAGTCTGAGTTGTACATATACGACATCAGCAACATGCAGATGCTCAAGACCGAGAAGACTTCGCCCAATCCACATGGTGCGCCGCCATCGCGACTCTTCCTTGAACATTCGCTAAGAAATCGCAGCCATATGCGCCTTGTCCGCGTCCTCTGAAAACAACTACATCATATACCCGTTACCGACCAAAGCCGCTCCTATCACGTTCCAACCGCCATCACACGCACCACCCAAGTCCGATCACACTACACCGACGAGCGGAGAAGTCCTAATCTACGATGCTACAAAGATGGAAGCTGTGAACGTCATCGAGGCGCATAACTCACCCCTCTCTTGCATTGCACTGAACAACGAAGGCACCTTGCTAGCAACGGCGTCGGAGAAAGGTACCATCATTCGTGTCTTCTCGATACCGGATGCACAGAAGCTATATCAGTTCCGACGAGGTTCCATACCTGCTAGGATATTCAGCATGTCTTTCAACTCGACATCCACCCTGCTCAGTGTGTCTTCGGCGACGGAGACTGTCCATATCTTTCGCCTTGGCGACTCGAATAAGGGGCGGAGTAACAGCATATCCTCGGGTCCGAATAGACCCCTATCTGCGTCTCGCCAACGAAGCAATAGCAGAGCCAGCGATGAGAATCTGGATGAATATGGCGCCAGCACAGCTGATATCACGCCATCAGAGCGCAAACCCATAAGCCCGACTTTCGCCAGCATGATAAGGCGGACTTCCCAAAATGTGAGCAAATCATTTGCGGCTACTGTTGGCGGCTATCTGCCCAACGCGGTATCCGAAATCTGGGAGCCTTCCCGCGACTTTGCATGGGTAAAGATCCCGCGATCGATCAACAGCTCTGCGTCAGGGCCTGTGCGGACGGTGGTTGCTCTCAGTAACAACGGCCCTCAGATCATGATTGTCACGAGCGAAGGAAACTACTACGTCTTTGATGTCGATCTTGAGAAAGGAGGTGAGGGAGTGCTACATAAGCAATACTCGTAAGTACCATCGTACTGGTCAGATTGAAGCCCTGCTAACGTCGGCAGTCTGCTTGAACCCAATGAGCTCGTATCGAGCCACTCGCACGACGTGTCTGAATAGTTTTCAAGGTTGAGCATGCGGGCGGCCTGATTGTATCTTTTCACTCATCTGCCCTTTGCGCTTCAGCATTATCATGGCGTTACTTTGATCTCATCCGATTCCCTATGGCTAGAACTTTTTCCTCTTACGTACCTAATGCTATCCTCGATCTTCACGTAAGCCACTGCATCCATATGCAGCGACCACAGCCTGCACTGATTATCAGTATCGACTTATGGCGTGATAGGGGCGTGGGTTGATAGTAAATTCGTTAGAGGCGGTAGGCTCTCGGTCGCGCTGCATGGTTGATTGATTGATTGATATTGGTTGAACGTCCTATCAATCGCGCTGCAAGGCTGTCACTGACAGGCCCCACACCCCCGCCTCTGACCTCATTGGCGTGACAAAGTTGACTACTTGGACCAAACCTCACTCACCGGCACTCATCAAATTTCACATCCGCGCCCACTGCTGACCTTTCGACCGCGTTTGTCTTACAGTGACCTCGCAACCATGGTTGACGGTCGCACCACCGGGAACCCGCTGAGCGCGGCTTCGCTCTCGCTGTTCATGGCAACATGTCTCCCAAAGGGCAAGGGTCCGCAGTTGAAGAGTCCTACCGAAGCAATTGCACTCGCGGTCAACGCAGGCATGACAGCAGTAGGATTCAGACTCATCGGTTTAGGCGAAGACGAGAAGATAGGTACGACCTTCGCGTGACGCCACCTACTACTATATCGTCGTTTCCAAATACATAGCAACTCACAGCAGCCTATACAGACGCAGAAGACCCTCAGTCTCTGCCAGAAATATGGAACGCCTCATCGTCTTACGCCTTCCGCTATGCGCACGCGCAGTCTGCCATGGAATATCTCGTCAAGGTAAGCAGACTAGGCGGCAAGGCGGTCATATACGCCCTCGCCGTCGGCGACGACAAGACGACCCATTTCGATGTCACAACGAAAGACTACCTCTCTGAGTCTCAGCTACCCCTCAGCATAGCAGAGAACGCATCGACAGAGGACAAGGCACAGAAGATGCAAGATCTCTTCATATCAGTGGGACGTCTGGATGATCTAGGCTCGCTGCTGAAGATCTCAGTCATCCAAAAACTGGCCCCAAGTCTTCACAAGCCAGGCTATGAAGAGGGGAATGAGGAACGAAAACGCACACCCACGTCCGATCAACCATATCCGCAAAGAGGCGAAGCCCCAGAACCACGACGGCCCGCAAACGACCCTGAACCAGCCCGACCTTACCCGTTCAACGATCCTCTGGCTCCACGTCCACAGCCAGGTAGGCCGCTTCCAGAACCTATGCCCGGCTTCGAGGACGACTACGACCTCAATAGACCAAGAGGGGGACTTCGCGACAACCGAAACCCCTTTGGCATCGGCCATGATGACCTATATCCACAAGGCCTTGGACCAAATGATCCCCTACGACCGCATCTTGGCGGAGGACTACCACGACCCGGGGGCTTTGGAGGCGGCATGCACCCTACTTTCGACGACCCGCTGTTCCGCGGTCAAGGCGACCATGGAAGTTTTGATCCCATGGCTCCCCCTGGCGCACGCTACGATCCCATCGGCCCTGGTGATTCGTTGAGAGATAATCGTGGAGCTGGCCCACGATTCCCTGGTGGTGGAGGGCCTGGGGGACGACCGCCAAATCCGTTTGGTGGATTTGGTGACGGGGATTTTATTTGAAAGAGGTATCGTAGAGTAAGGTACAATGAGAGTGTCCAGGGCGGTCGAGTGCGCAGCATGTCCACTGCGTTCGCCTCACTCCCTCTTCAGCAATGACGTTCCAAAATTCTTACCTGGGAAACAACGTTCAAATGATCAATGGAATGATACGGCTCAGACCCGTCTTACCTACCTCCGGCAGCCCATTACTATCTAACTAGCGTTATGAATAGCCGTAGAGAAGACATGGCGAGTACGAATGCCCAGGCTCATGAGAGTGTGGACATGTGACGCGGTTGCCGTCGAGGATGCTGATGTTTGAGGTAACTTGTGGTGTGCATGGATATTCACGTAACACGTCACTCTGGGCAATGGCGAAGTGTGATTTCATGACGTGTAGATTGGCATTTGGGGGCAGATGGACTGGGGTGGGCTCTGCTGTCTTGGCAGTCATGGTGTTCCCGGCTTGGAGGGGATTCCCTGCATCTCACGGGCCGTTTACGCCCTACATGCCACATGGTAAATCATCGGCGGCATGATGCGCATCCCATACTTCTATCATGTCGGCACACAAACAACTACCTTCTGCGGATAGCGTCTCTTCGAACGTGGCGGACGCGGCCATCGCCCGCCTCTCTGCTACGCCGTGGGCGGCAGCCCTGATCAAAGACGCGAAATGGACAGTAACGGGGACACCTTCGCGCGTACTGAAGGCCACCGGAGAGGACGCATTATTTGCAGAGACGCTCTCTACGGATCGCACAATACGAACCTTTCTAACCCTGAGGCCTACCGAGGCGGCAAGTGATGAGTGGGCATTCGAGGAGATCGTTACGCTTGTAGAGATAGGGGAAGGACTGAATGGATATGCTCACATCATCCATGGTGGCATAGCGGCAACCTTGCTCGATGAGGTCTCGGGTGTCTTGCTACAGCTCAACATGGCCGCCCGCACTGAACGGATGCGGCGGCTACAGCCAAGCAGCTCTCATGTCTACTCTAGTTACTTCACCGCGTGTAGGTTGCACCATACCCCAAGCTCCCAGACGGTGGAGGCTGATGTGACACGGACATGAATACTTCCTATCGCAAGCCGGTCGCAACGCCTAGTGTCATCCTCTGCAGGGCGAGGCTCGAGAGGATTGACGGCAGAAAGGTGTTCATACACGCCACAATTGAAGACGGCAAGGGTACCATCCTCACGGTTGGAGAGTCTATGTTCCTGGAGATCAGGAACAAGCTTTGAGACTGAATCGATTGGGCAAAAATTGTATGCCAAAGTTTGCAGACACCCATGGTGTGAAGAAGCTCGTTCCTTGGTATTGACAGCTCTCTGCTCACAATCTCCAGTTCATCATGCCTGACAGGCTACCCAATCAACGAGTCGGATGTAGACCTCAAGAGGGTAGTGGCGCTCTGAGAAATCCCATGTTTATCATTCATCGTCAGCCAATCCGTCCAAGCCGAAAATCGATCATCTGACTGACTGGCATACGATGCAGCGCATCCCGTTGACCGGCAGCTGATCTTGTTCTCATACAACCTCGGCTCGGGAGATTATGGGGGAAACCTGGGGTATGTGCCTAAAATGTCTCGCAGACATCTGCCTCGCGGTGTGGGGCATCCCACTGTATTCTGACTTCACTCCTTTCATCGCAAGTTTTGTATAGACAAACGAGCACGCGCGCACCAGACGTGCGGATCATAGGGCAGCAGGGTGCGGGGGCAACACAAGACTTTCCCACCCATGTGGCACTCATGAAGTCAAGGGTTGTAACTTGCTGGAAGCCCGGAATTGGGCGTCCCCAACTGCGGAATACCACCAGAGTCGTCGAAATGTCTCAACACCGAGTGCTCACATGCAGTTGTTTGTGTAGAGTTGCCTGGCCGGCCACCATCCACCGGGAATAGACTGCATAGGGCAGGCCGGGTGACATCTGCCTGATCGAGGCTAGTTCCTCCACCAGTGACCAGTGGGCCAATTGCATCTTCGAGCAATGATTTGGTAAAGTGAAGAGATCGAGGTTCACTTGGTTTCACAGCCTATAGCTAGGCAACCTCGCCATGCGGGCTGGTCCTTCGTCGTCTCCGTCCCACGCGCCCTGACCACGGCTATGCTACCCTCGAAATCGGATCCATTGGCCCTACGAGGTAGCGGAAGGACGGGCATGGGGCCACCACACCGGTCAGCAAATTCCATGGCATATGACCGTCTGGAACGGCGTATTCCAGGGAGTAGGAGGCACTGTAGCCGCTCTGATACCCTTGAGTAATAGCCACGCTCATATCACGACCTGACCACGCCCTCATTTATAGTGTGCGGGCAGTGGTAACGGTAAAATAAGCAGTAATGCCTCTTACTTTCGACTGACTATATTCTCTCCTCTTCTCACATCGGCCCTTTCCTCTCTCCCGTAGACTCTCAACCCCGTTGCTGGACGTAGCTGAGCGGACTGCTTCTATCTGTGAGCATGCAGTTCTTTTTCTGTATCAGCAGTCTTCTGGTGGCAGGCGTTCACTGTGCTGCTTTGCGTATGTCATGCCCTTCGTGCTTTACAGCATTCTCTCATCTTCTCCAGAGTTACCGTTACCAAGAGCCGCCATTACCAAGGCTACCCGCGAATCTAACAATGAGGTGTCCGCACTTGCTGCCTTCCCTGACGGTTATTGGCTCAATGACATGTCTGGTAAGGGTAGAGCCGCTTTCAACACCAACCCGGGAACGTACAAAGTCTTCCGTAACGTCAAAGAATATGGAGCAAAGGGTGTGTTTCCCCTTACCTTGACTATGAGAACAACTCTAACGGGTCCAAAGGCGACGGTGTCACTGACGACTCGGACGCCTTCAATCGCGCTATTTCGGACGGCAACCGCTGTGGTCCTTTTGTCTGCGATTCTTCTACTGACTCTCCTGCTGTGGTTTACGTACCTTCTGGCACATATCTCATCAGCAAGCCCATAATATTTTATTATATGACACAACTCATTGGTAACCCACGCAACCTCCCCGTCCTCAAGGCAAGCGCGACACTAGAAGCTCTCGCTTTGATTGACGCCAGCCCATACGGAAATAACGGCCAGCCTGGGTGGACTTCAACCAATCTGTTTATGAGGCAGATTCGTAACCTCATCATCGACGGGACGGCCAGGCCACCCACCAAAGGGTTCCAGGGGATACACTGGCCGGCTTCGCAGGCAACAACCATTCAGAATGTGAAAATTCGTATGACGCAGTCTGCTAACTCGGTGCATGCTGGTATCTTTGTCGAAAATGGTGGGTTATGATCATCCTTACAGCTCGGAAAAGACCCTGCTAATATAGCCAGGATCTGGGGGTCACATGGCTGATATAGAAATTGTTGGTGGCCAGTACGGGATGAACATCGGCAACCAACAATTCACCATGCGCAACATCAATATTTCCAAAGCCATTATAGGAATAAGCCAAATTTGGAACTGGGGCTGGCTCTATTCCGGGTTATCGATCAGTGACTGCGAAACAGCCTTCTCCATGATCAATGGATACCTGGCAAACAAACTCGAAGTCGGTTCTGTGGTTATTATTGACAGCGAAATCACCAATTGTGGCAGGTTTGTCGATATGGCCTGGAAGAGAGACAGTGTCCCGATTGGAGCTGGACAACTAATAATAGAAAACGTCAAGTTGACCAACGTTCCCATCGCCATCATGGGATCAGGAGCAACCGTGTTGCAAGGCGGCACGCTTACCATACAGGCCTGGGGACAAGGAAATAAGTACTCGCAAAACGGACCGGAGAAGTTTCAAGGCCCTATCACTACAGCTGCTAGACCCCAGAGCCTGATCGAAAACGGCAAATACTACTCCAAGTCAAAGCCACAATACGAGAACCTTGACACCGGAGATTTCATAAGCGCACGCAATGCTGGCGCTACCGGTGACGGCCAGACCGATGACACCAAGGCCGTTCAAGACGCCATTACACAATCAGTCGCTCAGAACAAGGTCCTGTTCTTCGAACACGGCGTTTACAAAGTAACGCAGACGGTTTATATTCCCCCTGGCGCGCGAATGGTTGGCGAGACCTTCTCCATAATCATGGGGTCTGGAAGCTTTTGGTCAGACATGAACCATCCTAAGCCTGTAGTGCAGGTGGGAAGGCCCGGAGAGAGTGGGCGTATCGAGTGGTCGGACATGATTGTGCAGACGCAGGGAGCTACCCCGGGAGCCATTGTGATTCAGTACAATCTGAATACGCAGCGCGGTTCTGGGCTGTGGGACGTACACACTCGGATTGGCGGAGCAAAAGGTACATTTCAACAGGTTGCACAGTGTCCAACATACACCACCAAACCCGAGTGTATGGCAGCGCACACCAACGTTCACGTCACCAAGTCTGCAAATGGTGCCTACTTCGAGAATAACTGGTTCTGGGTGGGTTGCCAGGGTCACGGTTCTTCGGTATTTTTTTTCGCTGATTGTACCTAGACTGCTGACCACGACATGGATGACCGGACCAGCACGCGTGTGTCGGTATACACCGGCCGCGGTCTCCACGTCGAGTCATCCAATGTCTTCCTGTGGGCAAACGGCGTCGAGCACCACGCACTGTATCAATATCAGGCAAGCCCCAGCAACATCCTACGCACTAGTCTTGAGGCTAACTGTGGCCGCCGTACAGTTCAACGGTGCCAGTAACGTTTTTGCCGGCTTCCTCCAGACCGAAACGCCCTACTACATGCCGAACCCAGATGCAAAGTCTCAGCCCTATGGCCGTTCAGATGCTTTCTCCGACCCCGACTATGCCTCGGCATGTCCTGCAGGCATCTGTGACGCATACGGTCTCCGCGTGTTGAACTCGAAAAACGTCCGCATCTACGGCGGCGGACTATACTCATTCTTTAAGAACTATGATGTCACATGCTCAAGCCCCGACGCCCCCAGCGGTCAGAGAGATTGCCAGAATCAGATATTTAGCATCGAGGGCGACTCTAGTGTCCAGGCGTTCGCACTCAGTCAGGTGGGTGCTTTGCAGATGCTCACGATCGATAGAGAGGACAAGGCCACATGGTCTGATAATCTGAGTGTGTACTCCAATACCATTGGATACATCACGTATCGGATGTAGCGTGGCTGAAGTGGGTTGCCGAACTGATGATGTACTCGTTATGCTCACCTAGGCATGGAAAGATTCTTATGAGCGCGGTCTGGTGGAGGAGTAGATTCCCGCTAGATTGATAGTTGGATCGAATCGAATCCTAGTTATCGGGCAGTTTTTTTTTGTCTTTTCGAGAGACGCTCCGTAGACGGATGGGATTCTTCCTACCAAAAGGAGTTGAGTGATTTCGTGTCTACCAAGTCGCCATCTAAGCCGACGAAATTCGAACAGACGGTAGCTTCGCATAGCTGCGCGAGGCACTTCCCCACCAGAAACACACACAAAAAAAAATTTCCATGACGGCTTTGATCTCGTTCCATGGCTTTTCGTCGTGTTTCCACACGTTCCCTATTTTCCTATGGCAGGGCCTTAAGGTGAGAGCCATCTCGGCAGTGGCGTTTTTTCCCTTGATACGACGATACAGCTAAAAGAACTCTTACTCTCGAATTGATTGTATTGAATTCGTATTAGATATTAGGTCTAGCGTGACGCTTGTAAAACGAACAAGTTCTATCCCAAAGATACAGATACCAACACAAGAGCACAAGGTCGCACCTTTTCTGATGCTATATATCGAATAGGTCGAGTTGTCATCTGTGCAGTAGAAGCGCTCATGGCCCCTAACAGCCGAACATGTACATGGTAGATAAGCGTACAAATCTCGGACATTTATAAATTCCCAATGCCATGTCTCGATGCCGCTGATTGCAACCTTTCATCCAACACACATCCCTAACCCGGGCCCAGCCTATCGCCAGCTCGGTTCAAAATGCCCGCTGTCTTCTTGACCATCTTCGCCGCCAGATCCCAATCTTTCTTCTCTATCGCGTCTTTTACAAAAGGGAACACTGAGGTTTCGAGACCATTGTTGATGTCGGGTGCAAAGATGACATGTTTGAATTGGTCACGGCCGGGCAGCTGCCGTCGAGTTAGCCACACAATTTCCATAGTGCAGCGATAGAAAAACTTACACCATGCTCACTCTTATCCTCCTTGTTCATTGGTAGGTCTAGCAAGTCGCTCTCGAGCCTAGCAATCTTACTGTTGTGCGCAACCCGTTGCATGGTCACTGTCTGGGACTCGAAGCCACCAGTAGCATATACTTGGTTATACCAAACCGACTCCCATACGTGAAACTCGTTCGCCTTCTTCTTGAACATACTTAGACTGTCGACGAGCGGCTGCAAGATTGCAACGTCAGACCCGTCGGCCATGCTCTCAGCCCATTCGAGCAGCTTCCGACCCTCCTCCTGGAGCGAGTGAGCGTAGTCGTTGATTTTCAGGGGCAGAATGGGCTCTTGTGCGAGTTGTAGAATCAGTAAGACCCAGATCTGCGCGAGGAGGGCATGGTATGTGAAATCGGGATCGATGTATTTCTTCATCCAGCTTAGTGTCTCGAAGCAGCTGTGCGCCATTGGATTAGGCGCATGACCTTTGTCGTCGCCGGCGAAGCCAAAGTCAATGGAAGAAGTACCAGCGATGGACTGGAAGGCTATGTGGTCGCTTCCGGCGTTCAGGTTGCCTATCTTTGCGTTTTTGGTCTCCCAGAGCTCCTTGAATGTCCTGTTCGTGTGCGGGTCGGTAATGTCTTCCAACACACGCAGCCATGCATGCTGGAACATGGGGGATCCATTTGCCCAGAGGCGGTCGCCGGTGACGCCCACATCGACGTTGAGATAAGCCACGGCGCTGCTGCGTAGTTCCTTGACATTGGCCTCGACGTGCTCGGTCGACCCAATTCTATTATACTCGCCGGCATCCCAGGAGGCGAATTCAATGGTACGAAGCGGACGCCAGCCTTGAACCCGAAGCTCTCCCAGGACTCGCGCAACTTCGAGCATGACGGCGGTCCCTGACCCAGGATCGGCAGCCCCAAAGCACCAGGAATCGCGGTGGTTTCCGACAATGATTTTACCTAGAGAGTCTTCGCTGCCCTTTAAAGACCCAAAGACGTTGGTGATGCGCTGCTGCTCGACTTCGTCCTGGTCGTTGCGCAGATTGATCTGTGGCGAGGTTTTAGGGTGGCCCGAGAACCACTTGTCGCCAACGTCTGGCACGCCGCCTCGCCAATCGTCCGGCAGCTCCTGGCCCAAGCCGTTGAGCGATTTAAGCAGTTGTTGTGCATCTTTCCACGATAAGGGTAGACTGGGAATCTTGGGCAGCCCAGGCGAGTGGCTGGGCGACATGCGGCCCTGCTTCTTTATGCTCGGGTTTCCCGGCGTCAGTACATCGCCCATGATCATGTTTGTCCGCGCAGCTGAGCCTCGTTGGACGCTCTCGCCGGATCGCCATTTGCCATCAGGCCAGGGATTGCCCTTTTTGAAGCCGTCGTCGGCGGGGTCCGAGTATACAAGCACGCCCAGGACGCCAGCGTCTTGCGCTGCCTTGATCTTCATGGCTAGATCAGGCTGTGTGCCGTAGTAGCGGCATAGTGCGACGGCGCCGCGTGCCTCGATGCCTTGATCGGCCAGGGCTTTGAAGTCGTTGGGGTGGCAGTAATTCAGGTAGAGCAGCGGCCCAGTGATGTTGCCAGCAGCCGCAAGTGCGTGAAACGCGGCCGTCTGCGTCCTTGGCGGATTGAAGACGGGCGGCTCTTCAAGCTTGGCTTCCCAGAGCATATCGGGTGGATGGACAATGGCAACCCGGCGGCCGCGTGGCGTGGGAAAGGTCATGTAGACATGGTATCTGCGCGTGTCAGCCAGGGTGGTGGAAACCGGGCTCGCTGCGAGTCGACGTACTCGTCATGGGTGTACGTATCCATGTGCGCATCCTTGAACTTCCCCTCAATCCACTGGCCGAGTACGTAGCTACCCCGTGTGCCGCCGACATGATCGTAGCTGGTGATATACTCGAGGTGCTTCTCAATCAGCGCGGCCTGCACGCTCTGGCGGCCAAGTTCGCGCACGTGGTCGGGACTGAAGGGGGTACCGAGGCCGCTGCCCATGGGCACCACATCGCTCACGATCAACACATAGACGAGCGAGGCAATGACGACT
>Ga0268349_1000171_pt1 | contig 12051 bp, 10 predicted proteins | sample G5R2_MAIN_18SEP2_FD_190164 | JGI IMG/M metagenome (GOLD analysis project Ga0268349, IMG submission 190164) | Phyllosphere microbial comminities from switchgrass, GLBRC, Michigan, United States - G5R2_MAIN_18SEP2017_LD1 | ecosystem: Host-associated > Plants > Phyllosphere > Phylloplane/Leaf...
TGGATCGCGTTGCTGACCATGTCCCTGGAACTGGCGTTAGGGCTCTGGCTCTGGTCCCAGGGCGATTTCTCCCTGGCGCCTGCGCCGGGGGCCGACCCGGTGTGGGCCGTCGAATTCAAGCTGGCGTGGATTCAGCGGTTCGGCATCAGCGTACACCTGGCCCTTGATGGCCTGTCATTGCTGATGATCCTGCTGACCGGCTTACTGGGGGTACTGTCTGTACTGTGCTCATGGAAAGAGATCCAGCGCCACGTTGGCTTCTTCCACCTCAACCTGATGTGGATTCTGGGTGGCGTGATTGGCGTGTTCCTGGCGCTGGACCTGTTCCTGTTCTTCTTCTTCTGGGAAATGATGCTGGTCCCGATGTATTTCCTCATCGCGCTCTGGGGCCATAGCTCGTCGGACGGAAAACGCACCAGGATCTACGCCGCCACCAAGTTCTTCATCTTCACCCAGGCCAGCGGCCTGATCATGCTGGTGGCCATCCTCGGCCTGGTACTGGTCAACTTTAACAACACGGGCGTGATCACGTTCAATTACAGCGATCTGCTGAAAGCGAACCTGCCAGCTGGCACGGAATACTTGCTGATGCTGGGCTTCTTCATCGCCTTCGCAGTGAAGCTGCCGGTTGTACCGGTGCACTCCTGGTTGCCGGACGCTCACGCCCAGGCCCCTACTGCGGGCTCGGTGGACCTGGCCGGTATCCTGTTGAAGACCGCGGCATACGGGCTGCTGCGCTTTGCCCTGCCGCTGTTCCCCAACGCCTCGGCCGAGTTTGCGCCGATCGCCATGGGGCTGGGCCTGGTAGGTATCTTCTACGGCGCCTTCCTGGCGTTCGCGCAAACCGACATCAAGCGTCTGATTGCCTATTCCAGCGTGTCCCACATGGGCTTTGTGCTGATCGGCATCTACTCCGGTAGCCAGCAGGCACTGCAGGGCGCCGTGGTACAGATGGTGGCCCATGGCCTGTCAGCCGCTGCCCTGTTCATTCTCAGCGGCCAGCTGTACGAACGCCTGCACACGCGGGACATGCGTGAAATGGGTGGCCTGTGGTCCCGCATTGCCTACTTGCCAGCGATCAGCCTGTTCTTTGCAGCAGCTTCGCTGGGCCTGCCGGGCACTGGCAACTTCGTAGGCGAGTTCCTGATTCTGCTGGGCAGCTTCAACGTGGCGCCCTGGGTGACCACGATTGCTACCTTCGGTTTGGTCGTGGGGTCAGTGTACGCTCTGATCATGATTCACCGGGCGTACTTCGGGCCTGCCAAGTCGGACACGGTATTGCAGGGCATGGACGGTCGCGAGCTGGCGATGATCCTCTTCCTGGCGGTATTGCTGGTGCTGCTGGGCGTGTACCCGCAACCCATTCTGGATACGTCTGCGGCGACCATGGCGGGCGTGCAGCAATGGTTCGGCACGGCTTTCTCTCAACTTGCATCGGCCCGGTAACCTGTAATGGAACTGACCTCTCAACACTTTCTGGCAATGGCGCCGCTGCTGATTACCAGCGTCACCATCGTGGTGGTGATGCTGGCCATCGCCTGGCGCCGCAACCATTCGCAGACCTTCCTGCTGTCCTGCGCCGGCTTGAACCTGGCGTTGCTGTCCATTCTGCCCGTGCTCAAGATCACCCCCTTGAGCGTGACCACGCTGTTGCAGGTGGACAACTTTGCAGCGCTGTACATGGCGCTGATCCTGATTGCTACATTGGCATGCGTGACCCTGGCCCACGCTTACCTGGGTGAAGGCGGTACGGGTTACCCAGGCAACCGTGAAGAGCTGTACCTGCTTATTCTGCTGGCGGCGGCTGGCGGTATGGTGCTGGTGTGCGCCCAGCAGCTCTCTGCCCTGTTCATTGGGTTGGAGCTGCTTTCCGTGCCCGTGTATGGCCTTGTGGCCTATGCCTACTTCAACAAGCGCTCCCTGGAAGCCGGTATCAAGTACATGGTGCTGTCGGCTGCAGGCTCTGCGTTCCTGCTGTTCGGTATGGCGCTGTTGTATGCCGATGCGGGCACCTTGAGCTTCTCGGGGATCGGCACCGCCCTGGCTGCTACTGGTATGCCCAGCCTGCTGGCACAACTGGGCCTGAGCATGATGTTGGTGGGGCTGGCGTTCAAATTGTCGCTGGTGCCCTTCCACCTCTGGACCCCAGACGTGTACGAGGGTGCTCCGGCCCCGGTAGCCGCCTTCCTGGCCACCGCCAGCAAGGTAGCGGTGTTTGCGGTGATCGTGCGGTTGTTCCAGCTCTCCCCTGTGGCAAGCAGTGGCGTACTGAGCACGGTGCTGAGCCTGATCGCTGTGGCCTCCATCGTGGTGGGCAACCTGCTGGCGCTGAACCAGACCAACCTCAAGCGCTTGCTGGGTTACTCGTCCATCGCCCACTTTGGCTACCTGCTGATCGCGTTGGTGGCCAGCAAGGGCTTGGCCATGGAAGCCATCGGCGTGTACCTGGTGACCTACGTGATCACTAGCCTGGGCGCGTTTGGCGTGATCACCCTCATGTCTTCGCCCTATAACGGCCGGGATGCGGACGCGCTGTACGAATACCGTGGCCTGTTCTGGCGCCGACCATACCTGACTGCCGTATTGACCGTAATGATGCTGTCCCTGGCAGGGATTCCGCTGACGGCAGGCTTTATCGGCAAGTTCTACGTGATGGCGGCAGGTGTCGAGTCCGGCCTGTGGTGGTTGGTAGGCGCGCTGGTGCTGGGCAGTGCCATCGGCCTGTTCTATTACCTGCGCGTGATGGTGACGCTGTACCTCATGGAGAAGAACCTGCGTAAGCATGATGCACCCATGAACTGGGAACAGCGTACCGGGGGCGTAATGCTGCTGGCCATTGCCATCCTGGCCTTCGTGTTGGGCGTGTACCCACAGCCCTTGGTGGACTTGGTGCAACATGCCGGGATCAGCCTGGTGGGTTAAACCGGTTGCTGTAATAAAAAACCTCGCTCGGGTGATCCGGGCGAGGTTTTTTTATAGGCCCGTTGGTAGGCTGACGCCCTTACCTAAAGCGCGTTGGCATGCACGAAACACAGCTTGTTGCCCTCAGGGTCCCTGCAATACGCACCGTAGTAATCCGGGTCGTAGTGGGCACGCACACCAGGCGAACCTTCATCGGTGCCCCCATTGGCAAGGGCAGCAGACCAGGCAGCGTCTACCTGCGCTGGGCTGGCACAGGCAAAGCTGACCTGAGTGCCGTTACCCGGTGCGGCTGGCAAGCCATTGAACGGCTGCTGGATATAGAACTGCGGCCAACGGGTGCCTGGCCGGTGCCAGCCTTTCCCCGCCGGACCACTGTCGTCCTCATCTGGCATCAATACCAGGCCCATCGCTGCCAACACGGGCATGTAGAACCGTATCATCCGGTCCAGATCCCGGGCACCTACGATGATGTGTGAAAACATGGCCGTGGGCTCCCGGAAGGACGTAAGGGATAACGATCAGCTGAACAGCTTGGCTGCGGCCTTGGCGACCAATTCACCCTGGTGACGGGCGCCACCCAGGTCGATCTCGCTGGGTTGGCGCGAGCCATCGCCTGCTGCCAACGTGGTTGCGCCGTAGGGTGAGCCGCCAACAATTTCGTCCATGTTCATCTGGCCCTGGTAGCTGTAGGGCAGGCCCACGATCACCATGCCGAAGTGCATCAGGTTCGTGATCAGCGAAAACAGCGTAGTTTCCTGGCCGCCGTGCTGGCTGGCGGTTGAAGTAAAGGCTGCACCGACTTTGCCATTAAGTGCGCCCGAAGCCCATAGGCCACCGGCCTGGTCCAGAAAAGCGGCCATCTGGCTGCTCACACGGCCGAAGCGCGTTGGGCTGCCCAGGATGATAGCGTCGTAGTTGGCCAGCTCCTGCACGGTGGCCACCGGCGCGGCTTGATCAAGCTTGAAGTGCGCTTTTTGTGCCACGTCCAAGGGAGCGGTTTCCGGTACGCGCTTCACGTCCACCGTGGCACCCGCCGCACGGGCGCCTTCAGCGACCGCATTGGCCATGGTTTCGATGTGCCCGTAAGTGGAGTAATACAACACAAGTACTTTAGCCATGAAAACGCTCCTGACAGTGCCGCGCCCCAATGGCGCGGACTCGCAAACTTCGCACACTCGCCGGCAAGATAAAAACGGTTTGATTCGAACGGTTTGATCGAAACCCTGGATCAACCCCTGGCGGTCAGTGTAGTCGGCTGTCAGGTGGCCGGGGATTTCACGGGCACATTGGGGCTAGCGTACTGGGGCTTGAGGTGCCCGCTCTGGTCCAGGAGCCAGGCATCCAGCACTTCACGCACAACGGGACCTGCCACCCTGCCACCCGCCTCTCCGTTTTCGATCATGACCGCCACCACGATCTTAGGGTTCTCTGCCGGTGCGAAGCCCACGAACAAAGCATTGTCACGGTTGCGTTCCAAGGTTTTCGCACGGTTGTAGCGTTCGCCCTGGCGAATGGCGACCACCTGTGCGGTACCGCTTTTGCCTGCGATGCGGTACTGGGCACCGACAGCGGACTGGCGCGCAATGCCGCGTGGGTCGTGCAAGACGGCCTGCATGCCGCGGTTGACCAGCGTCCATTCGTTAGTGTCATGGAGCACGATGTCAGGCATAGGGTTTGTGTCGACCGGTGGCTCCCCGCCTACGGTTTCAGCCAAGTGGGGACGATGCCACACGCCTTTACTGGCGATCAGCGACGTGGCCTGAGCCAGTTGCAACGGCGTAACTTGCATGTAACCCTGCCCGATCCCCAGAATCAGCGTTTCCCCTGGGAACCACGGCTGGCGCCGGGTTGCCCGCTTCCACTGCTCTGAGGGCATAAGGCCGGGTGCTTCCTCCAGCATGTCCAGCGATACCTTCTGGCCAATGCCAAAGCGGCTCAGGTAGTCATGCAGGCGGTCAATGCCCAGGCGGTGGGCTGTATCGTAGAAATAGGTGTCATTGGACCGCATGATGGCCGCGTACATATCCACCCAGCCATCACCACTGTGGTTCCAGTTTCGATACTTATGGTCGTAATTGGGCAGCTCGTAGTAACCAGGGTCAAACACTCGGGAACTAGGAGTGATCACACCACTGTCCAGGCCAGCAATGGCCACTTCAGGCTTGATGGTAGAACCAGGCGCGTACAGGCCACGCAGTACCCGGTTGAACAGGGGGCGGTCGATGGAATCCCGTAGCGCCGTGTATTCCTTGAAACTGATGCCGGTCACGAAAAGGTTGGGGTCAAAACTGGGCTCGCTGACCATGGCCAGTACGTCACCATTTGCTGGGTCCAGCGCAACAATGGCCCCGCGTCGCCCGTTGAGGGCTTTTTCCGCCGCCACTTGCAGGTTGGCGTCCAGCGTGAGGGTGATGTTCTTGCCGGCGACCGGGTCTGTGTGGCGCAACACGCGCATCACACGCCCTTGCGCGTTGGTTTCCACCTCCTCAAAGCCCACATGCCCATGCAGTTGAGGTTCGTAGAAATGCTCTACGCCTGTTTTCCCTACTGACTGAGTGCCTCGGTACTCCACAGGGTCCAGCACCTTGGCCTCGCGTTCGTTGATGCGCCCTACGTAGCCCAGCGAATGTGCAAACTGCTCACCCAACGGGTACTCACGCACGAACTGAGCCTCCACATCGAGCCCTGGCAACTTGAACTGATTGACGGCGATCAGCGCAATCTGGGCCTCGGTCAGCTCATACATCAACGTAACCGGCTCAAACGGATGCCGTGCGCGGCGCATGTCTTTGTCGAATTGCCGACGTTGTTCATCAGGCAATTGAAGAATCTGGGCCAGGGTGTCCAGTACCTGCGCACTGTCACCTGCCCGCTCACGGGTGAGGGTAAGGTTGAAGCTGGGACGGTTGCTGGCCAGCACCACACCATTGCGGTCGTAGATCACGCCGCGTTCTGGCGGTATGGGCAAAACATGCACCCGGTTGTTTTCAGAAATGGTGGAGTGGTAGTCGTACTGTATCACCTGCAGAAAATACAGCCGGCTGACCAGTGCAAAGGCCAGGCCTATTACCAGGACCGCACACGCAATCAGGCGGCCGTTGACCAGGCGTCCTTCTTTGTCGTGGTCTTTTAAGGGAATCGGATCAGGCATTGGCACGGCTCACAGGTACAGATCGAAACGCCCCCGACCTGCGAGGCGCTCGATCGATACATCATGCGGTCACGTTTTCAGATCGGGGGGCAGTTGTATGGTAGGACGGTCCCCTACGAACAGGCTCCAGCTGGAAATGAACAAGGCTGCGATCAAGGGCCCGATCACGAACCCGTTGAGCCCGAATACTGCCAGGCCACCCAATGTAGAGATCAGCACCAGGTAGTCGGGAAGCTTCGTATCTTTGCCCACCAGAATGGGGCGCAGCACGTTGTCTACCAGGCCGATCACGAACACACCGAACAACGTGAGCACAACGCCGCGCCACATTTCGCCATCAAGCATGAAGTAAACCGCCACCGGCGCCCATACTACCCCGGCACCTACCGCAGGCAATAATGAAAGAAAAGCCATCAATACGGCCCAGAGCAGCGCACTGGGGATATCCAGCGCCCAGAAGATGAAACCACCCAGCGCCCCTTGGGAAATGGCAACCAGCATGTTGCCCTTCACGGTGGCACGCACTACCCGCGTGAACTTCAGTTGCAGGCGGCGCTTCTGGTGCTCGGCCAAGGGTACGGCCTGGCGAATCTTGCGCACCAGTTCTGGACCGTCGCGCAGGAAGAAGAACACCAAATACAGCATGATGCCGAAGCTGACGATGAAATCCAGGGTGCCCTGGCCAAAGCTAAAGGCCTGCGATGTAAGGGCTTCGCTGCCTTGCATGGCGCGGGCCGTGACTTTTTCACGCAGCCCGTCGAGGTTGCCCATGCCTAGGCGATCGAGCAGGTGCTGCATGGACTCTGGCAGCGCATGCTTGAAATGATTTACATAGCCAGCGACATCCAGGTCGCCACTTTGCACGCCTTTGTAGACGTTGGTGCCCTCCTGAACCAGCAATGCGCTGATAATGATGACAGGGAGTACCGCCACTACCACGCAAATGGCGAGTGTGGTGATGGAGGTGACGTTGCGGGACCAGTGATAGCGCTGTATCAGTTTGCGTTGCAAGGGGGCAAAAAGGATACCGAGAATGATGGCCCAAAACACAGCACCGTAATAGGGCAGCAGAATCCAGATAAAAGCGAGGGTGACCAATACAAGCAGCAGGAGCAAGGTCTTGTATTGAAGGTTGGTTTCGTTCATGCGCGTTCCATGTCGGCTAGCCTTCAGCGCTCCGTATGGAACGCCTGAAGGTTAGTCCGGCGGCACCCGGGGAAGTGCCATGCCAGTAACACGGATCAGATACGGAATTGCGCAACCAGCTTGCCCAGGCCTTGGCCCAGCGCTTCAAGCTTGCGAGAGGTTTCGGCCCCGTGGCGGGTTTCGTCCGCGACCTGGTCCACTGCGCTGGCGATCTGGTGCACGCTGCGGTTGATCTCTTCTACAACAGCCGTCTGCTCCTCGGCGGCCGTAGCGATCTGGGCGTTCATGTTGCTGATGGTCGCAATCAGGCTACCCATGGCATCCAGGGATCGGCCTGCTTCGTTAGCCCGCAGGCTAGTGCCCTCACCCGCCTCGCTGGACCGGCGCATAGCGTCTACCGCTTCGTGGGTCCCTTTTTCAAGGCGATCGATCATGCCTTGGATTTCCTGGGTGCTTTGCTGAGTGCGGCTAGCCAAGGCCCGTACTTCGTCAGCAACTACTGCAAAACCACGGCCCGCTTCACCCGCGCGGGCTGCTTCGATGGCGGCGTTGAGTGCCAGCAGGTTGGTCTGCTCGGCAATGGAGCGGATAACCCCCAGCACGCTCACAATGGAGCGGACGTCGGTCTGCAATGTGTCCAGGGAGTTGCCACTGAGGCGGATATCAGCCAACAGCGCATGAATCTGGGTCACGCTGCCGTCTACCACACGTTTGGCCTGACGGCCCTCTTCATCTGTCTCCTGGGCAGCGGTAGCGGCGCCCTGAGCACTGCGCGCCACTTCCTGAGCAGCCCCTGACATTTCATTCACGGCGGTAGCGACCTGGTCTGTCTCCTGGCGCTGGCGTTCCATGGCACGCTCCGAGCGCTGCGCCTGATCATTCACGTCGCTGACCAGGCCCGTTAGCTCATGGGTCATGGTTGCGATCTGCCGAACCAGGGTATGGATTTTCTCGGCAAAGCGGTTGAATGAGCCGGCAAGGTCGCCCAATTCGTCCTGGCTGGTCACTGGCAAACGCCGGGTGAGATCACCTTCGCCCGCAGCGATGTCATCCAGGCTCTGTTTCATCAGGGTTAACGGCCGCAGGATATTCCGGGCAAGCACCAGGCCAACCGCACCAATTACCAGCAGCAGTACCACGGCAATGCCCACGATAGTCATCAACATGTCGAGGGTACGGGCATGAACGGCCTCCCGTACTTCCGCCAGTTGCGCATCAATACCATCCAGGTTGACGGCCGTGCCGATCACCATGTCCCACTTAGGCAAGTACTCGGTATAAGCCAACTTGGGGACAAGTGTCTGAGTACCTGGCAACGTGGAGGAGTAGCTCACGAAGTGGGTACCGTTTTTACCCACGTTCACCAGTTCACGGTTCACGTATACGCCATTAGGGTCCTGTGCATCGATGAAGCTTTTGCCTATACCTTCCGGGCTATTGCCTTTGAACAGGCGCACGGCCTTGGAGTCGTAGCCGAAAAAGTAGCCATCCTTGCCGTAGGTCACTTTGGAGAGCATCTGGATGACCTGCGCACGGGCAGCGTCATCGTTGGCACCGGCTGCGTCGTAGATAGGCTTTACCGTGCCTAGGGCGACCGCGACATAGTTCTGCAAGGACGCACGAGCGTCCACCAGGTAGCGCTCTCGCGTGTCCTGAACTTCCTGCGCGGCTTGCTGGCGCAGGATATACAGCGTGCACAGGCTAATGATGAGCGCAAAGAGCACTACGGGCAGAACGGCAACGGACAGGACCTTGCCCTTTAAGCTTAGTCGCATGGGGAAATCTCATGAGCAAGAAAAGAGTACCCGGCTTATCGGCCATGCTGCCGTAAAGTTGAATTAGCACCGCGAACAGGCAGCCGAACCTCGACGCGTAGCCCGCCCAACGGGCTCTGGGTCAGGCCCAACTGGCCATGGCAGGCCTCGATGATGTCCTTGACGATGCCCAACCCTAGCCCATGACCCTGAGCCTGTTCATCCAGGCGCTCCCCCCGGGACAACACATGCTCACGGGCATGGGCGGGAATGCCGGGGCCATCATCGTCGACCAGCAGGAGGTAGGTGGCCGGTTGAGCGGCCACGGTCAGGACAACATGGCTATCTGCCCATTTGCAGGCGTTGTCCAACAGGTTACCCAGCAATTCCAGCATGTCTTCGCGGTCCCAAGGGAGCACAACGGGCTTGGCAAGCTGCCATTCCAATCGAAGGTGCCCACCGTGCACTGTTTGTAAGATAGCGAAGAGTGAGGATAGCTCGCTGGCGCAGTCAAAAGGCTCACCAGGCAAGGCATCGCCGGCCAAACGTGCGCGTGCAAGCTCCTTGTCCAGCCTGGCTTGTATGTGGTGCAACTGCTCCAACAGGGTGTCCCGCACGGCCGGTGCTTCACTCAATCGCGCACTGTTGGCCAGGCTTAGTAGTACAGCAAGGGGTGTTTTGAGGGCATGTCCTAGGTTACCAATGCCTGTGCGAGCTTTTTTAAGGCTGTCCTCGGTATGTGCCTGTAGATGGTTGATCTGGGTCACCAAAGGTTCCAGCTCCACAGGCACCTCCACTTGGAGTTGGGAGCGTTGGCCCTGCTGGAGTTGTGCAACCTGAGCCTGGGTGGCCTCTAGGGGTTTGAGTGCACGCTTGACGATCCAGCGCTGCAATACCAGAACCGCCAAAAGCAATAGCACGCCAAAGCCCAACCCCCACCGTCTGAGTTGGGAGAAGCTTTCTCGGATGGGCGTGTAATCCTGCGCCACAGTTATATCGATAGCCGTACCAAACCGTCGGTAATGGGACCTGAGCACGATCAATTGTTGATCATCGGGGCCGTTTGCTCGTGTCAAGCCTGGTGCCTGTAGCGCAGGCAACTGAGCATCCCACAAAGAGCGTGAACGCAGTTGCCGGTCTGGCAACGTGACCTGAAAGTAATAGCCCGACAAGGCGCGCTGGTAAGCGGGCAATACCCGGTCTTCATTAAGTTCGATCCTTAGTGGCTGCTTGCTCAAGGCCAACAGCAGGGTTTCACTCTGGCTGCGTAGGTTGCTTTCCAGATAGCCTTCAACGCCGCGCTCGAACAGCCATAGTCCCACCTGTGCGAAAATCAACCCGCCGATGACAAGTACGCTTAGCAGGCCAACGCTCAGTCGCCCTTGCAATGACTTCACGTTACCTGCCCACCGAACCGGTAGCCCTGCCCACGCCGGGTCTCGATAATGGTTTTGCCAAGTTTGCGCCTGAGGTGGTTCACGTGAACTTCCAGAACGTTAGAATCGCGCTCGGTTTCGCCATCGTATAAATGCTCGGCAAGGTGCCCCTTGGACAGGATTTGCCCAGGATGGAGCATGAAGTAACGCAACAGGCGGAATTCAGCGGCCGTAAGGCTGACGGGGTCTGAACCACTGGCAACCCTTTGGGTGGACTCGTCCAAAGCCAGCCCGCCTGCCTGCAGTTGGGGTTGGTTGGCAACACCCTTGGAGCGACGCACTAACGACTGTATGCGTAGCAGTAGCTCTTGCGGGTGAAATGGTTTGCCAAGGTAGTCATCTGCCCCTGCTTTCAAGCCTTCGATGCGCTCAGCCCATGAGCCACGCGCCGTCAGGATCAATACAGGTATGCTCAGCCCGGCTTGCCGCCACTGCTCCAGCACATTTAGCCCCGGCAAGCCTGGCAGCCCCAGGTCCAACACTACGCAGTCATAAGGCTCTGTCTGCCCTTGCACCAAGGCATCTCGGCCATCGGCCAGCCAGTCGACGGCATAGCCATTGTTGATCAGCAACGCGAGCAGTTCATCTGCCAAGGGTACCGAGTCTTCTACAAGAAGCAGGCGCATTTAGTCGTCTTCCTTGTCTTTAAGCAAGTCACCACCTGTTGCATCGAATTCAAGCTCGCGTACCTGCCCACTAGGTAGCACAAGCTCAATTTCATAGACATAACGACCGTGCTCTTTTTCCAGCTCCACTTCAAGCAAAGTGGCGCCCGGATAACGGGCCAACGCTTGCTCGGTCAATTGAGCCAAGGGCAGGATGACCCCCTGCTCCCGGAGGTGCAAGGCCTCGTCCTGAGTCAGATCATGGGCAGCCGTTTGTGCAGCCCACAAGAAGGCCATTAACCCGCCAACTGTATGTAATACACGCATGCCGGATCCTCTAAGGGTTCAAGGCGGTCAGGTCACACTAGCCTGTAGAGCGTATAGCAGCGTACCGGTGTGGCCTTAAACCAAGCTGAACAGGTAGGCGTGTGGTACGACGTGATGCTGGTAGAATGGTTTCTTTGGTATCTGCAATGGGTAAGCCTGTGGAAATTTTCAAGGAATTCACGTTTGAATCGGCGCATAAACTGCCGAATGTGCCAGAGGGGCATAAGTGCGGCCGCTTGCATGGCCACTCTTTCAAGGTAGGGATTCATCTGTCCGGCGCAGTGGACCCCCACACTGGCTGGATCCGCGACTTTTCGGAAATAAAAGCTATCTTCAAACCGATCTATGAGCGCTTGGACCACAACTACCTGAATGACATACCTGGCTTGGAAAACCCAACCAGCGAGGTATTAGCTGTGTGGATATGGGAGGCCCTCAAGCCATTGCTGCCCGAGCTTAGCAAGGTTCGCATTCACGAAACCTGTACCAGCGGGTGTGAATACACCGGCGACTGAACGCTGAAAACCTTTGCCAAACCGTGACTCTTGTTACGGTTCAGGGCAACTTTGAAGGCAAATGCTTAAAAAGACAAAACCCCTGATCGCAGGGCGATCAGGGGTTTTGGGTTTGAATCTTGACGATGACCTACTCTCACATGGGGAAACCCCACACTACCATCGGCGATGCATCGTTTCACTGCTGAGTTCGGG
>Ga0268349_1000173_pt1 | contig 12026 bp, 10 predicted proteins | sample G5R2_MAIN_18SEP2_FD_190164 | JGI IMG/M metagenome (GOLD analysis project Ga0268349, IMG submission 190164) | Phyllosphere microbial comminities from switchgrass, GLBRC, Michigan, United States - G5R2_MAIN_18SEP2017_LD1 | ecosystem: Host-associated > Plants > Phyllosphere > Phylloplane/Leaf...
GAGCCCTGAGCAAATGCTGGATTACGGCTGGCGATTGCCTTTTTTGCTGGGCGGTGTGTTTGGCGTATTAGGGGTGTGGCTGCGCAGGCTGCTGAGCGAAACGCCCGTATTCCTGGCCATGCGTGAACGCCGGCTTGCTAGCACCCCCTTGCCGCTCAAGCAGGTGTTGAGCGCCCATCGCGCCAGCCTGCTGCCAGCGGTCACCTTGACCTGTGTGCTGACCACAGCTGTTGTGGTACTGGTGGTGCTCACCCCAACCGTCATGCAGCGTTACTTTGGCCTGGCAGCGGCAGATACCTTTGCGTTGAGCAGCATTGGCATTGTGTTCCTGAATGTCGGCTGCGTACTGGCCGGCCTGCTGGTGGACCGTATCGGCCCTTGGCGCGCCCTGTTGGTGTACAGCCTGCTGCTGCCTTTAGGCACTTTTGCGTTGTATGCCAACTTGATATTCAACTTGGGCGTGACAGGGCTGGCTTGCGCCTTTGCAGGTATGTGCAGCGGCGTGGTGGGCGTAGTGCCCGCTGTGATGGTCGGCCTGTTTCCCCCAGAGGTGAGGGTGTCCGGCATTTCCCTGACCTATAACCTGGCCTATGCCCTTTGGGCCAGCCTCACACCGTTAGGGCTGCTTATGCTTATGCCCACCAGCCCTTGGGTGCTGGTGGGGTATAGCGTGTTGATGGGGCTGGTAGGCATCGCCTGTTACATGGCTGCAGGGCCAGGCAGGGCACGGGAACACTAACCCTGCCGTGCTTCGGGCTCACCCCGGCCAGTTATCACCGACCAGAAACAGCCGTTGGGCCTCATGAGCAAATTCGCCCTCCGGTACCATCCTTACCACCAGTTGCGCGGGCGCATCCGAGGGCAAATCATCCAGCCAATGATGGAAGGTGAAGGTGTCCCACAGCTCGCTGGTCAGCATTCGCGCTGGCGCCAGCCACTGGGCACGCGCCAAAGGCTGCCAATACCCCTGGGCGTTGGCGGCCAAGGCTGGCCACTGGCAGCGGTGTACCCAATCGCCCCTTAAATGGTCCGGGTGGGCGCCAGCAGGCGCTTCGCCGTGGGCATGCCAAGGGTAGAACAGATAGCCGCCCAGCCACAGCCAGGGCTGTGGAGGCGCGATGCCCAGTGCCGACAGCCGCTGGCGGGCCGCAGGTGAGTTGGCCATGGGCAACTGGTGGCCGCTTAAGTGCAGTAGTTTCCGGTCCAGGCGGTCGTCGCGCCCAGGCCCCAGCCAATCGCAGGTGTCCTCGCCAGGCTTGTCGTCCCGGCCCAGGTAGAACTTCACCGCCAGCTCAAGGTGATGAACGCCGTCCCTGTCCCGCAGTACGGCATCCATCTCCCCCAAGGTATGCCCGTTATCGCGGATGGGCAGGTTGGCGGCCAGCAGCTCCACGCCTGGCGCTTCACGCAGCGCGAACTGCCACAGCCGCTCATAGTAGAGCCCCAGCCTGTGGCTCGAACTCACAGCCAGCCAGTCACTCAAAGAAGCGTCGTCTTGGTCCAGCAGGCGAAGCCAACGAACCAGCCGTTCAGGGTCATGGGCCCAGTCGCTGCCTTTGAGCGGGTGGCGTTGCGCCCAGGGTGCCTGGCTGAGCATGGCCGGAGACGTGACAACCCAGGCCAGGTCTCGCACAGCGGGACGGCGCAACAGGCGGGGAAGGTGAGCCAGGGAGGCGAATGGATTCATCCACGCAGCATAGCGCGCTGTTGTTGAACGTAAAGGGCCGGGCCACGGCTTTTGTCTGGGCTGGCGCTTTGGCCCATAATTACCGCTTCGCCTTACCTTGAGCCTCGGGAGCCCCATGGAGCAGTTTCGCAATATCGGTATCATCGGCCGCCTCGGCAGCACCCAGGTGCTGGACACCATTCGCCGGCTGAAGAAATTCCTGGTGGAACGGCACCTGCACGTGATTCTCGAGGACACTATCGCCGAAGTGCTACCAGGGCACAGCCTGCAAACCTCCACCCGCAAGCTGTTGGGCGAGGTGTGTGACCTTGTGATCGTGGTCGGGGGTGATGGCAGCCTGCTGGGCGCGGCCCGCGCGCTCGCACGTCACCACACGCCGGTGCTTGGGGTGAACCGCGGCAGCCTGGGCTTTCTCACTGACATCCGCCCCGACGAGCTTGAAGTGAAAGTGGCCGAGGTGCTGAACGGCCATTACCTGGTGGAGAGCCGCTTCCTGCTGGAAGCCGAAGTGCGACGGCACGGTGAAGCCATCGGCCAGGGGGATGCGCTGAACGACGTAGTGCTGCACCCTGGCAAATCCACCCGCATGATCGAGTTCGAGATCTACATTGACGGCCAGTTCGTGTGCAGCCAGAAGGCCGACGGCCTGATTGTGGCCACACCCACTGGCTCCACGGCCTATGCCCTATCTGCCGGCGGGCCGATCATGCACCCCAAGCTGGACGCCATTGTGATTGTGCCCATGTACCCGCACACGCTGTCTGGTCGGCCTATCGTGGTGGATGGCAACAGCGAATTGAAGATTGTGGTGGCCAAAGACATGACCATCTACCCCCAGGTGTCCTGCGACGGCCAGAACCACTTCACCTGTGCGCCTGGCGACACGGTGACGGTGAAAAAGAAACCCCAGAAGCTGCGGCTCATTCACCCACTGGACCACAACTACTACGAGGTGTGCCGTACCAAGCTGGGCTGGGGCAGCAAGCTCGGCGGCGGAGGCGAGTGATGCTGGACCCTTCCAGAAGGTATGACCTGATTGGCGACATACATGGCTGCGCGCACACGCTTGAGCACCTGCTCGACGTGCTGGGCTATCGGCGCCAAGGCGGTGTGTGGCGCCATGCCCAGCGTCAGGCGGTCTTTTTGGGCGACATCATTGACCGTGGCCCGCGCATTCGTGAAGCCCTCCACATCGTCCATGACATGGTGCAGGCCGGCCAGGCCTGGTGCCTGATGGGCAACCATGAGTTCAACGCCTTGGGCTGGGCCACGCCCGCCTTGCCAGGCACAGGGAAAACCTTCGTGCGCGAACACACGGCTCGCCACGAACGGCTGATGCAGGCCACGCTGGAACAGTTTGCCCAGCACCCCGAGGACTGGAACGACTTCACACAATGGTTCTATGAGCTGCCCCTGTTTGTGGACGCCGGGCGTTTCCGCCTGGTACATGCGTGCTGGGACAACCCCCTCATCAATCAATTGCGCCACAACTTTGCCGATGGCCGCATAGACGCGCATTTCATGCAGGCGGCCAGCGTACCCAACAGTTTCGCGGCCAGGGTGTTCGATCGGTTGCTGCGCGGGACAGACATGCGCCTGCCCGAAGGCATGGCCATTACCGGTGGCGATGGCCTCACTCGGGCGTTCTTTCGCACCAAGTTTTGGGAAGATGACCCACAAACCTATGGGGATGTGGTGTTCCAGCCCGACGCGCTGCCAGACACCGTGGCCCGTACGCCGCTGAGCGTTACCGACAAGCAGGCCCTGCTGCGCTACGGCACCGACGAGCCGCTGCTGTTCGTAGGGCATTACTGGCGCAGCGGCCGCCCGGCACCCATCCGCCCTAACCTGGCTTGCCTGGACTACAGCGCCGTGCTCTACGGCAAGCTGGTAGCCTACCGCCTGGACGACGAAACCCTGATCGACCCTGCCAAGTTCGTATGGGTGGATGTTCGCCGCCCGGAGCACACACCGTGAAGCCTATCCTCGCCCTGCGCCTGCCTGTTTCCCACGACCTCAGTGGCTTTGTACGCCTGCTCCGGCGCCTTCAGGTGCCTTATCGGGTGACCGAGGAAGGCCCGGATCAGGCTGTCTGGGTGCCCACTGAACAGTTGGCCGGGCAGGTGCGCGAACTCTACGAGCGCTACCCCGAAGGTGACACCGCGCCAGCCCAACCTCAACACGCCTTGCCCGGCCCGGGCCGTAGCCAAGGGATCTGGCGCCAGTTGCGCGCCAGCCCTGTCACCACGGCCGTGCTGGTGATCTGCCTGGTGGTAGCCGGCATCAGCCTGCTGGGCGACAACCTGGCCCCTCTGCACTGGCTGACCTTCGTGGACTTCCATCAGCAAGGCGACTACGCCTGGTTCATGCCGTGGGTGGCGACCCTGGAGGCGGGGCAGTGGTGGCGGCTGGTAACCCCCATCTTCATCCACTTCGGCATTCTTCACCTGACCATGAACGGGTTGTGGTTCTGGGAGCTGGGCCGGCGTATCGAGTGGCGCCAGGGGTCCCTAGGGCTGGCCGGGCTCACCGTGCTGTTTGGGGCGGTGTCCAACCTGGCACAGTACCTGTGGAGCGGGCCGGCCCTGTTTGGCGGGCTGTCGGGTGTGCTCTATGCCCTGCTGGGGCACGTATGGCTGTTCAACTGGCTGGTGCCTTCGCCGCTGTACCGGATGCCCAAAGGCGTGCTGATCATGATGCTGGCCTGGCTGGGCCTGTGCCTGGTGGGCGCTGCCAGCGTGCTGGGCTTTGGTGAGATCGCCAACGGTGCGCATTTGGGCGGTTTTGTGGTGGGGTGTATAACAGGGCTATTGGGTGGCGCGCTGGCACGCCGTAAAATGGCCTGACACTTGAACGGTATGGACTCGCGATGAACAACTTCGCTGAAATGATCGAAAACATCACCCCAGACATCTACGAAAGCCTGAAGCTGGCCGTGGAAATCGGCAAATGGTCCGATGGCCGCAAGCTGACCCAGGAACAGAAGGAGCTGTCCTTGCAGGCCGTGATCGCCTGGGAGCTGCAGAACCTGCCGGAGGACCAGCGCACCGGTTACATGGGCCCGCAGGAATGCAGCTCCAAGGCGGCGCCCGTAGCCAACATCCTGTTCAAGTCGGATGCTATCCATTGATCGACGCCACTTCCAAAGAGCTGGGGCGCGGTGCAGTCAGCAAAATGGCCATCCGGCTGGATAACCACCAGGCGCTGTACGACCTGCGCCTGGGTGAAGCACGGGTGCCGCTCAACCCCCTGATCGGCCAGCGGCTGACGCTGGAGTACCTGGGCGCGATCCATTGCGTGAACTGTGGCAAACGCACCAAGACCAGCTACAGCCAGGGCTATTGCTACCCCTGCATGCTCAAGCTGGCCGCCTGTGACCTGTGCATCATGAGCCCCGAGCGCTGCCACTACGAACATGGCACCTGCCGCGAACCCAGTTGGGGCGAGCAGTTCTGCATGACCGACCATATCGTGTACCTGGCTAACAGCTCGGGCTTGAAAGTGGGCATCACCCGCGCCACACAGTTGCCAACCCGTTGGCTGGACCAAGGTGCCAGCCAGGCGCTGCCGATCCTGCGGGTTGCCACGCGCCAGCAATCGGGGCTGGCCGAAGACCTCTTCCGCTCCCAGGTCGCCGACCGCACCAACTGGCGCGCCCTGCTCAAAGGGGACGCTGCTGAAGTGGACCTGCACGCGGTGCGCGAGCAACTGTTCGACAGTTGCGGCGCCGGTATTACCCTGTTGCAGGAGCGTTTCGGCATCCAAGCCATTCAGCCACTCCCCCAGGCCGAGGTGGTCACTATCCGCTACCCCGTGGAGGCCTACCCTGCCAAGATCACCAGCTTCAACCTGGACAAGACCCCCCGTGTCGAAGGCACCCTCATGGGGATCAAGGGTCAATACCTGATATTCGACACCGGCGTGATCAACATTCGCAAATACACGGCCTACCAGCTCGCCGTGCACCAGTAGAAGGACAAGGGCATGCGCACCGAACAGCCAAAGACGATCTACCTCAAAGACTACAAGGCCCCCGACTACCTGATCGACGAAACCCACCTCACCTTCGAGTTGCATGATGACCATACCTTGGTGCATGCCCAGTTGGTGATGCGGCGCAACCCGGATGCGGGCACCGGCTTGCCGCCCCTGGTGCTGGACGGCCAGGAGCTGGAACTGCTGTCGATCAAGCTCGATGATGCTGAGTTGAGCACTAGTGAATACCAGCTCACCGAGGCCCACCTTACCGTGCAGCCTGGCGCCGCGAGCTTTGTGCTGGACACCAGCGCACGCATTCATCCGGAAACCAACACGGCGCTGGAAGGTTTGTACAAGTCCGGCAAAATGTTCTGCACCCAGTGTGAAGCCGAAGGCTTCCGCAAGATCACCTGGTACCTGGACCGCCCGGACGTGATGAGCCGGTTCACCACCAGCCTGAGTGCGGACAAGCAGCAGTACCCGGTCCTGCTGTCCAACGGCAACCCCATCGCCAGCGGCGAGGATGAAGACGGCCGCCACTGGGCCACCTGGGAAGACCCGTTCAAAAAGCCCGCCTACCTATTCGCGCTGGTAGCAGGGGACCTGTGGTGCATCGAAGACACCTTCACCCGTGCCTCCGGCAAGGATGTAACCCTGCGCATCTACGTCGAGCCTGAGAACATCGACAAGTGCCAGCACGCCATGAACAGCCTCAAGAAGTCCATGAAGTGGGATGAGCAGGTGTACGGCCGCGAATACGACCTGGACATCTTTATGATCGTGGCTGTGAACGACTTCAACATGGGCGCCATGGAAAACAAGGGCCTGAACATCTTCAACTCCAGCTGTGTGCTGGCCAAGGCCGAGACCGCAACCGATGCGGCCCACCAGCGGGTGGAAGCCGTGGTAGCTCACGAGTACTTCCACAACTGGACCGGCAACCGCGTGACCTGCCGCGACTGGTTCCAGTTGTCCCTCAAGGAAGGCTTCACCGTGTACCGGGACGCGGGCTTCTCGGCAGACATGAACTCTGCCACGGTCAAGCGCATCGAGGACGTGGCCTACCTGCGCACGCACCAGTTTGCCGAAGACGGCGGCCCCATGGCCCACCCAGTACGCCCGGCCAGCTTCATGGAAATTTCCAACTTCTACACCCTGACCGTGTACGAGAAGGGCTCGGAAGTGGTGGGCATGATCCGCACCTTGCTGGGCGCCGAGGGCTTCCGTAAAGGCAGCGACCTGTTCTTCGAGCGCCATGACGGCCAGGCCGTGACCTGCGACGACTTCGTCAAGGCCATGGAAGATGCCAACGGTGTGGACCTTACCCAGTTCAAGCGTTGGTACAGCCAGGCTGGCACACCACGGTTGGCGGTGACCGAGGCATTCAACGAAGCCGAAGGTACCTACAGCCTGACCTTCCGCCAGAGCTGCCCGCCTACGCCGGAAAGCGCAGAAAAACTGCCGTTCGTGATTCCGGTTGAGCTGGGCCTGCTGAACGCCGAAGGGCGGGACATTCCCCTGCAATTGCACGGTGAAGCCGAGCCAGGCGCCACCAGCCGGGTGCTGTCCGTAACCGAAGCCGAGCAGACCTTCACGTTCACCGGGGTGAAGGCCAAGCCGCTGCCGTCGCTGCTAAGGGGCTTCAGTGCGCCGGTGAAGCTGAGTTTCCCCTATAACCGCGACCAGCTGATGTTCCTGATGCAGCATGACAGCGATGGCTTCAACCGCTGGGATGCCGGGCAGCAGCTGTCGGTGCAGGTGTTGCAGGAGCTGATTGGCCAGCACCAGGCGGGGCAGCCGTTAAACGTGGACACACGCCTGATCACAGCCTTTGGTACGTTGCTGGAAGACGACAGCCTGGACCAGGCCATGGTCGCCGAAATGCTGTCTCTGCCAGGGGAAGCCTACCTGATGGAGCTGAGCGAGGTGGCGGATGTGGAGGCCATCCATGCCGCCCGCGATTTCACCCGCCAGCGCATTGCTGATGAGCTGTTCGACGCGCTGCTGGCACGCTACACCGCCAATCGCGAGGCGTCCCGTGCCACGCCCTACGAGGCCAGCGCCGAGCACTTCGCCCGCCGTAGCCTGCAGAACATTGCCCTGTCGTACCTGATGCTCAGCGGCCACGACGCAGTGCTCCAGGCCACCCTGGAGCAGTATGAACACTGCGACAACATGACCGAGCGGCTGGCCGCCTTGGCGGTATTGGTAAACTCGCCCTTCGAAGCCGAGCGCGCCAAGGCCCTTGAAGCCTTTGCCGAGCACTTCAAAGACAACCCGCTGGTCATGGACCAGTGGTTCAGCGTGCAGGCCGGTAGCCCGCTGCCAGGTGGCCTTGAGCGCGTGAAGGCGTTGATGCAGCACCCGGCGTTCAGCGTACGCAACCCCAACAAGGTACGTGCGTTGATCGGTGCTTTTGCTGGGCAAAACCACATCAACTTCCACGCGCTGGATGGCAGTGGTTACCGCTTCCTGGCTGACCTGGTGATTGAGCTCAATGCGCTCAACCCGCAGATCGCCTCCCGCCAGCTCACGCCACTCACTCGCTGGCGCAAGTTTGGCGAGGCGCGGCAAGCGCTGATGAAAGGTGAGCTGGAGCGCATCAAGGCCAGTGGTTCACTGTCCAGCGATGTGTTCGAAGTGGTAAGCAAAAGCCTGGCATAGTGCTGTCCGTGTTGGGCCGGGTTTTACCCGGCCCAGCACGCCGCTGTTGGACCGGGCAAAGCCCGGGAACAGGCTACACACCGTTTACCGCTTGATACCCGCCTTATAGTCCCAACTGCTTCCCCAACACCACATTCAAGGCATTGCGTGCGTCGTCCAGCTGCACCAGCGCGGCATGCTGCGCTGCCAGCGGGTCACGGTTCTCTATCGCGGTCAAAATCGCCTTGTGCCGCGGCATGGCGAATTCCTGGAGGTTGGGCCGCTGGTTGGAATGCTTCAAAGCCTCCCGCAAGGCCAGGGTGAGCATGTTGCACAAATGGGCCAGCAAATCGTTGTGGGTGGCATCGGCAATACGGCTGTGAAAGTCCAGGTCCGGCTGCAACAACGCCTCTGGGGATTGCGCGGCTTCCATGCGCTGGTAAGCCTCCCCAATTAAAGTCACATCTTCGGCAGTGGCCTGCTGCGCCGCCAAGGCCGCCGCCGCGGGCTCGATGATGGCCCGCACGCTGGTCAACAAAGCAAAAAACTCGTTTTGGGGCGTGGTGTGCATCACCCAATGGAGCACGTCCGGGTCCAGCAAATGCCATTCCCGGCGTGCCTTCACCACCGTACCCACACGAGGCCGCGAATACACCAACCCTTTGGCCACCAGCACACGCGTGGCCTCCCTCAGCACCGGCCGGCTGACAGCGTATTCCTCACACAGCGACGCTTCGGGCGGCAGTTTCTGGTCCGGCGGGAAGCGGCCGGACACAATGTGCATGCCCAGTTCCTGGACGATACGGGCGTGCATGCTCTTGCGTTCGGAGGGTTTGCGGTAATCCATGGGGTAGGGCGATACCTGCGAGGGCGGGAAGGGGCATGATAGCGTAAGCGGGTGAGCGCTACACTCGCACTGTGGTAACGCCTCAACACTAAGCGATTCAGGCTTGGATGCCCCAAACGGCCGAAGGTATGCCCAGGGCCAGTGGCCGCTTCACGCCCCGCAATAACGGCGCATGACCTGCTCAGCCCACCTTGACGTGTCATAGAAGCGAGTGAACAAGGCGAAGTGCTCATTCAGGTTGTCAAAACAGAACAAAGCCTGCTTGCCCTCTTCATCGATTTCACAGACAACGCTATAGCTTTCGTTGTTGTACCAGCTCAGCTCGTTTATGAATCGCATTTCATCGCAGCTATCAATGGGTAGCTCAAAGCCTAAGGCTTCCACATCCATATCGAACATGGTGAACACAGGGCGTGTGTCCCCCCAATCCACCCTAGGCGGAAATTCCTCATTGGGAAAAGGCCTTATGTCGGTACGCCGCTGCGCTAATTTGTCATTGAGGATCACGCCCCCGCAGCCTAGCAAGATACTGTCACCTACCCAGTCAGCATGTGTATATTCAGGTTTTTTGGTATAGCCCAAGTGAGTGCCGGAGGCATCCCAGCAAAACAGACCCGCTTGGTACTTGTGCTGGGTTTTACAGAGTGAGCCGTACCCGATCGTATTGCCCAGTGGGTCTTCCAATGAATGGATCTCTTCGCAGCTGCCTGCCATGCCTCGCATTAAACGGAATTCTCTGTTGTTGCTTAATAGCTCAAGGGCTGCGAGCCTGGTGCTGTCTGGTAGGGCCTGCAATGTATAACCCTGCTCCTGATAAAAATAGCGTTCGTGAGCTGCTGCAGTGTTTGTTGGCAAGAGCAGGAGAATAAGTAATAAGGAGAACACTGCGAACATGGGTACCCCAAGGAAGTAGGTATGTGTGTTCAATATTGCATAAATGTCTTATAGCGTGCCTAGCCGCCTGAGCAATACCGGTAGATAGTGTGCTCCATCCAGGGTGGATCTATTTTATACCGCGTGAACAGCCCGAAATGGCCAATAAAATTATCAAAGCAGATCACAGCCGGCTTGCCGGACTTGTCGATTTCGCACACCACCGCGTACATGGAATTTTTACCGCGTCCCAGTCTTATTCGCTGTATGGCTTCGCAATAACCGAGCGGAATATCAAAGCCTTTTTTTCTGATGTCTGACAACAGCATGGACAGTACCGGCCGCCGCTGGCCCCATTCCAGTGTCGGCAAGGGCAAGTTACTATCAGGGTCAACATCTTGGCTTCTAGGGGATTCCAGATATGGCACCACCTCTGCGCCGCATCCATGAAGAAGGCTACCCACTATCCAGTCCTCCTTTGCTCCATAGGGTTCTGCTGAGTAGCCAAAGTGCTGGCCGGAGTTGTCCCAGCAAAAGAACCCGATTTCCTGCCTTCCACGTGTTTCACACAATGTGCCGTAGCCCATGCTTCGGTTTTGATCATCATGTGCTTGGTAAACCTCTTGGCACGTGGACGCTATACCCTGCATCCGTTCAAACTCTTTGGTTGACGCCAGCACGGCAATGGCGCCAGACCTGGCTTCGCCGTTTAACATGTCATAGGTATAGTCAGGTAATTGTTGAAAAATTCGGTTCTCACCATAGGCTGGCACTGTAGCCATATAAATAAGGGTGGCGACTAAGTGTGACGGCTTTATCATCCTGATACGCCCGTGGCTGGTGGGTGTGAATAGATTTAATCACAGCCTAAACGGGGGGGGAACGGTTTATGCCCTTTTGATTTGAAACCTGATGTGTGTATTTAGAGGTAGAGTAAAAAGTGAATGAGTGTTGACTTTAGTGTGTGAAGATTTTGCCGGCCATGCTTGCTGACGTTGCCTATGGCGGTAAGCGCTTTATTTGATGGAATAACTTCAGCCTGAACAAGAGGGCTTTAGTTGACCACAGTAAGACGGTGTGGACACGTTTGTTTGCATCTTTTACTGAGGAGTAAATGCGATGAACAAGAGCACTGAACAGCAAAAAAATAATTCAAGGGGTGCCTTGACGCCTGAGTTTCTCAAGCGTTTTGCTTTTCTGGCGGTGGCCAATGGAGAGGTAGGCAGCACAAACCCCTACGCGTCCAGCGTGTCAACGGGCGAAAGCGGCTTGGCATTCGGGAGGATGCAGAATGACACCCGTGACAAAACTGGAAACACCATAGCCCAAACGTACCTGAGAAAAATTCTGGATGCAGACGTTGCTGGAAACCATCTGGACCCAGATAGGGCCGATGCGCTTTACAAGAAAACCCTGGAAACCCATCATGCGCTTACCGAAGCTGAAACCAAGCTAATTGACAATGCCTTGGGCCGACACCCGTCGCTGGTGGACGAAGCCGATAAGCAGCAATTTGAAAAGAAGCTACTTCCTGCACTGGAAAAGGCGTTGAATGCTGCCGAAAGGAACCCTAATGGCCCTGGCGACTTGAATCGTGAAAACGCCGACCTGCGCTTTGTTGCAGAGCTAGCCATGTGGGGCAATCGAAGCAATGGCTTGGACGCAACAAGCGATTACCTGTCGAAGATGCCGAGCATCACGCGCACAGCCTGGGAGCAGAATTACCTTCGCCATCAAGAGCAGTACACTCGAAAAAAAGAACAAAACAAAAAAGGCAAAAAGAAACCCAAGGAAAGCTTTAAAGGCTGGCTTGATAAAGTAGAGCGTGCGACCGAGTACGCAGAGCGCAATGCCCGTATGGCCTCAGATCCCGAGCCAGAGCCTGAAACTTTGCCAGCCCCCACCAACACCATGCTCCCCTACGGTGGCCCCAATGGCAGCAGCGGCGCGGTGGCGTACCGTATCGACGGTGACAGCATCACTGTCCGTTTCCGTGAC
>Ga0268349_1000174_pt1 | contig 12021 bp, 8 predicted proteins | sample G5R2_MAIN_18SEP2_FD_190164 | JGI IMG/M metagenome (GOLD analysis project Ga0268349, IMG submission 190164) | Phyllosphere microbial comminities from switchgrass, GLBRC, Michigan, United States - G5R2_MAIN_18SEP2017_LD1 | ecosystem: Host-associated > Plants > Phyllosphere > Phylloplane/Leaf...
CGCCCGTTCTGTTCCGATCGTTGCAAGCTGATCGACCTGGGGGCCTGGGCCTCCGAAGAGCACAAGATCGCAGGCCGTGAAGAATCCGAAGATGAGCTGTTCTCTGGAGACCTGCCACCGAGCCACCACTGACACAAAGGGTTGTAGTCGGGCGCGGTGGCTGTTACCAATAGGCTAAGCCGCCTACGAGGCATGGTTATGGACGATTCCGATTACCTGCGCCTGCTGACAACCCAGGCCGAACAGGCAAACGCACTGCTTTCCAATGCACGCAAGTGGGAGCGTGAGCGCTGGGTATGCCAGCGGTTGCTACAAGGCTTGAACATCGCTCACAGCCCTGACGAATGCTTGCCTGTGAGCCAGGAGCCGCCAGACGTGCGGTTCCGCGAGGCCAATTTCGAAGTGTTCTTCGTGCTGGATGAAGGCCGGCGCCTCAATGACGAATGGCGCGAGGAGCTGCAACGCCGCCGCAGCGCGTTTTCCCTGAGCCAGCTGGTACGCCGGGAGGCGCGCCCCAAGCGCATTCGGGCACCGGAGCTGCTGGCCCGCCTAGGGCCCACCCTGCGCAAGAAAGCCCATAACTACCGCGAGCGCGGGCTGGACCTGGGCGAGCTGGACATGGTGGCCTTTGCCAGCCTCAAGCGTGAGGTGCTCAACCTTAACAGCCACTTCCCGCCCCCCACCGAATACCTGCGCCAAGGCTGGCGCTCGCTCTCGTTGGTAGGCCCCAACTTCGCCCGTGTGCTGTTCGCTCACCCCAGCGCGCCGGATTTTCTGCGTGCCCACTTGGGCCGCAGTATTGTTTTTGATGTGGGTATCACGCTCTGAGCGTACGCCCATGGCACCTTTTCCCCCACAGTGTTACAACTAGAGCATTGCGCACACCTGCCGGTTTTTCCTTATGGCGAACCTCGACACCACCCTGCTGCCCTCAATCTCTGCTTGCAGACGAATGAGCGTTGGCCCTGTGCAACGTTTTGCACAGTGGCGTGGTCTACTCGCGCAACCTGAATTTTGCCCCACCCTGGAGAGGCGCTCGAAGCTGCCTTGCGCTCGCCCCCTCCTGGCTCCCGAATTTTTCAACTCTACGAGATACCTCCATGAAACATCGCATCGTGATCGTTGGCGGCGGCGCCGGCGGCCTGGAACTGGCGACCCGCCTGGGTAAAACCTATGGCAAGCGCGGCAAGGCCAACGTAACGCTGGTGGACGCTAACCTGACGCACATCTGGAAGCCCTTGCTGCATGAGGTTGCGGCTGGGTCGCTGAACTCTTCGGGCGACGAGCTGAATTACCTGGCGCAGGCCAAGTGGAACCACTTCGAGTTCCAACTGGGCCGCATGAGCGGGCTGGACAGGGCCAACCAGCGCATCACCCTGGCAGCGACCCAGGATGAAAGCGGCATGGAACTGGTGCCCGAGCGCGAGCTGAGCTACGACACGCTGATCATCGCCGTAGGCAGCACCACCAACGACTTTGGTACCAAAGGCGCGGCCGAGCATTGCCTGTTCCTGGACACTCGCAAGCAGGCCGAGCGCTTCCACCAGCAGTTGCTCAATGCGTATTTGCGCGCCCATGCTCAGGATGAGTCCCATCAGGAAGAAATCACCGTAGCCATCGTGGGTGCAGGGGCGACCGGCGTGGAACTGGCCGCCGAGCTTCACCATGCCGCGCACGAGCTGGCCGCCTATGGTTTGGGGCGCATTCGCCCGGAAAACATGCGCATCACCGTGATCGAGGCCGGCCCTCGTGTGCTGCCGGCCTTGCCGGAGCGTATCAGCGAGCCCGTGCACCGTACCTTGGAAAAACTGGGCGTGACCGTGCTGACCGGCGCTGCTGTGAGTGAAGTGACGGCTGACAACTTGCTGACCGCCGATGGCAAAGTCATTCCTGCACGGTTGAAAGTGTGGGCAGCAGGCATTCGCGCGCCGGGCTTCCTGGCAGACATCGACGGGCTGGAAACCAACCGCATCAATCAGTTGCAGGTACGCCCCACGTTGCAGACCACGCGCGACGATAACGTGTTCGCCTTTGGCGATTGCGCGGCCTGCCCGCAACCTGACAGCGACCGTAATGTGCCGCCCCGCGCACAGGCTGCGCATCAGCAGGCCTCATTGCTGGTGAAGTCCATTAAGCAACGGCTGGAAGGCGGCACGCTGCCGGAATACCGCTACACCGACTACGGCTCGCTGATCTCGCTGTCACGCTTCTCTGCGGTGGGCAACCTGATGGGCAACCTGACCGGTAGCGTGATGCTGGAAGGCTGGCTGGCACGGATGTTCTACGTCTCCCTCTACCGCATGCACCAGGTGGCGTTGTATGGCCCGTTCCGCACGGCCATGGCCATGCTGGGCAGCCGGCTGGGGCGTGGTACAGAGCCGAGGCTGAAGCTGCACTGACAGGTAAGGTTGAACCAGGCGCTACCCTGTGAGCATCTGTTCGCGGGCTAGCGTCGGAAGACCGGCCTCCTACTCCCACAGGCTATGTTGTGTGCTACCCCCTGTGGGACAGGTTGCAGCCAAAGGCGGAAACCGGGAACCGACGGCGACTGGGATATAAAAATCTGCACTTGCCATACCTGTATATACAGGTTTAGATGACAGGCATTCTCCATGCCCTGGGACATCCTGTCATGCCTGCGCCCTTGCTGATTCAGCCTGGTCTGTTCGACCTGGCCCAACTGCGTGCCATCTACCATACCCAAGCCCCTTTCCAGCTGGACCCGGCTGCTCGGGCCACGGTGGATGAGGCGGCCGCCACGGTCACGCGGATCATTGCCAGCAAGCGCACGGTGTATGGCATCAATACCGGTTTCGGGCTGCTGGCGCGTACCTCCATCCCTGAAGCCTCCCTGGCGCGCCTGCAGCGCAACTTGCTGCTCAGCCATTGCACGGGCACCGGGGTACTGCTGGACGACGCAACTGTTGGCCTGGTGCTTGCCCTCAAGGTAGCGTCCTTGGCGCGAGGGTTCTCGGGCATCCGCTGGCAGGTGATCGAACACTTGACCGCCCTCTACAACTCAGGCGTGTACCCCTGTGTACCCTCTCAGGGTTCAGTGGGTGCCTCCGGTGACCTGGCACCACTGGCGCACCTGTCGGCGGTGTTGATCGGTGTGGGCCGTGTGCGCCACCAAGGGCGGGAAATGGACGCCGCCGAGGGCCTGGCCATCGCGGGGCTGGTGCCGTTGGAACTGGGCCCCAAGGAAGGCCTGGCACTCATCAACGGTACACAGGTGTCCACAGCGCTGGCCCTGCGTGGCCTGTTTGCAGCCGAGCGCCTGTTCAGTGCTGCTGTGGTGGCCGGCAGCCTTACCGTTGAGGCGCTCAAAGGCTCGGACGTCCCCTTCGATGCGCGTATCCAGGCGGTAAGGGGCCAACCCGGCCAGATCGATGTGGCGGCGTTCTACCGCACACTGCTGGCGGGTAGCGACATACGTGAATCCCACCGGGAATGCCCTCGCGTTCAAGATCCCTATTCCCTACGTTGCCAACCTCAAGTGATGGGCGCCTGCCTGGACCACTTGCGGTTTGCGGCCGGCGTGTTCCTGCGCGAAGCCAACGCCGTGTCCGACAACCCCCTGGTGTTCAGCGCCGAAGGCGATGTACTGTCGGGCGGTAACTTCCATGCCGAGCCGGTGGCCATGGCCTCAGACGTATTGGCCCTGGCCATTTCGGAAATCGGCGCGCTGTCCGAGCGCCGCACCGCGCAACTGGTAGACCCCGCCCTGTCCGGCCTGCCAGCGTTCCTGGTCAAGGAAGGCGGGCTCAACTCCGGCTTCATGATTGCTCAGGTCACGGCGGCTGCACTGGCGTCCGAGAACAAGACCCTGGCCCACCCGGCGTCGGTCGACAGCCTGCCCACGTCCGCGAACCAGGAAGACCATGTGTCCATGGCCACCTTCGCCGCACGGCGCCTACAGGACATGGCCGGCAACAGCAGCGCGGTGGTGGCTATCGAGCTGCTGGGCGCGGCCCAAGGCATAGACCTTCTCGCGCCCCTGCGCACATCGCCACCGTTGGCCGACGTGATGGCCTTGATCCGTTCCAGGGTTGATCACTACCACGAGGATCGCTACTTCGCGCCGGACATCGCTTGTGCAAGGGCCTGGGTGGAGGGCGGCGCATTCGAGCCCTGGATGCCTGTGGCACGGCTGTATGGCGAATAACCGATGTTCACGGTGCGAAACCCTCGGACAAATCCTCAGAAATCATTATTATCCCAAGGTAAGGAACGGCCGGTGATGAGCGGGCCGATATTGTTGATCGAGGGTGTCATGGGCAACGAAAGCATCGATTGGGACAAACTGGGCTTCGACTACATCAAGACTGACCTGCGTTACCTGGCCTACTGGCGTGACGGCGCCTGGCAGCCTGGCGTGCTGACCGAAGACAATGTGCTGCACATCAGCGAAGGCTCCACCGCCCTGCACTATGGCCAACAGTGCTTCGAAGGCCTGAAGGCCTACCGCGACAAGGACGGGTCCATCAACCTGTTCCGCCCGGACCAGAACGCCCAGCGCATGCAACGCAGCTGCCGGCGCGTGATGATGCCCGAAGTGCCGACCGAGCTGTTCATCGAAGCCTGCCAGCAAGTGGCCAAGGCTAACGAACGCTTTATCCCGCCCTATGGCACCGGTGGCACCCTGTACCTGCGCCCCTACGTTATTGGCGTGGGCGACAACATTGGCGTGCGGGCGGCCCCCGAATTCATCTTCGCCGTGTTCGCTGTGCCGGTAGGCCCTTACTTCAAGGGCGGCCTGAAGCCCCACAACTTCCTGATTTCCGGCTACGACCGCGCTGCGCCCAATGGCACAGGTGCGGCCAAGGTGGGGGGCAACTATGCCGCCAGCATGATGCCAGGGGCCGAAGCCAAGAAGCATGGCTTTGCAGACTGCATCTACCTAGACCCACAAACCCACACCAAACTCGAAGAAGTGGGTTCGGCCAACTTCTTTGGCATCACCAAAGACGGCAAACAGTTCGTGACGCCTAAATCCAGTTCCGTGCTGCCGGGCATCACCCGCCTGTCGTTGCTGGAGCTGGCTGCTGACCGCCTAGGCCTGGAGGTGGTTGAGGGCGACGTGCATATCGATCAGCTGGACCGCTTCGCAGAGGCCGGCGCCTGCGGCACCGCTGCAGTGATCACGCCCATCGGCGGGATTGAATACAAAGGCAAGCTGCACGTGTTCTATAGCGAGACCGAGGTGGGCCCGGTGACCCAGCGCCTGTACAAGGAACTGACGGGCATTCAGACCGGTGAAGTGGAAGCCCCACAAGGCTGGATCGTGAAAGTCGTTTAAACGCAGCACCCAAGAAAAAGGCGCCGGTTAGAGGCGCCTTTTTTATGCCTGCCCGTTACATCACGGCGGCGAAGGCCTCGATCACATGGCCAAGGTTGCTGGGGCTGAGGCCAGCAATGCAGATGCGGCCGGTTTCTACCGCATACACCGCATGTTCAGCCTTGAGCGCCCGCACTTGAGGGGCGCTCAAACCGGTGTAGGCAAACATCCCTTCCTGATGGGCCAGGAACGCAAAACCCTGCTCGGGCAGGCGCTTGCTCAGGCCTTCCACCAAGGCAGCACGCATAGCCGTGATACGGTCGCGCATCTGGGCCAGCTCACCTTGCCACTGTTTGTTCAGGGCCGGGTCACCCAGTACGCGGGCCACGATACTGGCACCGAACATGGGCGGGCTTGAGTAGTTGCGGCGTACGTGAAGTTTCAGTTGCCCGAACACCTGCGCATGGCTGTCCCGGCCAGTGTGAACGCTCAAGGCCCCTACCCGCTCGCCATACAGAGAGAAGGTTTTGGAGAATGAGCTAGACACCAGGAAGGTCAGGCCACGGCGGGCACATTCGCGGATCAGCCAGGCATCCTCGTCCAGCCCTTTGCCAAAGCCCTGGTAGGCGATGTCCAGGAACAGAATGGCATCGCGCGCTTGCAGTACGTCCAGCAGCTTCACCCAGTGCTCCCGCTCAGGCTGGATGCCGGTGGGGTTATGGCAGCACGGGTGCAACAGCACGATAGCTTTGGCCGGCAAGGCTCCCAGCGCTTGGAGTGCGCCCTCGAAATCGAACTGCTTGGTGGCAGGCTCGAAATACGGGTAACGGTTCACCGTAAAGCCGGCGCCCTGGAAAATGCCCAGGTGGTTGTCCCAGGTAGGGTCGGACACCCATACCTGGGAATCAGGCCAGGCGGTCTTGAGAAAATCTGCGCCCACTTTCAAGGCGCCCGAGCCACCCACCGTCTGGATAATGGCCACACTGTTACGGCTTGCGTCTACGCTGTCGGCGAACAGCAATTGCTCCACCACACGGCGGTAGGCCGGAGACCCCTCCATGGGCAAGTAACTGCGCGGCTGGTGCTCGCCCACCAGCAGCTCCTCGGCCCGTTGTACAGAAGGCAGCAAGGGGACACGGCCCAGCTCGTCGTAATAGATGCCTACGCCCAGGTTGACCTTGTTGGGGCGAGGGTCTTCAGCAAACTCCCCCATCAGCCCGAGAATCGGGTCGCCAGCGTACAGGGGCAAGTGTTCGAACATAGCGGGGCATTCCTGAAAAGGTGTGTGTGGCGAGGGCCGCCAGGAGAGGGGAATTAGTCCACAGCAGCCTTGCAGGGTCAAGGCTGGGAAAGGAATCGGCCCCACAGGTCCGTGGGCTCCCCCCAAGAAGTTGGACACCTCTCCAACCTTAGGAGGATCTATGGGTAAGCACACCGTGTGGGACCGGGCGCAGCCCGGGAACAAGTCCCGAGCCACCCACCATCGATCACGCCACCACAGGCGTACCTTCAGGGCCTGCCTGCACAGTTGGCTCAGGTGGCCGCACCAATTCGCGCGCAACCGTCCACACCACAATCGCGGCGATGATGTCGAACACCGCCAGTACCACGAACAATGGGCTGTAGCCGATCTTGGTAACCAGCACGCCAAATACCATGGTGAACGCTGCGGCGCCCAGGTAACCGAACATGCCACCCATGCCGGTGGCCGTGGCCACTTCGTTTTTGCCGAAGGAGTCGGAGGTGATGGAGTACAGCGCGCCCGACAGGGTCTGGTGTGCAAACCCACCGATGCACAGCAGCAGGATGGCGGTATAAGGGCTTTCCACCAAACCGATACAGGCCGGGCCGATCATGCAGGAGCACCCGAACAGCAGCACCATCTTGCGCGAGGTGAACAGGGACACCTTGCAATACTTATGGAACAGCGGGCTGAGGTAGCCACCCAATACGCAGCCGATGTCCGCGGCCAGGAAAGGCAGCCAGGCAAACATGGCCACTTCCTTGATGTTCATGTGGCGTTCGGTCATCAGGTACAGCGGGATCCAGGCATTGAAGGTCTGCCAGGCGGGCTCGGACAAAATCCGCGCCGAGGCAATGGCATAGAAGTTGCGGCTGCGGATGATGTTCTTCCAACTGCCCTTCTGGGGTGCAGCGTCCTTGAAGTGCGCTTCCTGCCCCGACAGGATGTACGTGCGCTCGGTATCGCCCAGCAGGCGCTGGTCACGGGGGTGCTTGTACAGCACCAGCCACAGGAAGCTCCACGCAATGCCCAGCCCCCCTACGATCAGGAACGCCAACTCCCAGCCGTTTTGCAGAATGGCCCATACCACTAGTGGCGGCGCCAGCAGCGCACCGATGGACGAACCGATGTTGAACCAGCCAATGGCTACAGAGCGCTCTTTGGCGGGGAACCACTCGGTGGTGGTTTTCACGCCCGCAGGCAGGCCGGCGGCTTCGGTCAGGCCTAGCAAGCCGCGCAGGAACGTCATGCTTTGCCAGCCAGTCGCCAGCGCCGCCGCCGCACAAGCGGCCGACCAGGCCAGGGCAAAGGTGAAGAAGCCCATCTTGGTCCCGATGGCATCCAGGATATAGCCCGCCACCGGCTGCATGAAGGCATAGCACAACTGCCAGGCCACCACGATCTTGGCGTACTGCTCGGTGGAGATACTGAGTTCTTGCATCAGGGTGGGCGCGGCCACCGACAGCGTGTTGCGGGCGAGGTAGTTGACGATAAGCCCAGCCGTGACGAGGCCGACCATCCACCAGCGGATGCCTTTGATTTTCATGGGCTGACACTCTTTGTATTGTTTTTGTCGAGGTAAAGCGTAACGACATGTGTCGTCGTACTTGTGCGCACTTTATAGGGCGATGCGGGTGCTCTGTCAAACGGATACTGCCTGCCAGCACGTGGCAATGGGGCGATTTCATTTTGCGACCAGGCAGTCACATTTTCCCCAATGACACCCGTAAAGCAGGCGGTATAAGCAGGTTGCATTGACAGCAATAACAACCAACCTGATAATTCCAATTAGTTGTACGACAACCTACTGCAATTATAAAAACAAGTGAGCGTATGCCCTTATGTCCGTATCCAATGCTGAAGAGCGCCAATTCTACAACCGTGTGCTCTTGACAGGTGCGGCGGGAGAGCTGGGCCGAGTACTCCGGGGTCGGTTGCCTGAATTTACCCAGCACGTGCGGCTGTCTGACATCTGCGAAATGGCCCCTGTGCAGCTTCATGAAGAGGTGGTGACCTGTGACCTGGCGGACAAGGCCGCGGTGGATGCGCTAGTAGACGGCTGCGACGCCATCGTGCATTTCGGCGGCGTGTCCACGGAAAAATCCTTCGAGACTGTCCTGGGTGCGAACATCTGCGGTGTATTCCACCTGTATGAAGCGGCACGGCGCCATGGGGTAAAACGCGTCGTATTTGCCAGCTCCAACCATGTGATCGGCTTTTACAAACAGACCGAACGCCTGGACCCTACCTGCCAGCATCGCCCAGACAGTTACTACGGGCTGTCCAAGGCGTATGGCGAGGACCTGGCCACTTTTTACTACGATCGCTATGGCGTCGAAACCGTCAGCATTCGCATTGGTTCGTCCTTCCCCGAACCCCAGAACCGGCGCATGCTCGACACCTGGCTCAGCTATGACGACCTGGTGCACCTGGTGGAGCGCAGCCTGTATGCCAGGGGCGTGGGGCATACGGTTGTGTATGGTGTGTCTGCCAACCGCAATACGTGGTGGGACAACCGCCTGGCCGCGCACTTGGGCTACCACCCCAAAGACAGCTCTGAACCCTGGCGTGCGGCGATCGAAGCGTTGCCACCCCTGGCCGATGACGACCCTTTAAGGGTGTATCAGGGCGGCGCTTTTGTTGCCGCTGGCCCCTTCGAAGGCTGAATGGCTGTTCAACCCCTCTGCCATTGCCTATAGTGCCCGCATTCCAATAAATGCCTCTGCCCGCCCTGGTCTTCTCCAGCGGCGCGCGGAGCGTTGTGCCTTTTACGGACTCGAGGTTTTATGGCTTTCACTTCACTGCGTCGGGACGCACTGGCAGGGCTGACCACAGCCTTTGCCTTGGTGCCCGAATGCATCGCGTTTGCACTGGTTGCGCACCTGAACCCTTTGATGGGCCTGTATGGCGCGTTTTTCATCTGTACGCTAACTGCGCTACTGGGCGGCCGGCCTGGCATGATCTCCGGCGCAGCCGGTTCCATGGCCGTGGTGATTGTGGCGCTGGTGGTGCAGCACGGCGCTCAGTACCTGCTGGCCACGGTGGTGCTGGGCGGCGCACTGATGATGCTGTTTGGTGCCTGCCGCCTGGGCAAGCTGATTCGCATGGTGCCGCACCCGGTCATGCTGGGCTTTGTCAATGGCCTGGCTATCGTGATCGCCATGGCGCAGCTGGAGCATTTCAAGCAAGGCGAGCACTGGCTACAAGGCAGCGCGCTGTGGGTCATGCTGGGGCTGGTTGCCCTGACCATGGCCATCGTCTACGCCCTGCCCCGCCTGACCCGTGCCGTGCCGCCGGCGCTGGTGGCCATCGTCAGCGTGGGCGCGCTCGCGGTGGCCTTGGGCTTGCCTACTCGCACCTTGGGCGACATGGCCCACATTGCGGCTGGCCTCCCGCAACTGCAATTGCCCCAAGTGCCATGGACCATGGACACGCTGCGGATCATCCTGCCCTATGCCGTGCTGATGGCGGCCGTAGGCCTGCTTGAAACCCTGCTGACCTTGAACCTTACCGACGAAATCACCGAAACGCGCGGCCAGCCCGACCGTGAATGCCTGGCACTGGGGGTCGCCAACGTGGCCTCAGGGCTGTTTGGGGGCATGGGCGGTTGCGCCATGATTGGCCAAACCATGATCAACCTGTCCTCTGGTGGGCGTGGGCGCCTGTCCGGCGTGGTCAGCGGCGTGATGATCCTCATGTTCATCCTGTTCCTGTCCAACTGGATCGAACGCATTCCGCTGGCGGCGTTGGTGGGCGTGATGTTTGTGGTCGCCCAGCAGACCTTTGCGTGGGGGTCCTTGCAGGTATTGGGCAAGGTCCCTCGGCACGATGCGCTGGTCGTGGTAGCGGTCACCATCATTACCGTGCTTACCGACCTGGCCACAGCCGTATTGTGTGGCGTCGTGATCAGCGCATTGAGCTTTGCCTGGCAGCACGCTCGGGAGATCCGCGCTGAATACACCGATGGCGAAGGCGAGCGCCATTATCAGGTGCACGGCACGTTGTTCTTTGCCTCGACTACGGCCTTCCAGGCGCTGTTCAACCCCGCCAGTGACCCGGCGAAGGTGGTCATAGACTGTGCTGGCCTGCGTGTGGCAGACCACTCGGCCATTGCAGCCCTTGAAGCGCTGTTCACACGCTACCGTAGCCAGAACCGCCAAGTACGGCTGATCCACCTGTCCCCGCGTTGTGAAACGTTATTGGGGCGGGCGGGTATCCCTACCGCCTGACAAACTGACCGGTTAACCAAAGGGCCTTTTATGGCCCTTTTTTTGCGCCTGTGTTTGCCGCGCTCAAATCACCCTCCCTCCGCGCCTTCCCGATCTTGACACCTCGCCGCCGCCCCTCACGCTCAATTCAAAGCGCCACCATGCCAAAAAACTGAAAGTATCCGATTGTTTATTGACGTTACCCTTCGTAACACCTGGCTTACAAAGGAACCGTCATAGGTTATTCGGCATAAAACTGACGTTTTTTTCACATCTGTCCGATCTGTTGACGCTAAGCGATGGGTGGGGCCACAGAATTGTGTGAACTGTGTCATAAAAAAGATCAAGCGTGCGTTGAATTATTGGCACCTAACCCCCCTAAATATCCAGGATCGGAGCAAGTCCATGATTTTTAACGTAAAGGATTTCGGTGCCGTTGGTGATGGTGTCACAGATGATACCGCTGCTATGCAAGCCGCTATCGATGCAGCGTCTGCCGCGGGCGGCGGCACCGTGTTCGTACCTAGCGGGACCTTTATCGTTTCTGCCGGTGAGGAGCCCTCTGATGGCTGCCTGATGCTCAAGAGCAACGTTCACATGGAAGGTGAAGGCGCTGGCAAGACCACGGTGAAAGTGGCCGATGGCTCCAACACCAAGATTACCGGCGTGATTCGCTCAGCCTACGGTGAAGAAACCCATGATTTCGGCCTGAGCAAACTCACCATCGACGGCAACCGGGACAATACCACCGGCAAGATCGATGGCTGGTTCAACGGCTACATTCCCGGCAAGGACGGCCAGGACACCAACGTGACCCTCAGTGGGGTCGAGATCAAGGATTGCTCGGGGTACGGCTTCGACCCCCACGAGCAGACCGTGAACATGCTCATCGAGAATTGCGTGTCCCATGGCAACGGCCTGGACGGCTTTGTCGCGGACTACATGATCGACACCAAGTACGTGAACAACGTGGCCTACGACAACGACCGCCACGGGTTCAACATCGTGACCAGCACCCACGACTTCACCATGACCGGCAATGTGGCCTACGGCAATGGCGCCGGTGGCATCGTTGTGCAGCGCGGCAGCGAGAATATTCCTTCGCCTTACAACGTCACCATCGAGGGCGGCGCCGTGTACGACAACGGGGCAGAGGGCGTGCTGGTGAAGCTGTCCAGCGGCGTGACTGTGACCGGCGTGGACATTCACGACAATGGCAGCGCGGGCGTGCGCATCTACGGTAGCAGTGACGTCACCGTCACGGGGAATACCCTGACCAACAACGGCCTGAA